>ERZ1034901.2091-NODE-2091-length-13023-cov-21.616209_pt1 | contig 13023 bp, 14 predicted proteins | sample MGYA00520628_ERZ1034901 | MGnify/ENA primary metagenome ERZ1034901 (study PRJEB33766, sample SAMN09781783) | gut metagenome | biome: gut microbiome | host: Homo sapiens | place: Madagascar | study: EMG produced TPA metagenomics assembly of the PRJNA485056 data... | reverse complement strand
TAAATAGTGAAGAATATTGTCCACACTGTGGTTGTAAAATAGAACAGGAGCATAAGAAAATTCAAATTTGATGATGAGGTGCTTTTCATGAAAAAGAGTATATCAAGGATTATCGGTGTGATAATGTTAATTATAGCTATTGTATTTATAATGTTTGCATTGAACCATCCAGAAAAGAGTTTCCCTTGGAACAATACAATTACTTGGTTACTGTATGGTGTATATTTTCTTGTGACAGTAGTGCTGCTTATTGCTCCGAAGATGAAAAAGTGAGGAACTTCAAGTTTGTAGAATTTAAAAATTTAATATGGAATATAAGATAGAGCGTATGGAAACTCCTAAAATAGTAAATTATCTAAAAGCAGATCCTACTGTGTGGAACCTTGGAGTACTACTTGCATTGCAAACCGGACTTAGAGTTGGAGAGCTTGCTGCATTAAAACGTGATGATTGGTGTGGTGACATTTTAAAAATTCGTAGACATGAAGTCAGATTCAAAAATGCTGATGGCAAGAACTGTATTGGTGTTGAAGAATTTGCAAAGACCGAAGCCGGTGTCCGTAATGTTATTTTATCGGATGGTTGAAAAGAAACATTGACTCGCTTGATAAACAGAAACCCTAATGGAATATATCTGTTTGAGAATTCTTCTGGAAAAAGAATTCGAGGAAATACATTTAATAAAAGACTTGATACTGTTTTAAAAAAATTAAATATGCCACATCGATCAATCCATAAACTTAGAAAAACATATTGCACAATGCTTATCGATGCGGGATGTGAAGATTCTATAATCATGAATCAACTTGGACATGCTTCAATTGAAACAAGCAGAAAATACTACTTTTTTTGTAATCGAACAAAACAACACCAAATGGATCAAGTCAGAAAAGCAATTAACATTCAATTATTACTGATGTAAAAGGTAATCAAAAAGTAATCAACGGAAAACAGCTAAAAGGCTTGAAAATACTGGGTTATAAGGGGGTTTATATCTTTTTCGGTTCTCTCATCCCCTGTACTAAAAAGAGCTAGAAATGCCTAGAAAATAAGGCTTTCTAGCTCTTTTATTCCAAAAATCAAAAGGTATCAAATAGATTAAAAAAAGAAGGAATTTCTTATGGATATTTCATTTTTCCTCGAAAAATACTCAAAATTTTAATAAAAATGATTTAAGGATAAAATCCATCCAAAAACGCTTTTCATAGTAAGTGTTGTATCTTCCTTTGCACTTGCCTGTGCCTCTGTTTTTGAATCAGAGGTCTTATCATTGTTTGCTTTCGAGCAACCCACAGCAGACAACAAAAGCGTTGCTGAGAGAACAGTAGTAATGATTTTTTTAAAGAATGGTCAGCAATCAGATAGGGAATTGTTTTTTCATAAGCAGCTCCTTCCTCGCAAACATGTCTCTTTGTAATCAACAAAAAGAATCTTCCTAGAATTTCGTACCGCCACCACCATGTGTCCTTCCAGAAGATGAGGTGTGTGTACTGCTGCCTGAAGAACTCTTTTCTTTTGCAGTCTTTGTTACCGTATGGTACAAGAACAAATCTCTGCTTTCTGTGACATTCATACTTCCATCTTTCACATAATTTCCTGCTGCCGCCTGGAAGCGAACGGTCTTCAACTGTGCCTTCATTCTTCCAACAATAATGAATGCCAAAATCACACCAACACCAATGGAAATAAAGATCCAATAGAATGGTAATGCATCTTTTGGAAGTGTCCTTGCTGTATACGGGCTTCCATTTCGTGCCTGTGTAATAAAATCATCACAAAGTTCAGCAAATGTCATACATGCGGAAAAATAATCCTGCGATTTCAGATCATCCATCATCTGTTTCGGAATATACTTAATGCCCGCATCGGTAAAAGCAGTGATACCATAACCGCAGGTTGATATATAAACATCGTTATCTTCTGTACTGATCAATAACAGCACACCATCTTTATCCGCTCCATATCCATATTCGCAGTAGTCGTACATGTCATCTGCAAATTCCTCAACTGTTAATCCTTCGAGTGTATCCGTTGTCATGACGATTACGTCCATCTTCTGTCGGATACTGATTTCATCCAGGACATCGAGCAATTCGCTTTCCTCGCTGTCAGTCATAAGATCGGCCTGATCCTGCACCCGGTAATATTCATCCGCAAAGCCTTCGGAATCCTCTGCATATGCCGGAATTGTCATACCAAGACAAAGGATGAGAATAAGTAAAAACGATATCATTTTCTTTTTCATTCCGTCACCCCCTAAAATAGTCCAATAAAGTGCAGAAGTGTCGCCGCACCATAGGTTACTGCTGTGAACGCTACTGCCAAAATTGCAGTCCAGCGAGTTGCTGCTGCTTTATCTACCGGCAGATCTCCGACGAATTTTCCGGTCTGTCCATTCATTGCAAATGTGTATTTGTTTCCATTCCATGTCGTATTCAAAAGCCATACTGGATATAATGCATACTTCGCTTTTCCATTATGAAACTGTACACTACTATTTTCTGCTGTGACACTGTTATATCCCTGAACGGTTTCAGCAAAAGCCTCCTCAGTTGAGTGCTTCACACGTGCATTCGCCCGTTCGATACTCTCTTCCGCTGTCACATCATATTTATCTGCCAAATATCCGGCAAGGTAAGCAGTCTGGAAATCCACTGCTTCCGCACAGTTGTATGGTTCAATGGATTCCATCAGATCATCCGCCATTTTAGACGAACCGTCTACGGGAACATTTTCAAAGCCAACGTTACCGCCTCTATGTACCATAAAGTAGCTGGTTTCCGTATAATCGTAATCACTGTCACTCCATACACGGATCTTGGTTGCCCGGTAACGCACATTGGCATCTACATCGGTATCAAAAAGCCAGAACGGAACATAGACTCCTTTGATCTCATCAATATGATTCTGATCCTTGAAGATCTTCGGCAAAAGACGCTTTCCGGTTAAATGCTTCATCAATCCTTCTTTTGCCGCTTTTTTGTCCAACTTAAACGGTATTACCAAATCCGGCTTTAATGCTCCTGAGAACTGTCCCATCATGACAATCGGATTGTCACAGAATGGACAAGAGGTCGCTGCCATATTGACATCTCCCACAATCTCTCCTCCACAAGACTTACATACATAAGTACGTAATCCTTCGGTTTCACCTTCCTGCCATTCTCCACCGGCATTGGTTTCCCACTCCATACTATCTGTCTGTTCTTCCTGCAGTTCGTCGTCATACCCCTTCAGTGCATCCATTTCGAACTCGGTGTCACAATATGGACACTTCATCTTCTGAATCGTACTGTCAAAGGCTATCGCGCCACCACAACAAGGACATTTATATTCCTGCAAGTTTGCCATGAAAACCCTCCTCCCTTATTCTTAATCTTATTCTTAATGAGCCTGCCGATCAAATTCTGCAAGTGCTTCATCCGCTCTCCGAATCCATTCTGTACGATCTCCGTAGATTGCAGCATCCAGAGAGTTCATTGCCTGCTCTGCCTTTTCTGCCATATCTGCATCTCCTCGTACCGCAGCATTGAATCCAACAGAAATATCTTTCACTGCATCCATCTGTTTCTTCCAGTTATTCATTGCATTGCCCAGTGTTTTCTGGATTCCAAACAGACTGTCAAAATATTTTTTCAGTTTTTCAAAATCTAGATAATTATTCATTGGAAGCAATACATCATAAAGTCCCGGTGTGTTGATAAATGCAAGGTGTGCAACTTCTTTTTTCTCTGTCTTATCGCCATTTCTTACTTCTTCTTTTTCGAATTCATAAGCACGCAGATCAGCAATCCGATATACACAGGCTCTGGTACTCTTTCCGAATATCCAGAATTTATAATCCACCTGGGTAAATGCCACCAGACCGATATCCTCTGCTACATAAAGATGAACACCGAATCGTTTCAGTTTCTGCGCCTTATTTTTTGTTTTCAGACGTGGTACAAAGAAGTACTCCCAAAGCTTTGTTCCACGTTCTACCTGTTCCAAATGTGACTGAACACTTGGAAGATTTGCATGCACATAGTCAAATGCTTTCATACCCTTACTTCTACAATTTTTTCGGCAAATGCAATTTCCATCTGCCAGTTTCTGAGTCTGGATTAAATTAATTTCTGCTCCACAGATTGCACATTTGTTTGCCATAATTCATTCTCCTTTCAACCAATACCGGAATCCCTGTTATCTTCTTTTCTCGTTTATGATTCCCCTGTTGCTTTCACGACCCATTTGGCATTGTCTACCTGGAAGCTATAACCACAGAAGGAACAACAATTGTGTTCATCTGGTATGAAATTGGCTCCACAGGATGGGCAATCTTTTTCTTTGAAAAATGCTCCGTCCGTCTTCCTTCTTTCTGGATATCTCGCCCTCTGCAAAACGAGTGTCGTTTTTGTTTTCTTTGTATACGGTTTTCCGCTCTCAGGCAGGTAGGTTTCACTTCCATATGTCGTAGCGGTGATTTCTGTTGTTTTGTCTGTATTTACAACATTTTTAAGTATGATCGATCCGATTCCATAATCCATCAGAGCCGGCTTGTTTACATCTTTATAAAGTGCATCATTGATGCAGGATCTCAGATAATTTTCCGAGTATCTGACGATTTTCTTTGACAGCTTTTCCTGCTTTTCTTTCTTGGATTGGAAAATTTCCGCAATTCCCAGAAGTATAAGCAGTGTAGCAATTACACCTATGGTAAGAGAAATATCCGTGTCTTTAATCAGGTAAAGGCACAAGGTCAGACACAGGAACATGATGCCCGAGTAAGCAAGCAATAACAATCCATATTGCATGTTCGCACCCATTTTCTCATAAATTTCGAATGCCTCTGTCTGCCAGTCGTAGAATTCACTTTGTATCACACCGCCACAATATGGACAGATGACTTGCTGACTGCTCAGTTCCACCTCAGCTCCACAGGATGGACAGATGATCGTCCCTTTATCGGAATAAAATTCCTTGTTCTTACCCTGACGGTCAGAATGACGGATATGCCTTGACTGAAGAATCCGAAGGTAACTGTTTTTCCGATAGATCTGATGCACTGTCTTACCAGCTTGAGGAGAAATAAGACGTTCCAAAGAACTACATTGCAGAATAGACTCCCTCCACTCCCGTCCGTCATCATTCCATCTTTTGAAATTATTTTTCGGAAGTGGTACAACGTCCGTCACCTGGATATCTCGGCAAAGCTTACGCTTTCCCAGCAGTTCCACCTGATGAACCATCTTTCTGCGAAATGTAAGATCCATTCTCTTTGGAAGATAACCCTTATCTGCTTTTCCAAGTGGAAGTAATACATTTTCAAAGGAATCCTTGATGTCCTTCTGAAGCCTTGCCCCTTGCAACGGTGTTTCACGCTTTGCAAGAATTCTTTTCATTTTTGCTTTTTTCAAATTCTTTGGCATAAACTGTGCAAAGTCTATATCAATGATTTTCTCAGCAATGGCAAACGCACAGATTATGGTAGCTGCAAATGCAAACATCATCGCCTCTGACAAACCCATATGCATCCCTCCTCATCTAACATTCTATTTGGTTGACTTATATTCCTCTTGTTCCTTCCTATCTTTTCTTTTACTACTTTGTTTCTTCCTCGGAATCCTCTAACGTTACCTTAAAAGAACTCAGGAAATGCATAAAATCCTCACTGTCAACAAATTCCTTCACATCTAAATCTTCACACTCGAGACCTTTTGTGAAACCTTCTCCCTTCCAATACTTACAATCTTCTCCCCTCTTTTTCTTCCCGGTGATACTTGATAAGATCTTTACTTTGTGCGACAAAACCAATGAGACCTAGCGGAATCATTGCAGCAAATGCAAGAAAGTAAAACGGAGTTGGCCCTGGTTCCAATTTGTATCTTCCCTTTGAATCCCGGTAAACTACAATCCGCACAGTATCTCCTTCTCTTTTTTTCTCAGAGTAAGTTTTAAAATCGTCATATGTTGTTCCATCGATTTCATAGGTAAAGCTTACCTTATATTCTTCTTTTCGATTTCCATTATCGTCTTTTTCATTCGTTTGAGCACAATTGTAAACGAGTGCATCAATTGTTCGGACATCGGTGGAATTCTTATACTCCCAGCTTACTTTCTTCGTATATATCATGCCACCGATTCCGGCAATAATAATGATAATACTTAAAATCAAAGCACCGATTGTGGCCTTATGCTCCTCTCTTTCTGATGGTAGTCTATACATAACACTCCCTCCTCTCTCTCGAATTACTGTCTGTCGTTTTCGTCAAAGATGTCTCCACATTCTGGACAGAATTTCGGTGGATGTGTCGGGTCTTCTGGTTCCCATCCACATTTATCACAACGGTAAAGCGGTGCACCTTCCGGTTTCTTGGAACCGCAATTCTGACAGAACTTACCCTTATTTACAGTACCACAAGAACAGGTCCATCCATCTTCCTCTACTGGTTTCGGTGATCCACATTCTGGACAGAACTTTCCGGTCGCTGTAGCACCACATTTACACTTCCATGCACCTGGCGCCGGCTGAGGTTCTGGCTTCTTTGATCCACAATTCGGACAGAAGTTTCCATTTACCACTGCACCGCAAGTACATTTCCATCCATCTGCTGCCGGTGCTGCCTGAGCCGCCTGCTGCGCTGCCATTTGCTGTGCCTGCTGCTCCTGCTGTTGCTGTCCCATAGCAAACAAATTCTGTGCATTCATACCGCCACCTTGATTCATTGCCATACCCATGCCCATGAAGCCAGTCATAGCACCAGCCTGATTGCCTGCTGCTGTCTTCATTGCATCTGCCTGTGCACCAACCAATGTTGCTGCCGCCATAGTAGGATCACGCATAATTGCTGTACGCTGTGCCTGTTTAATGAGTTCTGCATCTTCATCCGGAAGAGTTACAGAGCCAAGTGCAATACTTACAACCTGTAATCCTCGAAGTGCGCCCCATTTTTCTGAAAGTGCAGTATTCATTGCATTTTCAAGATCGGTATTATGAGTTACGATCTGGTTTGGGCGAAGTTCCAATTCAGACAAATGTCCAAATGCAGGCTGCAAAGCGGAGATAAACTCTGTTTTAAGAGTCGCGTCTAATTCCTCACGTGAATATTCCTGTTCTACGTTTCCGCAAACATTGGAGTAGAATAACAGCGGATCGGCAATTTTGTAAGAATATACACCAGAACAACGAATAGATACGTCAATATCAAGTCCAATCTTCGAATCTACTACGCGGAATGGAACCGGATTCGGTGTACCAAAACGGTTCTCCAGAATTTCCTTTGTATTGAAATAGTAAACTCTCTGGTCTTTTCCGGTATCTCCACCATAAGTAAAACGTTTTCCTACAGTCTTGAATGTCTCTTTGATACTTTCGCCAAGATTTCCCGCAAAAATAGATGGTTCACTTGATGTATCGTAAGTGAATTCACCTGGCTCAGCGCAGACTTCTACGACCTTCCCCTGTTCCACGATGATCATACACTGTCCATCTGCTACGGCAATACCTGAACCGTTTGAAATAATATTGTCATTCCCTTTTGTGTTTGAAGAACGTCCCGTAACACGTTTCTGCCCTTTAGTAACAAGTACCTCCTTTGGCATAGATTCACAGTAAAAAAACTCTTTCCATTGATCAGCGAGAGTGCCACCGACAGCACCCATACCTGCTTTAATAAGTCCCATAATAATTGCTCCTTTCCTAAAAAATGATCCTCTCTATGTTGTCCGGTTTCTACCGGCAGATCACAAAAAATAATACTTTAATATATGATATTCCATGCATCCCCCATGACATCATAAGCGTAAACCCGATTATCACAGACACCATAAAGCTGTTCCTGTACAAACTGCTCGTCACTGTCAGTTCCCAGTGCGAACAGCATACAACATCCTCCATCGATCTCGTCTGTATCACCTATATACATAAGGCTCATGCCTTGTTCCAGTCCCTGCCTGACCTCATCGATCTCCTGCAGGATTTCTAACGCAATCTCTATCGATTGACCATCTGAGAAATCCTCATATTCGGTAAAATCATAAACACCTTCCAGCTCTGTCAAATGTCCATCTTTCAAAGAAATCGACGGGCGGAATTCCATAGCGCTACCACCATCCGTAACGGAAATCAGTACATTGGAATAAATCTCGCTGAAGTTACAGCGTAGTACAAGAACTTCTCCAGGCTCACCTTGAAACAACGGGGTGCTTTTCTCATCTATGTATTCCCCTTCTTCTGTTATTTCAGAAGCATATATCGTAATCCTTCCCTTGTCATTCGGTGGTACGATTGCATACAGTTCCTGGCCCTCTGTCATAAAATAAGCCGCATCAGACAAGAATGGATAGGTCTCTATGAATGCATTTGCCTCCAGATAAATAGATAAATCTGTCATACTCAGTTCACTGTCTACATATCCCAGGAGAGCCACTCCCGCTCCACAACTGTTCTTCCCAATCTGCTTTTGCAATATCGAAAGTTCCGATGCTTCCGCTTCTGCCTTATCGTCATCTGCTATTTTATTATCACCTGGTATCGTAACAAGCTGACCATTCTGATGCTGGCTGCCATCTGGATCTGAATTCGTTTTCCCTGTTTTCAGTTCACATCCACACACGAGGCTGACAAGCAGTAACATCACACCTAATCGTAACGGAAACTGTTTCATATCCTCTTCCTCCTTGCAAATACGTTTGCCTTGCCTCAAATGAATCGGCCTTCTCACATCGCATAAATCTGATCCATCAAATATTCGGCAGTCATCGACCCGTAGAAGAACTGGTCGATAAGGCCATTTTTCTTTGCATCCCGAATGTCCTTTGCTGCCTGTTTTTCAGTATTAGAATCTACGATAAGGGCAATTTTACAACCGGGACACACTGCCTTTACTTTATCCCGGAGCTTCAGCCTCTCACTGAGTTTCCAAGGAGTATAACTGGTTACTTCCATCATAAGCACATACGGTTGGTACACTTGACATAATTCCAAGGTATCTTTTGGAGACTCTGTACGGATCACATCAATATCATAATCCGAACTTCTGAAGGCAGTCGCTACGGAGTCGGCAAACAGAAAATTCTGCATATCCACCACTATTTTTCGCATCGAACCATCTCCTTTCTTTAGCGATATATCCGATGTGTGTGACATCTTATTTCTTGGTATTATTTTAGCAATGAAATACGGTTTTGTCTGTCCTCAAAAGTGTGGACAAATTTATTAATGCACCTAAAATTTACAGAATTTTCCAACATTTCCACATGCTAGACAAGGCACTACCATGTAACAAATGTTCTGAATCGTCAAAAAAAGACACTAACCTATGTTAATGCCTTTTTGTCATTATATGTAGTTTACTTCATTTTTTTGTATCAAACTGATTACCAGGCACAACCAGACGCTTGCTGACTGCTGCCACCATCAGACGATTGCGGTTCGGATATCCGGTCTTCTCCAGCATACGGTTAATATACGTCCGCACGGATGATTCTGCCACATGAAGACTGGCTGCGATCTCTGCATTCGTCTTGCCCTCACACAACAAACGCAGGGTTTCCATCTCTTGATCCGACAAATTACAAGAAAGCACATTTCCAAGCTGTACCGTTGGCACACTGTCTGGCCAAAACTGCTTGCCCTGAAGGGTACCTTCGATCACGCCAATCAGATCACTGGAAGGAGAATCCTTGTACCAGAAACTATCTGCTCCTATTTTTCTTGCCCGGTCTAGAAAACGTCCTTCTAACATTGAGGTGACCATCACAATTTTAATCCGAGGGTAGAACTTCTTGATTGCTTCTGCTGCTGTCAGACCATCGGAGTCATTTTCCGTACAGATATCCATCAAGATAAGGTCGATATGTCCCTCCCCACATCTTTGGAGCGCTGCATCGGCACGCGTCAACGTCCCCGCCACTTCGCATTCCTTGCTTTTTTCCACGCAAGAACACAGATACATACGGACAAGTGCCTGATCCTCAACAATTAGTATCTTTTTCACAGCCATTTAGCCCCCTTTCTCGGATGTTACTTCTTTGGTATATCTATCACCAAAGAAAAGTCCGGTAAACTCTGCACGATCATCGTACCTCCCGCAGTCTCGATCCGGTGACGCAGATTCGTAAGGCCTCCGCCTTCTATTATGACTTTCTCAGGCGACTTCCCATCATTACTGATCATCACCGTATAGCTACCTGCATTTTCCCAAACATTGATAGAAAGTTCCGTTGCCTGTGCATATTGTATCGCATTATTCAGGCAAACCTGCATTGCCGCATACATCAAATCTGCTTCATTGCCCTTTGGCTCTTCTCCTTTCATCTGTACTGTCACACCACTACGCTCTGCATCGTGAAATAACTTTTCCTTTGCAGATAAAAGTGTCATCTCCCGAAAGGCTATACTTTTCTCCCATTCCTGCAGCACTGAATCTGCATGAATTCCAGTAAGTTCTCCGGCAAGATACTGCTTTGTCACAGTAATACACGCAGCCAAACTGTCATGCATGGCAGATTTTGCGTCGAGCCTCTCCTTTTCCTTCGCTACTGCCTCGACATTTTTTGAAAGCTCATGTAGTTCTTTTGCATCTTCATCTAACTTACGGTTATCATCCGCAAGCTGTACCAATACCCGGTGCAATTCTGTCACTTCTGCAGCCGTAAGTTGTATATAGGTTTCCCCCGACTGATCCGTCACCATTGTCCGTTCGAACTGCCACACCGTCTTATCTGGAAACCGATAGGTATGTTCCATATCCGAAAGCTTTTTCACACCATCTGGCGGGGAAGCCAGTGCCGCCTCTACTTCACCCAGATACTGCATATCCCTCTGAAACAAATGCTGACTCAGCCGATACATCTGTCGATTGCAAAGTACAATCCGCCCAAGAGGGTCAAAAAAACATACTGCTGTTGGAAGCTGATCGAAACTGTCCTTAATTACATTGAAACCCAACTGTTTCCATTTACGCATCTTCCCCACCTCCTGCTATCTGTGTACGAATGAGCCACAACCCCTCCTCCATACAAACTGTCACATTGGAAGAAGCCACCTCTGACAAATCCGCCACACATTCCACCGACAGATTCATCTCACTGTCCGCAAGAGAGAGAAAAAGAGAGTATAATCCGCCTCTTGTCATTCCCACTACAATTTTTAACAATTCTAACAGACGTGTAACCTCGGATGTCCGCATTGGTCTTGTCATCTGATATGCGACGCCACATTCCATTCCACAGGCATTCAGTGCACGTACTGCCTCGTCAAAAGTCAGCCTGATTTCCTGCTGTGGCAGAAACTCATATTCCTGACCCCAAAAATACAGATTCGCGCTGCGCTTAATATAAGTACCAATCAACATGATCTCTTTCATATAAGTATGGATTTCATCTGACGCAGCTCCCTTACATAACTCCAGCAGTTCACATATCCGGTCTGTCTGCTTTCCATGCTTTGCCTCCAGTTCGTCATAAATCCGGTTCTTCTCAGCCAGCTCGTACAACTCTTTCTGTACAAGATAGGCATTCTGCAATTTCTTTTTGTTGGTTTCCATTTTGACTTTATTTTCATTCAGTTTGGTACGAAGTTCCATCAACTGGCGGACATTATCCCCCCAGACCGTATAACCGACCTTGATCGGTGCTGAAGAAATACGCATGCCATCCGGGCTTATCATCGTTTGTCCCTCCTGTGGACAGACCATGTACTCTCCTGCCGCCTTAGACCGAAGTAGCACATGTCCATTCCTGTCCACAATACAGGCCACCAGGGTTGTTGCCTCAAACAGCCCGACATACCCAGTATTGGACTGTATCATCCTGCAATGGATACAGCTTTCATAAATCGCCGCATACAACAGACAAAACATAACATTCATATCGCCAAACATAAAACGTACCTTTGGGAAATCCACCAGATACAGCAATCCGTACAATAACATGACACAGCCTAGGATAAATGGCATCATTCGCCTTCTGCCAATTCCTGGAATGCGACTTTGTCGTAATAAATGAATGATGGTAAACAACATGCAAACAACCATCCATCCAAGACACGCAAAATATAGCAGGCGATGAGAATATACCTTGTTATCAGGCACTCCTGGAATCCCGCTTTTGAAGACAAATACCCGTTGATGCAGGTCATTTGTAATCACTGCCAGAAATAACAGCGTAGGAATCACTGCCAGTATCCGACTCTTCGCAGGCAGCCGGTAAGACTCCGGCTTTCCCATATACATAGCAACATACACCCCAAGGAGCGGAATAAACAGCATTGGAAGGTAATACAGATACCACAGATAACGCGCTACCGTCAGATCGGTAACGATCTCATATTTAAATGTCCGAAGAATCATCCATATCAGTATCAAGGCTGCCATCAGACGAAGACAATGCAATACCGGTTTCTGAATGATACGCTGATCCAGGGAATATCCCCACAGGACAAACAACAACAGGTATAATGCAGCACGTACATAACTTGGATTACTTCCGCCAATGTCATACATAGCAAGAAACCGGCAAGCATATGCTACTGCAATAATCCCAAAAACAAGAATCATCAAGCATAATTGTCTGGTGTTTCGTTTCACGTAAGGAGGCCCTCGCTTTCCCTCAGACTCTCAGCTCCGAGCTTTCATTCTCTATTTTATTATAATATACCCCACTATTTCCGTAAAATGATTTCAGATCAATTGCGATATATGTTCTTTGTTTTGACATCATTTTATCCCCCCAGTTCTTGTATTTTAATATTATTTTATCATATCCATAAATATATTTCTATATTGCTTCCTAGGATATCGTTTTATGCTATCCACATCCACATAAGCCATAACCTTATCTGCATACAAAGGTCTATAAATTATTTTGCACATATCCGTCTGTAGATGGTATACCGCAAACCAACAACAAAATGGGTAACCAGAACATTAACCACTAAAAGTGATAGCATTATTCCTGCGATAATAAGAAGCGGCCAATGAAATGTAAAATATGACAATTTATTTTCCATATAAATCTTTACCCCAACCAAAGCTGCCATTC
>ERZ1034901.2090-NODE-2090-length-13027-cov-16.321230_pt1 | contig 13027 bp, 13 predicted proteins | sample MGYA00520628_ERZ1034901 | MGnify/ENA primary metagenome ERZ1034901 (study PRJEB33766, sample SAMN09781783) | gut metagenome | biome: gut microbiome | host: Homo sapiens | place: Madagascar | study: EMG produced TPA metagenomics assembly of the PRJNA485056 data... | reverse complement strand
GGGCTGCTCGCCCCTTTCAACCCCAAAGAGGATGGGCTCCATACAAAAAAGCTAGTCGCTTCGCTTAACGCTTTTTTGTGTTGCGCCGTTTCAAGGCCCCTCAGCCGCTGCGGCGGCAGCTCCCCGCAGGGAGCCAGCGGCTGCAGCTGCCGTTTGCCGTCACGACCCCTTCCCGTGAAAAAGAGAATTTGAAAAATCCGCAGATTTTTCAAATTCTCAAAATAAAAATAACATTTCCGCTGAAGATGCCCAGAGTGAAACGGGGGGCATTTCAAATCGTCCGGCGGCTGAAAGGATCACCATGCAAAACGAAACCCTTCCCATGACAAATAAAAACGAAACCGTCACCGGGCGCTTCGCGCCCAGCCCCAGCGGGCGGCTGCACCTGGGCAACCTGGCCTGCAGCCTGCTGGCGTGGCTCAGCGCCAAAAGCCGGGGCGGGCGCATCGTGCTGCGCATCGAGGACCTCGACGCCGAGCGCTGCCCGCGCATCTATGCCGATCTATTAGAGCAGGACCTCGACTGGCTGGGCCTTGGCTGGGATGAAGGCGGCAGCACCGGCGGCCCGCATGGCCCCTATTACCAGAGCGAGTGCGCGGACATCTACGAGGAACAATATCAGAAACTGGATGCCATGGGCCTTGTGTACCCGTGCTTCTGCTCCCGCGCCCAGCTGCACGCGGCCAGTGCACCCCACACCTCGGACGGCAACGTCATCTATCCGGGCACCTGCCGGGGCCTGACGCCTGCCGAAATTGCCGAAAAGCGCAAAAAGAAGGCCCCGGCCTACCGCCTGATGGTGCCGGATGAAGATATCACCTTCACGGACGGCTGCATGGGCGAACACACCGAGAACCTGCTGCGGGACTGCGGCGACTTCTACCTGCGCCGCGCCGACGGTGTGTTTGCCTACCAGCTGGCGGTGGTGGTGGATGATGCACGCATGGGCGTCACCGAGGTGGTGCGCGGGTCCGACCTGCTGTCCTCCACGGCACGGCAGCTCTACCTGTACCGTCTGCTGGGCCTGCAGGCACCGCAGTTTGCCCACTGTCCGCTGCTGCTGGCCCCGGACGGGCGGCGGCTGTCGAAGCGCGACGGCGACCAGAGCCTGGAAAACCTGCGGGCAAAGTATACCGCCGAGGAGATCGTGGGCAAGCTGGCCTATGCCTACGGCCTGCAGCCGGAGCCCGCGCCCCGCACGCCGGAAAGCCTCATCCCGGAGTTTTCCTGGGCAAAGGTGCCAAAAGAGGATGTCTGCCTGCCGGAGGGATTGTTTTGATGGCCGCCGCGTTCGCTCTGGCCATATTCAGCGGAAGTGCTTTTGATGATTTGAGCTCCAGAAAAATCCGTGGATTTTTCTGGAGCTCTTTTTCACGAAACGGCGGTTGAGGAAAACAGCTGTGCGTTTTGAAACAAAAAAGCTCTCCCAAAGGGAGAGCGGACAAAATCGAAGATCTTGACGGAGAGGGTCATACGCGGCGGGTCTGCAGCAGTTCGCTGTACTCGGAAGCGGCCGTGAAGGCGGCGTCCAGTGCCAGTGCCAGCAGGATGCCCAGCACCACGTCGATGCAGCTGTGCTGCTTGAGCAGCACGGTGGAGCACACGATGGAACCGCACAGCACGGCAGCGGCCGGGCGCATCCAGCGCAGGCGGGGCCGCTCAAAGAGGCGGCTGCGGTAGTAGGCCAGCAGCAGCGTCACCGAGTTGAAGACGTGGATGGACGGGCAGACATTGATGGGCGTATCGGTGCGGTACAAAAAGCGCACCGCACGGGCAAAGATGTCGCTGCCCGGCACATAGTACGGGCGCAGGTTCAGCCCGGTGGGCAGGATGACGTAGCACGCCAGCGCCAGGGTCATGCCGCCGAACAGCGGCAGGCACAGCCGCCAGAAGTCTTCACGCGGTGCCTTCCACAGCAGGAAGAACAGGGTGAAGGGGATCCACGGGAACCACGCAAAGTAGGGGATGACGGCATATTTGCAGAAGGGGATCAGATCGTCCAGGCGGCAGTGCACCAGCACATGGGGCATGTGGATCTGGGTGTTCAGAAAATTGAATGCAGAGAGATATAACAGTAAATACAGCGCCATGAAAGCGATGGGATGGCGCGAAAACCAATTGCGTTTCATTGAAAAAGCCTCCTTTTTGCGGTTGGGCAAACTCTTAGCGATAAGAAATTATACGCCCGGCGTGTGACAAAAACAAGAACGAAAGCGGACAACATTGTTAAAATTCACGCGAATTATTTGTGCGAAATGCGTAAAAATCCGGGGGATGAAATCCGCTTCTGCCTGTAATACGAACCAGAAGGCCGGTTTCCTGCACAAGGCGCAGAAAAAGAGCCTGCCCAAGGGCAGGCTCTTTGAAAAACAACGATGCTCAGATGACATGCTGTTCCAGCCACTTGCCGCGCACGAAGCGGACGAAGAAGCACAGGGAGCGGAAGGCCCAGTCCAGATACATGCCCATCCAGATGGAGAGCAGCCCGCCGTGGAAGGCCAGCACGCACAGGTAGCAGAAGCCCACCCGGAAAGCCCACATGGACACGATGCTCACGGTCATGGTGAAGCGGGCGTCGCCGGCGGCGCGCAGGATGTTGGGCAGGGTAAAGCTGGACGGCCAGATGAACAGCGAGATGATGTTGAACCACACCATCACTTCCAGCGCCATGGCGTAGGCCTCCGGCGAGAGGTTGAACAGGCCCAGGGCGAACTTGTTGGCGAACAGGAAGGCCGAGATGTTCATGAACCATGCACCGCAGTAGGCAAACAGCATCAGGCGGCGGGAGTAGTACACGGCCTGGTCCTTTTCGCCCGCGCCAAGGCACTGGCCCACGACCGTAAGGGCGGCCATGCCCACGGCGTTGGCCGGGATGTTCAAAAAGGTGGTGGTGGTGTTCGCCACGGCATTGGCCGCGATGGCGGCGGTGCCCAGGGTGGAAGTCAGGCTGGAAACGGACAGCTTGCCGATCTGGAACATGCCGTTCTCGATGCCGGCCGGGATGCCCACCCGTAAGATCTGCCGGATGAGCCGCCCCTGCGGGGCCAGCGCCTGCAAGCCATCCACCCGCAGCGGGCAGGCGGGGCGCTGCAGCAGGTACAGCACCGCAAAGCAGGCGATGGCGCGGGACACAAGGCTTGCCAGTGCCGCGCCCATGACCCCCATGCGGAAGCCGTAGATCAGCACCGCATTGCCGCCGATGTTCACCACGTTCATCACAAGGCTGGACATCATGCTCACCTTGCTGTTGCCCTGGGCGCGGAACAGCGCGGCCCCGGCGTTGTACAGGCCGATGAAGGGGTAGCTCAGGGCCGAGAGCAGGAAGTAGGTCTCGGCGTAGCGCATCACGTCCGCGTCGATGGAGCCGAAGATGCCCCGCAGGATGGCGTGGCGGCCCACGATGACCACCGCCGCCACAAGGCAGCTGAAGCTGGACAGGATGAACAAGATCTGCGCTGCAGCGCGCTTGGCGTCCTTGGGCTCCCCGCGGCCGATGTACTGGCTGGTGACCACCGCGCCGCCGGTGGCCAGCGCGCTCATGATCTGGATCATCAGGGTGTTGAAGCTGTCCACAAGGCTCACGCCCGAGACGGCGGCTTCGCCCACCGACGACACCATCAGGGTGTCGGCCAGGCCGATGGACACGCTCAAAGCCTGCTCTGCGATGAGCGGCAGCAGCAGGGCCACCAGCTGCTGGCGGGTGAACAGCGGCGGTTTGTTGAACTGGGATGGTTTGGTTGCTGTCATAGGTTCCTCCGTGACTGCGGCATAAAACGGTTGGATACATCGCCTTTATGATACACCGCCGCCGCCGAAATTACAAGAGATGTATACAAGAAAAAAGCAGAACGGCCGCACAAAAGCCGTTCTGCCGGGGATTTTCGGAAAGCTGCTTACTGGTAATCCTGGCTGCGGGTGGCCGGGTAGCCGTAGTAGACCACATAGTCGTAGGGGATCTCCGGGTGTTCGGTCACCTTGCCCTCGTAGCCGGACATGCTGTGGGTCAGCTCCTCGGGGGTGGGCAGCACCGGGCACAGCCTGTCCGCGCACACGGCGTTCCAGATGGCGGTGGTGAAGGCCACGCAGTTGTACACGCCGGACCACTTGTCGCAGTTGGGCAGTGCCGCATTGAAGGCGTCCAGCTGCTCCTGGCTCAGCGACACCTGCATGCTGTGCACATCCGGGTAATAGTCGTCGATGTAGTAATTGTAGAAGCCCTCCAGGTTGTACCACAGGCCGCCGTGCTCGTCGCGGTTGGCACGGCTGCCGATGGTCATGGCGGTGCCCGGGGCGATCAGCAGGCCGCCCACGTCAAGGTCGGCGTCCGAAACGTTGGTCACGATGAAAAACGCATGGCCGTCCACATTGACCGGCGCTTCGGAAGGGTGGAAGGAGGTGCAGAGCTGCAGCGTCGCCACGGCACCTTCGGCCGGGGCTGCACCGACGGCGTCCGCCGGGCTCTTGGTCTTGGCGGATTTGACGCAGAAGGGGGTGGCCGTTTTGGTCAGCATCGCCTTCAGGTTGCGCATGAAGGCGGCGTTGCCGCTCAGCTCGTTGAGCACCCGGGGCTCGTGGTCGGCGGGGATGGCAGCCGGTGTCTCGGCAAATGCGGGCAGGGCCAGCACGCCGCCCAGCAGGATGCAGGCGGCAAGGGCTGTGCAGAGGATCTTTTTCATGGTGTTCGCTCCTTTCCTTTGCTTCAACCATACCGGGATTTTGTCGAAATGTCAAGCATTCTGTCCAATAAAAAGTGGTTTTGCGGCATGTTTGTTTTTCTTTACCCCCGCAGGCAATTGTGCTACAATAAAGCCACGGCAGGCGGCTTCGTGCAGGAGGCTGCCCGCCGCAGGGAAATGAGATAAGATATATAAGGTAATAAGGACCCAAAGGGGGAAGAATATGCCCAAAGCAGCCCACAAAGTCGTGGTCATCGGCCACCGCAACCCGGATACGGACTCCATCTGCTCCGCCATCGCCTATGCAGAGCTGAAGAACAAGACCAGCGATCTGGTCTGCGAGCCCCGCCGCGCCGGCAAAATGAACCAGGAGACCGAGTTCGTGCTGAAAAAGTTCGGCGTCAAACCGCCGCGCATGTGCACGGACGTGAACCCCAAAATTCGTGATGTGGATTACCGCGAGATGCCCGGCATCCCGGGTTCCACCAGCCTGCGCAAAGCGTGGGAGATCATGCGCGATCAGAAGATCGACACCCTGCCTGTCACCAGCGCGGACAACGAACTGGAAGGCGTCATCACTGTGAAGGATATCGCCACCGCCAACATGGACGTGTTCGATACCGAAATTCTCGCCAAGAGCAAGACCAGCTATAAGAACATCCTTGAAACGCTGGACGGCACCATGGTGGTGGGCAGCGAGGACGCAGTGTGCGCCACCGGCCGCATCCGCATCGGCACGGCCACGCCGGAAATGCTGGAGAGCACGGTGGAGAAAGGCGACATCGTCATCCTCACCAACCGCTACGAGAGCCAGCTGTGCGCCATTGAAAAGGAAGCCGCGCTGCTCATCATCTGCAACGGCTCCAAGGTGGGCCGCACCATCCAGCGCATCGCCGAGGAGACCGGTGTGGCCATCATGACCACGCCCGAGGACACCTATGCCGTGGGCAAGCTCATCAGCCAGTGTGCACCCATCTCCTATTATATGACCCGCGACGACATCATGAAGTTCACCCTCGTCACCCCGGTGGCGGATGTCACCCGCGTCATGGCGAAGGTGCGCCACCGCTATTTCCCCATCCTGGACGAGGACGGCAAATACTGCGGCATGGTCAGCCGCCGCAACATCATCGCGCTGCGCAAGCGCCGCATCATCCTGGTGGACCACAACGAGGCCACCCAGGCCGTGGAAGGCTTCGACCAGGCCGAAATTCTGGAGATCATCGACCACCACCGCATCGGCAGTCTGGAGACCAGCGGCCCGGTCTACTTCCGCAACCAGCCCGTGGGCTGCACGGCCACCATCATCACCCAGATGTACGATGAAAACGGCGTGGAGATCCCCCAGAAGACCGCCGGTCTGCTGCTGGCGGCCATCCTGTCGGACACGCTGGTGTTCCGCAGCCCCACCTGCACCCCGCTGGACGAGGCCACCGCAAAGCGTCTGGCCAAGATCGCCGGGGTGGAGATCAACACCTTTGCCAATGAGATGTTCGAAGCCGGTGAAAAGCTGGACGGCAAGACCGCCGAGGAAGTGTTCCTGCAGGACTTCAAGGTGTTCATGTGCGGCGATATCCGCTTCGGCGTGGCACAGGGCAGCTACATGACCCGCAAGAACCTGCTGGCGGCAGAAAACCTGCTGCGCCCCTATCTGGAGGAAGCCCGCAACAAGCAGAACGTGGAGGACATCTACATGCTGCTCACCGACGTGCCCAAGGAGGAGAGCGTGGTCATCAGCAGCGGCCGCTACGCCGCCGAGGTGCTGGCGGACGGTTTTGAGACCCAGCCCGCCGCCGACGGCAGCTTCACCCTGCCCGGCGTCGTGAGCCGCAAAAAGCAGTTCATCCCCGCCCTCATGACCGCCTATCAGGAGCTGTAATGGAATGATGCACCGTGCCTGCGGCACGGCATGATGTTCCCTGCGGGAAATGATGTTGCCCTGCGGGCAAATGATATGTGCCTTGCGGCACAATGGCCGCCTGCGGCGGCTGCATCATTTCCGGCGCAGCCGGAACATCATTGCGAAGCACATCATGCTGCGCGCAGCGCAGTACATCATTCCCCCAAAGGGGGATCTGAGATGTTCGATTTTTTGACCAGAAAAGCAAAGGGTGCTGTTCCGCCCGCTCTGCCGGAAGGCACGGTGCGCCGCCGCTACTCCATTGAGGGGCAGGTGCAGGGGGTGGGCTTCCGCTACCGCGCCCGCTATGCGGCCCAATCGCTGGAGCTCACCGGCTGGGTGCAGAACGAGGACGACGGCAGCGTCACGCTGGAAGTGCAGGGCGACCCGGATCAATTCATGCAGCTGTTTGCCATGATCCAGAAAAGCGATTATATCCAGATCACCGGCATCCGGCAGAAAGATCTGCCGCCTGACCCCTGGGAGCGGGGCTTTTCGGTGCGGGGTTACTGAAACCGCAAAACAAAAATGGCTGGCACACAAGTGCCAGCCATTTTTGCATGTATGATGATTCATCCTGCTATTTTCAGCGGGGAATTCTCTGTCCAGATGGTGCCGTCCAGCAGGCGGGTCACCGCCAGTTTGCCGTTGGCGGTCACCCGGGCGGGGTCCAGCGCGTAGAAGTCGCTTTCCTTCAGGGCGGCAGGGTCGGCGGTGGAGGAGATGCCCGCCACGCACACCCAGTGCCCGTAGGTGCTGCTGGTGGCGATGTGGGGGTAGCTGACCTGCTGCCAGCCGGAGCCGGTCAGGTGGTATTCGTAGCTGGAAGTGCGGTTGGTGTGACGCTTCACCCCGCTCACCGTGGTGTTTTTCAGATGTACGATCACCGGCCGCCCGGCGGAAAGCTCGGTATAGAGCTTCTGCAGGCACTCGGACAGGCTGCCCGAATAGCCGGTGTAGCCCGCCGCTGACCACACGGCACCGTTCGACCACATGCCGCTGCCGGAGGAGACCTTGCCGTCCAGAATGGTGCGTGCGTAGCGCAGAGCATACCAGCTGCATTTGCCGGAGGTCTGGTTGCCGATGGAAAGGATGTGGCTGGCATTGAAGCTCAGCAGGTCGATGCCGTTCGTTTCCTGCAGCGCGGCTGCATGGGCGTGGGGGAGGGCCATTGCCAGCAGCAGGCAGAGCGCCAGCACCGCCGCTGCCAGACGCTGCGCCCGGCGGGCGGGACAGTGCTGCATGTGATACACATCCTTTGTTTTTATGACCTTATTTTACCATGCAAAAGTGGTGGAATTGTGTAAAGCCAAAAACTTTTCTTTCAGATTTTTTGGGGCATGGATTGTACAGTCTCCACAAAAAGAGAAACTGTTTTTTTACGCTCCGGCGTGAAAGGGCGCAAAACCGGCGCGAGTTGCCGTTGTGCAGCCGAAAAAATTCGTGTATCCTTAAATTACAACAAAGGCCTGCACACTGCCGGTCAAAACAGGAAAGGATGAATCTGTATGAAAAAGCTAGCAAGAATTGCGGCGCTGCTCCTTGTGGGCATCATGACTCTGGCGATGCTCACAGGCTGCAAGGGCTCTTTTGAAACAAACCCCAAGGCGGAGGAGCAGATCCTTCAATATGTGCAGGATACCTTTACGGATCAGCTGAACGGAAAGAAGCTGACCAACAATTCGAGCCTGCATCAGGAGGCCGCTCAGATCCTTGCCAAGGTCACCGAGGACGGCAAGATCAAGGAAAGTGATTGCTACCACGGAAAACTCACCTACTATGACGGACTCGAAAAGGCTGAAGTCAAGATCGCATGCGTCGTTTATTCCGAGGACTCGAGTGGAGACGGGATGCTGCAGATGAAGGAATTTACAGGCAATGTTTCGGCATTCCTGGCAGAACCGCTGGTTGATCTGGAACAGCAATGCGCTATGCTCCTTGATTTCGGCGTGGCGACCCGCGTCATCAACGGCAAGACCTATGTGGCCATCGCTTATGTGGACTACCTACGTAGAATGTGAGCCCTGAAACGGAACAGGGATCGATCTTCAAACGACAGGAGGAACTGACTATGAAAAAATTCAGACGTCTCGCCGCCCTGCTCCTTGCGGGCGTGCTGGCTCTTGCAGTGCTGAGCGGCTGCGGCGGCTCGCGCTTTGAACGCGAGATGGAAGAAACTGTGCTCAAATACGTCAATGCGACAATGCGTGAGACGCAGGGCGAAGGTGCGCGGGAATTCAAAAATGATCCTGAGATCCGCCAGAAAGCATACGAGATGCTGGGCAGGATCGACCCGGAGAGCGGCCTGATCGACAGCCAAAAGGCTAGAATGTTCATCAAAGAGAGGCTCTGGGATAAAAGCACCATCACACTTATCCTTGTCGAAGCGAATGGATACGGCGGAGATAAGTTGCTGGCAACAGAGATCACGCAGGACGAACTGGCGAGGATCATGCAGGAGATCGACGAGATGCTGCGCAATAGCTCCGGTGGACCCTCGGCTAAGGATATAACGGCTTTCGGCGTCGCTGCCCGCACCATCGGCGGAAAGACCTATATGGCGATTGGCGCGACATTCGAACTGACGAACTGACCATGTCGTAACATTGCACCCCCGGAAAGCCCTTGGAGAGCGAAAGCTCCCCGGGGCTTTTTTGCACGTTTTTTCTGTGGCAAAGAAGCTTTGCGAAATAAGGACGCGATCTGTGAAAATGGCAATGGAAACCGCGTTGTTTGGTTGATTCTGCACGAATTTCTCCCGGAAACCTTGTGCATTCTCTCGATTGACAAAACCGCCAAGAGTTGGATATAATCAAGGCAGAAAGACCCCCATGACCCAAGGGGAGCTTTCCTCAGAAAAAGAAACAAAGCCACAAAAAAAACAGACTGGAGGGATACCCTATGAAGAAATTGTCGAAGATCGTTGCCCTGCTTCTGGCAGGCGCTCTGACCATGCTGATGTTCACAGCCTGCGGCGGTGGCGGCGGCAGCTTTGGTCACAGAGACCAAGATAAAGAAGATGAAGCCTTTGGCAAGTTCACGAGCAAGGCACAGGCAAGCAGCGTGACGGAAAATGATAAGAGCCTGCAGGCTGTTGCGGATGGATATCTGCAGAAGGACCTGAACTCCAGCGTTGAGTTTTTTGGCGCAAAGCTGGTCGGCAAAGTCCATGTGGATGGCAAGGATCAGGAATACCTGACCATCACAATGACCGCACGGTATGACTATGGCTTTATTGTGACTAAGATCCTGACGGAGATCCAGGAAGAAGTCGGCAAGGAATTGCCCGGAACAAATGTTAACGTGAGCGGCAAAGGCAGCTGGACGAATCTCGGCGTTGTTGTCCGGTCGGACGGCAACCATAGCTACATCGCAGTGGCATTCAAGATCAAGAACCCCAATAAGTAAAAATCCATCACCCTTTCTCCCCGGAGCGTGGCTGCAAGGCCGCCCTCCGGGGCTTTTTTGCGTTCGGGGGCAAACTCCCCCAGTCGCCTGCGGCGACAGCCCCCTCAAAGAGGGAGCCTTTCTCGGCAGCAGAGCTTCCGGCTCAAGTGCAAAGCTTCCGGTTTCGCCAGAGCCTCCCTCCCAGAGGGAGGTGGCAAACCCGCAGGGTTTGACGGAAGGAGTCCGTCTCCAAAACCCATTCCTGTGAAAAGGCATCTCCGAAACGACCGCAGTCGTTTCGGAGATGCAAAATTGAAAAGAATTCTTCCTCTGATATTGCCAAAGCGAACGCGGCGGCAATTCTGAACGGTTTCTCTGTCAAACCGTGCCGTTTTGTGGTACAATAAAAAGGTATCGAACACACACAGAAAGGACATTTCCATGCAGCTGTTTGAACTGGTGTCGCCCCGGCTGTTCCGCCCGCTGGCGGGGCCGAACCGGGCGTTTTATGCCGAACTGCTGCTTCTGCTCTGGGAGGAGTGCCGCCACACGGTGGATTACAGCATTTCCCGGGCCGAAGCCGTCTCCCGCGCCGAGGATTATTTTGCCGCGCTGGCAAAGCCGCTGGCGCTGGACGCCGACGGCGCGGGCGATGAGGACGAGCAGCCCACCCGCGACCCCCACACGCTGGCGGTGGGCTTTCTGCTGCGGCTGCGCCGCACCGGCTGGCTGGAAGAACAGCCCGGCAGCTATGAGGGCGAAGCGTCGCTCTCCTTCGTGCCGGAAGTGGCCCCGCTGCTGGAAGCACTGGAAGAAATATTGAACCCCCGCGTCGTCACCTACACCGGCAAGCTGTACAAGGCCTGGCAGCTGCTGGGCAGCATCGGGCAGGAGAAAAGCCCTTATGAGAACGTTCTGCGGGAGGTGGACGCCGACCTGGAAGTGCTGAACAAATCCCTGCGGGCGCTCAATGCGTCCATCGGCCACTACATCGACCGCCTGACCCGCAACCGCACCCCGCAGGAGGTGCTGGAGCTGTTTGACCAGTACGAGGAAAAGGTGGTGGCGGCGGCGTACCATCGCTTCAAGACCAGCGACAACCTGTTCAACTACCGCGCCTATCTGGAAGAAGAACTGGACGACTGCGAGGAAAATTACCTGCCCCAGCTGGCCTTCGATTACGCCCGGGTGGAGCGCTGCGCCCCCGGCGAGGCCGCGCCCCGGGTGAAGGCCCTGCTCCAGAAGCAGCGGGATGCGCTGGAGGAAATGAGCCTGCTCATGCGCGAGATCGACGCCAGCCATATCCGCTACCGCAAGCGGGCCGTGCAGCGGGCACAGTTTCTGCTGCTGAGCGACCGCTCGTCGCAGGGCAGCGTCACCGCCCTGCTGCGCCGCTACGCCGAGGACATCCGCACGCCGGAGCAGCTGTTCGAGCCGGACGACGGCCCGGTGGCAAAGCGGCTGCACCTGTACCCGGCGGCGGTGTTCGGCGAAAAGTTTTTATACCCGCCCGCCGCCCAGCGCACCGCCGAGCCGCTGGCCCCGGTGCGCACCGAAGCGTTCGACCCCGAACAGCTGCGCAAAGAGCAGCAATTGCTTTTGGACTACGCCCGCCTTGCCGTCACCGAAGAAAACGTGGTCTTGCTGGCCCGGCAGGCGTTGGCCGCGCGGCCCAGCGTGAATGCGGCCGTCCTCGCGGACGAATACCCGCACGACTTTGCCCGCATCATCGGCCTGCACACCTACTCGCAGTCGCCGCACCGGGATTATGATATTACGCTCACCGGCAAGTGGGTGGAGCGCGGCGGCTTCCGCTTTGAGGACTTTGTTCTCACCCGCCGCAAGGAGGAAGAACATGGCAGCCATTAACATGCTGGAAGAAACCGCAAATTACCTGCTGAACCACTGCTTTTTGCTGGGCGGCGTGGAAGATCAGCGGTCGAAATATCTGTACGTGCAGGACCACCTCGACGAGGTCCGCGCCGTGTTCGCGCCGCTGGGCTACTCGGTGCTGCTGTACCCCGCACCTCTGCAGGCGGCGGCACTGGTCAACGGTCACGAGGGCAGCCAGGCAAGGCTGCTCAAGTATGAGAGCATCCTGCTGTTGGTGCTGCGCCTTTTGTACCTGCAAAAGCGCGAAAGCCTTGCTGCCAACGCCGATGAAGTGCTGGTGACAGTGGAGGAAGTGCAGACCGAGCTGCAGAAGATGAACCTGCCCCGCCGTCTGGACCAGAAAACGCTGGAAAACCTGATGCGCACCCTGCGCCGGTACAATCTGGCGCGGCCTGTGGGGCGGCTTTCCGGGCTGGACAGCCGCATTGAAGTGTTCCCCACGGTGCTGCTGGCCCTGCCGGACGCCGACCTTGCGGATGCCGCCGCCGAGAGCGGGCGCACCCGCACCGAACTGGGGCTGTACGAACGACCGGACGAAGCAGGGGAGGGTGAAGAATGATCGAACTCAAGCGGCTGAAACTCATCAACTGGCACAACTTTGAAAACGTCACCTTTGACTGCGCCCGTCTGACCTATATGATCGGTGTCAACGCCGTGGGCAAGACTACCATTCTGGACGCCATCCGCTACTGCCTGACCACCAACCGCAACTTCAATGCGCTGGGCAATAAGAAAAGCGGACGCACCCTGCAGGGCTCGGTGCACGCCAAGCAGCGCGGCGAGAATGCCTACCGCCGCCCCGGCCACACGGTGGCCTACATCGGCGCAGAGTTCAGCGACAGCGTCAAGCGCACCACCTTTGTCATTGCGGTGCGGGTGGAGTCTGAGGGCCCCATGCAGGAGCTGCACCCCGGCGACCAGACATGGTATATCTCCGAGGACGGCTGCACGCTGGAACAGCTGCCCTTCATCGACCCGCGCACCGGCGCACCCAGCGCAAAGGAGGACTTCAAGCCCGAAACGGGCCGTCTCTCCTACACCCGCAGCCCCAGCGAAGCCCGCGACCGCATCTGCCGGGCGCTGGGCATCGGGCGGGCCTCCAGCCCGCTGGGCAAGAAGTTCAACGAGGTGTTCCAGATGGGCACCAGCATGGACGAGATCCCGAACTTCC
>ERZ1034901.2088-NODE-2088-length-13028-cov-14.880598_pt1 | contig 13028 bp, 7 predicted proteins | sample MGYA00520628_ERZ1034901 | MGnify/ENA primary metagenome ERZ1034901 (study PRJEB33766, sample SAMN09781783) | gut metagenome | biome: gut microbiome | host: Homo sapiens | place: Madagascar | study: EMG produced TPA metagenomics assembly of the PRJNA485056 data... | reverse complement strand
GAGAGCTGAACAAAGGAACCACCCCGGTAAAATTGGTGGATTCCAGCTAACGGTCGGGTACCTCGGCTCCTGCGGGCTTCTCGATGCGCTCTTCTTCGGACGCATCGCCGGCCGCGAAGCGGCGAAGTCCGAAAAGGATCAGACTGAAGATTCGGCGCTTTTCTGAAAAGCACCTCTCAATGCATAGGAACAAAGTCAAAATGAAGATCATCTGCCACATGATTTCGTCCGTCGACGGGCGCCTTTATCCCTCCCGCTGGGGAACGCCGCAGGAACCAGCAGACATTACGACGCTCTATGAAGGCGTGGCGAAGCGCTTTCCGGCTCAGGGCTGGATTGTCGGCAGAACCACAATGTCGGACTATTGCGAAGAGGTGAAGGAAGGAGATCCGGCGCCGCTACGCGACGCGGATGCGCCCGCATCCCCCGCTTTTGTCGGAACCCGCGAAGGCCGCCCGATTGCGGTGGCGATCGACCCGAAGGGAAAGCTCCTTCCCGAAATCAATGCGCTCCCTACGGGCGAACACCTTGTTCTTGTTCTCGGAGCTAGGGTGGCGGAAAGCCACCTCGCAAAGCTCCGTGCCGCCGGCGTCTCCTACGTCTTTGAGGGCGAGGGCGAAAGCAACCGCGAAAAGTTCGCGCCTGCGCTCAAGGCCCTTGAAGAGCTCTTTGACGCGAAGACGCTTCTCCTCGAGGGCGGCGGCATCATCAACGGCGCCTTCCTGACGGCCGGACTCATCGACGAGATTTCCGTGATCGTCTATCCGGGGCTCGACGCGCTCTTTGGTTCCGCGGCGATTTTCGGCGTCAGGGCGCCGGCGGATCAGATGCCGGGCGCCGGAGCTCACCTCAGGCTTCTCGACAATGAGACGCTCGAGGGCGGCGCCGTCTGGCTCCACTACGACGTGAAGAACGATTGACGGAAAACCTTCTTTCAAAATACGAAGTCCTCGCGCAGATGCTTGCGCGAGGACCGGGATGCATGCTGCCCGCCTCGGGGCGTTCTTTCGTCCTTACGGCTGAGGCAGCGGCGCCGACTCGCCTTCAACTTCCCGGAGAATGCGCTCGAGCGCATCCGCACCCGCAACGCCCCGCTCGCGATAGATCCGCACGACCTCGCGGTAGTACCAGAGCGTGAGGCGCTTTTTCTCTTCCATGCCGGGCGCCGAGCCCACAAAGCGCTTGAAGACCTCGTCGCCGGTTTTGAGCTGATCGTCCCGGATCGAGGAAAGGTTGTGCCACTTGTCGGCGGCGGAAACGAGGAGCACTTCGTCGTCAGCTTTTGCAAGGTGCGCGAGGTATTCGGTCTTTCGCTCAACCCAGGGCTTCTTCTTTTCTCCCGCCTTCGGGAGCGCGTCGGAGAGCGCTTTGACGATGCGAAGCACATTGGGCCCGAAATCAGCTTCAATCGATTCGGCATATTCAACGCCGCCGTCCTCGAGCACGTCGTGAAGAAGCGCCGCGATGAACTGGTCTTCCGTGCCGCCCCAGACGAGCACCTGCGAGGCAACGGCCATCGGGTGCGAGATGTAGGGAATGGAGGTTCCCTTGCGCTTCTGGTTTTCGTGCACTTTGGCGGCGAGCGCGAAGGCGGCGGAAATGCGGGAAGTGTTGAGCAGCGGCATGGTTGGTGTCCTCTGGGAAAAACGCTTGAGAACACAATGGTAACCCGATCTTCCGCCAATAAATGACGTAAAGAAAAGCCCCGGCGCTTCGCAAAAGGAAATGCCGGGGCGATGCCTCATTCAATCAGAATGACGCAGACGAATTACTTCAGTTCTGCACGGAGGAATTCAAAGCCGCCGTCGGGGAGGCTGTGGAAGTTGACGAGGTTCTTCGCGTGCGCGGAGATGTCATGATCGACCGTGAGGAAGACCCACGGGGCATCCTCCCAAATCATCTTCTGCGCTTCGTCGTAGATCTTCTGCTTCGTGGTGCGGTCGGTGGTCTTCAGAGCAGCCACGAGCGCATTGTCGACCTTCGGATTGCTGTAGTAGGCGTAGTTGGAATTGGCGGGCGGGAAGCTCGAGGTGGCAAGAAGCGGACGAAGCACCCAGTCGAGTTCGCCGGTCGACGCCGACCACCCCCAGGTGAACATTTCGAGCTGGCTCTTATCGGGGCCGACGGACTGCACGAGCGAGACGCGCTGGCCGGCTTCGAGAGCGCGGACCTGAAGCTTCACGCCAATGCGCGAATACTGCTGCTGCAGGAACTGCAGAAGCTTCTGGTTGGCGGAAGAGTTCGAAGCCGCCCAGAGAGTGGCCGTGAAGCCGTTGGGGTAGCCCGCTTCCTTGAGGAGCTCCTTCGCCTTATTGACGTCATAGGGCCAGGCGCCGAACTGCGTGGCGTAGTCGATGCCCTGGGGCGCAATGCCCGTGGCGGGCGCCGCATAGCCCTTGAAGAGAACCTTCACGAGCGCTTCCTTGTTGAGGCCGTAGTTGAGGGCCTTTCTCACGCGGACGTCGCTGAAGGGCTTCTTCGTGTTGTTGAGGTAGATCTGGCGCTGCACGATCGAGGGCGCGACCTCAACGACGATGTCCTTCGCTTCCTTCAGGCGCTCGACCTGTTCGGGCGGCACCACGTCGCAGTACTGGGCTTCGCCCGTGCGCAGCATCGCAACGCGCGTGGCGTCTTCAAGGACCGGGCGGAAGTTGATGCGGTCGAGCTTCGGCAGCCCCGCCTGCCAGTAGTTCGGGTTCTTCTTCACGATGAGGTACTCGGCCGGGTTGTACTTCTCAAGCGTGTAGGGGCCGGTGCCGCAGGGGTTGAAGGCAATGTCCTTCTTCGGGAGATTGAGAATCTTCGGGCACATCATCACGCCGCTCGGATGCGCGAGCTGGTTGATGAAGGCGGAGAAGGCTTCCTTCAGATGGAATTTGACGGTGTAGTCGTCCACCGCCTCAATGCGGTCGATGTTCTTGTAGAGCGTGTAGCGCGTGAGGTGCTTGTCGGGATTGATGACGCGTTCGAAATTCGCCTTGACCGCAGCGGCGTTGAAGGGCTCGCCGTCGCTGAACTTGACGCCCTTTCTGAGCTTCACGGTGTAGACGAGGCCGTCGTCGCTCACCTCATAGCCTTCGGCAAGAACGTTCTGGAGCTTCATGTCCTTGTCGAACCCGAAGAGGCCTTCATAGAAGGACTTGGCAACGTTCTGCGAGAGCGTGTCGCTGGCATCGTAGGGGTCGAGCGTCGTGAAGGCGGAATAGACGCTCACGGTAATTTCTGCAGCCGAAGCCGCGGCGCCGACGCCCGCAAGCGCGAGCACGAGAAGAGCCTTGGGAAAACGGGTCATGAATGAAACTCCTCGGAAAAAGACGTGCGAATAGTGAGGGAGGAGGTCCCGGAAGGGCCGGCAAGGGCGCCTGCGGCATCCTCTTCACACGAAAAGCTTCCATCAGAGTAGCCCGAGGATCGGAAGAATGCTGCGTTTACCGCATACAAAAACGCCCCGAATGTGACGAACATTCGGGGCGCAGCAAAAAGAACAGGGTTTAATCCTTAGTTCTTCTTCGTTTCCACCTGCACGAGCGCTTCGGCCTGAGCGGCTTCAGCGCTCGATTCGACCCTGCGGCCCGGCTGAATGACGGGTGCATAGTCGACCGGGCGGCAGAGCTCGGGCTTCGTGTGAACCTGCGTGAGGGGACCTTCCTCGGCTTCAGCCGCCGCGTGCTCGATCACGCGGCCGGGCTGAACCACGGGCTCGTAGCCCGTAGCCGCCGAGGGCTTCGCGGTGTGGACCTGCACGAGGCCCGCGGAGCGGAGGTTCTCCTCAAGGCCCTCAGCGATGGAGCCCGTGAGCGCGGGATGCTCTGCCTGCGGTTCTTCTTCCGCAGCGGCAGGAGCTTCAGCCGGCGCTTCAGGCGTCGTCACGGGAGCGGCCTCGGGAGCAGCTTCAGGTGCCGGAGCCTTGCGGGTCTCAATCTGAATGAGCTTCTCCTCGGGTTCGGGCGCCTCCACGGTTTCGACGGCAGCCTGCTGAGGTTCCTCGGACTTTTCCTCCTCGCGGACCTCGGCGCGATCAGCGGCCTTATCGCCCTCAACGATCCCTTCGTCGAGCGAAATCACTTCAGCAAGGGCGGGCGAGGGAGCGGCAGCGCCTTCCTTCGTTTCCTTCGCTTCAGGGATGCGGTCGGCCTGGGCTTCCGTGCGGGGCTTTCTCGAGCGGCGGCTGCGGCGGCGTTCGCCGTCGGACGCATTGCCTTCGGTCTGAGCGCCGGCAAAGGCGCCTTCAACGGCCTGAGAGACCGCGGACTTGGTCTCGATCTGCACGAGCGGTTCCGCGGCAGGCGTCCAGACGGGCTGCTGGGCGACTTCAGCGGCAAGACCCTGGGGTTCTGCCGGCTGAGCCGACTGGCCTTCTGCGCCTTCCTGAGCCTCGGCGCCGCGGCCGGAGCGGCGGCGGCGGCGCGGACGGCGGCGGCGGGCGCCTTCCTCATCGGCTTCCTCGCGGGCTTCCGACTGTTCGGCGGCCTTATCGCCCTCAACGATGCCTTCGTCGAGCGAAATCACTTCGGCGAGCGCGGGCTGAGGGGCGGCGGCGCCTTCCTGGGTCTCTTCGGCTTCAGGGATGCGGTCGGCCTGGGCTTCGTCTTCCTGAGGACGACGGCGCGAACGACGGCGGCGCGAGCGGCGCTCCTCGTCGCCCGATTCCGCCTCGACCGTAAAGACCGGCGCTTCGACTTCCGTCCGGCTCGCGGCATCGGGGAGGCTTTCGGCCGTCATGGTCGCGATGTCCTCATTGGGACGAGCGGCCTCTTCCTCGGTGCGGCGCTGCTGACGGCGATCGTCGCGGTCGCTCCTCTCTGTGCGCTCAGCGCGCTCGGTGCGGGGCGTGCGTTCCGTACGTTCAGCACGTTCGGTGCGGTCTGCACGATCGGTGCGCGTTCTGCGGGTGCGGCCTTCGGTCTTTTCCGTGCGTTCCGCACGTTCGGGTCTTTCGGACCTTTCCGCTTTTTCAGAACGGTCGCCGCGCTCAGCGCGTTCAAGACGATCGGTGCGCTCCGTGCGGGTGCGGCCCGAACGCGTGCGGCGGTCGTTTCTGCCTCCGCGCGTGCGGCGCTTCTCTTCCGTCTTTTCAGCAGGCTTCTGCTGAGGCTTCTCCTCGGTCTTCTTTTCCGTACTGTCGCCGCCCGTGAAGAAGGCAACGATGCGCTGGAAGAGGGACTTCTGAGGCGTGACCGGGGTCATCTGCTTCATCTTCCCGGCTTCGGGCTTCTCGCTCTTTTCCTCCTTCGGCGCTTCAGCCTGATGGACCGGAGCAGGATCGCGCTCGATCAGGTTCTTGATGACGGGAACCTGCTTGGGACGCTGGGGCTTCTCTTCCTGAGACTTCTGAGCGTACGGGTCGTCGGCCGTCGTTTCGATTTCCTCGGCGAGGTCGAAGCTCGGCACGTGCGCGTCGAGGCGCTCGTCGTCCTGACGGATGCGCTCGATGTGATAGTGCGGCGTCTCAAGGTAGGTGTTGGGAATGAGCACGATCGGCACGCGGTGGCGCGCTTCGAGCTTCGTGATGTCGTTTCTCTTCTCGTTGAGGAGGAACGTAGCGACGTCGACGGGCACCTGGGCCTGAACGGCGCCGGTGCCTTCCTTCATCGCCTCTTCCTGGAGGATGCGCAGCACCTGGATCGCGCAGGACTCGGTGTCGCGGATGACGCCTACGCCGTTGCAGCGCGGGCAGGTGATGTGGCTGCCTTCGGAGAGCGCCGGGCGCAGACGCTGGCGCGAGAGCTCCATGAGGCCGAAGCGGCTGATCTTCGCCGTCTGGACGCGGGCGCGGTCGTAGCGGATGGCGTCCTTGAGGCGCTGCTCGACCGCGCGCTGGTTCTTCGATTCGGCCATATCGATGAAGTCGATCACGATGAGGCCGCCGAGGTCTCTCAAGCGCATCTGGCGGGCGACTTCGTCCGCGGCTTCACAGTTCGTGCGGAAGGCCGTGTCCTCAATGTCGGCGCCGCGCGTGGCGCGTGCGGAGTTGACGTCGATCGCAACGAGCGCTTCCGTGTGGTCGATCACGATCGCGCCGCCCGAGGGAAGCGGAACGGTGCGCGAATAGGCGGTTTCGATCTGCTGCTCGATCTGGAAGCGCGTGAAGAGCGGAATGTCGTCGCGGTAGCGCTTCACGCGGTCGACCATGTCGGGCATGACGTTCGCCATGAACTGGCGCGCCTGCTCGTAGATTTCATCCGTGTCGACGAGGATTTCGCCGATCTCGGGCTGGAAGTAGTCGCGGATCGCGCGGACAACGAGGTTCGATTCCTCAACGATGAGGAAGGGAGCCGGATTGAGGCACTTGCCGCTTCGGCCGTTCTTCACGGGTTCGGACGAGACCGTTCGGACCTTGCGGCCGTTTTCTTCCGTGAAGTACTCGTACTGGGGGCGTGCGGCGTCGACGATCGCATTCCAGAGCTTCAGGAGGTAGTTGAGGTCCCACTGAAGCTCTTCGGTCGTGCGGCCGATGCCGGCGGTGCGGGCGATGGTCGACATGCCGCTCGGGATGTCGAGCTTGTCCATCGCTTCGCGAAGCTCCTGACGCTCCTCGCCCTCGATGCGGCGCGAGACGCCGCCCGCGCGCGGGTTGTTGGGCATCAGAACAAGGTAGCGGCCCGCGAGGCTGATGAAGGTCGTGAGTGCGGCGCCCTTGTTGCCGCGCTCTTCCTTCTCAACCTGGACGATGAGCTCCTGGCCCTCGCGGATGGCTTCCTTGATGGTGGCCATGCGGACGTCGACGCCTTCGGCGAAGTAGCTTCTCGAGATTTCCTTGAAGGGGAGGAAGCCGTGGCGCTCCTCGCCGTAGTCGACGAAGCAGGCTTCAAGAGAGGGCTCGATGCGGGTGACGACGCCCTTGTAGATGTTCGACTTGCGGGCTTCGCGGCCGGCAGTCTCAATGTCGATGTCGATCAGCTTCTGGCCGTCGACAATGCCAACGCGCGTTTCCTCGGGATGCGTGGCATTGAAAAGCATGCGCTTCATTTGGGATTTCACTCCTCGCCGCCCATTGGCCGCGGGCGGACTGTGGCGTGCCGCAATGGAAGGCAGGAGCTTTTGCCCTGAAGGCTTTCAGGGGGTCTTCGTCTCGTGAGGGTGCCTGACGGTATTCCTGCGGAAACGATTCTTTCTCTCATCTGCGGAGAAAAAACCGCCGGGAGCTTCCCTCAAGCTGAAGCTCCCGCAGCGGCGCCCGCGAAGAATCTTCTCCGTAAGGGCATTGCCGCGCCGCTATCCGGCTGATGTGTTGCGCTCGTTTTCCAAACGGTCCCGAAGCTGTTGGTGCGGGACGCGAAGGAAAAGAACGATTTGGGGAGAGTCACATCCTTCCGGATGAATCTTCGCCGCAGCATCTTCTGAAGACTTCGCAAAAGGAGAAAAGCTTCAGAGGCGAGCGGGAAATTCTTCGGGAAGGGGCTCAATCCCTCACGATCTGCCGGCAAAACTCACGAAAAGCCAGGCGCCTTCTTCATGCATTCAAAAGGACCGGAAAAGCCGAACGAAGCCCGCGTCATGCTCTCGGGAAGTCCTGCCTCAAACGAAAAAAGGGCGGTCGATGGAAGAAAGCGGAATGCATTCCGCGCGGGAGGATCCCCCTGACGAAAGAAATCCGGGCGTTCGGACAGGGATTCCGCTTCGGGCTTCCAGCTTCAGGAACTGAAGGGCGCAGGTGAAGCGCATCATCGGGCCCCGAAGGAAATGCATGAAGGAATTCACGGCCCGACATCAATCGTCCTCGCGCCTCAGGGCCGGAAAGCGGCCTCAATTATTTCGCGGGATCGGTTTACGGCTGAGCTCGACCAGGCAGCAGGGCGGAAGCATCACTATCAGGCTTCGCCCTCGGGAGCACGCAAAAGCCGCAATCGGGCCCGCGAAGAAGCGGTTGAGGGGATCAAATTGTCGGGAAAGGAATCCTTCATCTGCCATGGGGCTCGGAGCGTTCCGGCGCTTTTCTTCCACGAAGGGAAAAGCCAGGAGGAACCATCCGGACGTCCGTCTCTTTCTTAAAGAAGAATCCGCAGGCGCGAAAGCTCCGGGCTTTCAGCTCTCCCGAACCCGATTTCCGAAAAAACGGACCTCAAGGGCGAGGGTGCCTTGCGTTCTCTCTCCGGCGCTCTTATGAGGAGCGCATGTCAAGAGCGGATGGCGAACGAAAAAAACTTTGCCTGTTGCGGCATCAGCCCGAAAGGCCTCCTGCCTGAGCACTCTTTGCTCAAGGCAGGAATTCTCACGGACCGAGCCTGCGGCGCCGCACTCCTCATAAAGGCACTGCGCCGCCGCGTAAAAAAAACTCTGCCTCCTTCGATCACGGGAATCCTCGACGCCTTTCTCAGGCGGAAATCGTTCCGGGCGACCGAAGGAACAAATCCTTTGTGAGGCGTGAGAAAATGAACCTCCGCGCCGGCTGGAGCTTTCGCGCTTCAGCGCCCTGGCGCGTGCGGATCCATCCGCTCATGCACTCGATCGCTTCGAAGCGGAAAAGCCGACTTCGGGCGACAGCCCCTAAGTATAAGCACTACTGGATATGACAGACACAACCAAGGCCGAAATTAAGCCGCTTGCCTCATCAAAGGTACGCGCGCTCCCGTCGGATCGGGTGAGCTACATTGAGATCGGCGAGGATTCTGACGGCCAGCGGCTCGACAACTTCCTCATGCGTCTCGCGCGGGGGGTTCCCAAGGGTCATATCTATCGCGTCATTCGTGCGGGCGAGGTCCGGGTGAGCAAAAGCCGCGCGAAGGCAGAAACGAAACTCAAGCTCGGAGACGTCGTCCGCGTGCCTCCGATGCGCGTTGCTGAGCGCTCCCCGGCGGCTGAAGCCCCTGCGGCGCCCCTTGCAAAGGGTCAGCTCGAAGTCCTTCACGAGGACCGGCACCTTCTGATCGTCATGAAGCCCTCGGGCCTTGCGGCTCATGGGGGATCCGGAATCGCGCACGGCCTGATCGAGCGCCTGAGGGCCACGCGCCCCGAGGAGCCATTCCTCGAGCTCTGCCACCGTCTCGACAAGGAAACAAGCGGCGCCATCGTGATCGCCAAGACTCGGAAGGCGCTCGTACGCATGCACGACCTCATGAAGGAAGGCGGCATCGAAAAGCACTACAAGCTTCTCGTGAAGGGAGACTGGGTGAATGAACGCCGTCACGTGAAGGCGCCGCTTGAGCGTTATCTCCTTCCCTCGGGCGAGAGGCGCGTCCGCGTGTCCCCGCTCGGCATGAGCGCGCACACGATCTTTACGGTCCTGAAGCGCTTCGGCGTCGTTACCTATCTCGACGCTGAACTCAAAACCGGCCGCACGCATCAGATCCGCGTTCATGCGCTCTCGGAAGGGTTCCCCCTCGCAGGGGACGACAAGTACGGCGACTTCGCCTTCAATAAGGAGCTTGCCGCGGGACTCCTCGGAGCACCCTTGAAGCGGATGTTCCTTCATGCCTGGAAGCTCAAATTCATTCATCCCGTGACGGGCGAGGCGCTCGACATTGAGGCGCCGCTCCCCGAAGAACTCGCCCAGGTAATCAGCGCTCTGGAGAAGCAGCATGACTGACGAAATGAATTCCAAAGCAAAAGTGCCGCCGGCCGGTCCCTATAAGCTTGTCGTCTTCGACTGGGACGGCACGATTCTCGATACGACCGCCGCCATCGCGATCAGCATTCAGTACGCGGCCGAAAAGATGGGGCTTCCGGTGCCGTCCGCCACGAAGGCGCGCTCGGTGATCGGCCTCGGCTGGCGCGACGCCATGAAGATCATTGCGCCCACCTGTCCCGAGGAAGAGTTCCCTCAGTTCGGCGCCTATTACGTTGAGCGCTATCGTCCTGAGGAAGGAAAGGTCCATCTCTTTCCCGGCATCGAGAACGTCATCCGCACGCTTCATGAGCGCGGGGTTACGCTCGCTATCGCAACCGGCAAAAGCCGGCGGGGCCTCAACCGAGTTCTGGAGGCAACAGGACTCGGGAAATACTTTGCCGACACGGAAACGGCCGACGAAAACCCGTCGAAGCCCGATCCGGGAATGCTCGAAGCCATCGGCATTGCGACCGGGATTGAACCCGCCGACACGATCATGGTGGGCGACACCACGCACGACCTCGGCATGGCCAATGCCTGGGGCTGCCGCTCGATCGGCATGACCTACGGTGCCATGACGGCTGAGATGCTCGAACGCGAGAAGCCCGTTGCCCTCTGCCGCGATGCAGAGGAGCTCGCCCGAGTTCTCGGACTGCGTTGAAGCCGGATGGGGGCGGGTTTTTCTCAGGAATTGAGAAGAAGACCTTTGCGCTCCCGGCATCGATTCCCAGATCGTAATCTGGCACAACGTAATCTGCCAGATTACGATCTGCGAACGAAGGAGCGCTCTTCGATGGACCGGCTTGAATGTTTTGGGCGTACCGAAGAGCTCGAGGCGCTCGAAGGCGTCTGCGGGAGCCGACGCGCGGAAATGGTGATCGTCTGCGGCCGGCGACGAGTGGGGAAGACTGCGCTTATTCAGAAAGTATGCGAAGGACGTGAGACCTTCTGGTACACGGCGAAAGCTTGGAAGGATGAGTTCCAGCTCGAGCTTTTTTCCGAGGCTGTAAGTGCACGGCTCGGCAAATCCGGCGTGCGCTATACGAGCTGGACCGCGGCTTTTGAGGCTTGCGTAGCCGCGCCCGGTGAGGGCCGCCGCATTATCGTTATCGACGAGTTCCAGCACATTGCTCAGAAACGTCCAGGCTTTCTCTCGGAACTCCGTGCCGTCTGGGATGACGTGCTTTCACAGAAGAATTTTCTTCTGATTCTCTTGAGCAGCGCCGTTTCCTACGTGGAGAAGGACGTGCTCGGCGACCGGAGTCCTTTGTCCGGCCGGGCGGGAATTGTCCTGAAAGTCCCTCCGCTTCCCTTTCAAACCGTATCGGACTTTGCGCCGGAATATGCCGCCGACGATCTCTTCAAAGGTTATGCGGTGTTGGGCGGGACTCCCTACTACTGGCAGTGCATCGATGCCCGTCGGTCGATGAAAGAGAATCTGGCGCTCAATCTGATTTCCTCCAACGGCTTTCTCAATGACGAACCGCAATCTCTTCTGCGGCAGCAATTCCGCGATCCCTCGACCTACAACGCGATTCTGAGGTCGATTGCCATGGGCGCTTCAACCAGAAGCGAAATTGCTCAGAAAAGCCTTGTAGACAGTCGAATACTTACAAAGTACCTGACTGTGCTCGAAGATATGGATCTAATAGAGCGCGAATTCCCCGTCTTTTCGGGACCGGACGAACCGTTAAGCGCTTCGCTGGGTCGCTATAGACTCAATGATTCTCTGCACAAATTCTGGTTCCGGTTCCTCGCCGATGAGCCGGATCTCATTCGGTCGCAGGAAGAGGCCCAGCTCAAGTGGAAGGAGAAGGTCGAGCCGTATTTTTCTGAATTCGCTCATGAAGCGTTTGCGGCGGCATGCAGGGAGTATCTGCTCCGAAGGCGCCTCGAAGGAAAGATTCCGGAAGCATTGATGCACTTCGGGCGCTGGTGGTCGGGAGACGCTGAGATCGATATTGTCGGCGCCGACGAAGCGCGGCAGAACTGCATCGCCGCAGAGTGCAGATACCAGCGTGAGGCAGCCGGCATGAAGGTGCTCCGGTCACTGCAGAAAAAGTGCGCGCTGCTCCCGGTCGCGGACGATGCCGTCTTTTCCCTCTGGATTTTTTCCCGGAGCGGCTTTGATGAAGCGCTGAAGGCCGAAGCCGAAGCGCATTCAAACATCCATCTCGTTCCGATGGAAGCGCTTCTCTATTGACGGCCTTATTTCGCATTGCCTAATCAGGAATGCGGATCTCTGCTGTGTGCGCTCAAGAGTTGCGCTTCTCCATAGATATATGTCCTATGCGGCCCGCTCCCGGCGCGTGCATGATGAAAGAAGCTTCCTAAAGACATGCGCGGGGGAGCGGGCGCAGAGCCTCCATCCCCTCGCTCGTTAAGAAGAAGCGCGCACACGCCAACATCGAGGAGAAAGAAGATGCACATGCAGCGACGTCAGGTTATCGGGGCCGCCATAGGCGGGGCATTTGCCGCGGCGCTTGCGCCTCAGGGTGCGGCTCGTGCCGCAGAGGCGCCTCTTGCCGAAAAATTCGTGAAGCCGACGGCGGATAAGCCGCTCCTTGCCTGCTTCAACGAAAACCCCCTCGGACTTTCCATGGAAGCCCGCGCGGCAGTCGCAAAGTCCGCTGCCGTCTGCAACCGGTATCCCTTTGCGCGCGCTGAGGCGCTTCGCAAAGCCTGCGCCGATTTCGTGGGCGGGAAGCCCGAAGAGATTGTTCTTTCCCAGGGCTCGGCCGAAGCCATTCGCGCTTCCGTTGAATCCTATGCCCATGAACCGGGCGCAACGCTCATCATTCCGGAACTCACCTACAGCGACGGCGAGATGGCCGCAACACGCAACGGCATGCCGGTCGTCAAGGTGAAGATGGGCAAGAACTGGTCGATCGATATTCCGGCCATGCGCGCGGCGGCAGCGGAAGCCGCAAAGAAGGGGCCTGCGGTCGTCTACTTCGTGAATCCCAATAATCCAACCTCGACCATCGCCGACACGAATCAGCTTTTCGACTGGATCCGCTCGCAGCCGAAGAACACGGTCTTCCTCATGGACGAAGCCTACGGCGAATTCGTGGTCGACCCCAACTGGAAGTCGACGATCGAGCTCGTCAATGCGGGTGCGAAGAACGTCATTGTTCTGAAGACCTTCTCGAAGATCTTCGGCATGGCCGGTCTCCGTTTGGGCTTTGCCTATACGGCGTCCCCCGAGCTCCATAAGCGCGTGCACGACCACATTGCCTACGATTTCTTCATGAATACGCCGGCGATTGAAGCCGCGCTCGCGGAAATCGGCGACCTCGGATTCCTGCGTCTTTCGAATTCGGAAAATAAGGAAGCAAGGAAGATCATGGAGGACCTCTTCAGGGAACTCAACCTTGAATATCTCCCGAGCCAGACGAATTTCTGCTTCTTTAATCTCAAGGGCCCGCTCGAGCCCTTCGCGAAGGCGATGAAGGCCGAGAACATTCTGGTGGGCCGCCCC
>ERZ1034901.2085-NODE-2085-length-13034-cov-7.177749_pt1 | contig 13034 bp, 17 predicted proteins | sample MGYA00520628_ERZ1034901 | MGnify/ENA primary metagenome ERZ1034901 (study PRJEB33766, sample SAMN09781783) | gut metagenome | biome: gut microbiome | host: Homo sapiens | place: Madagascar | study: EMG produced TPA metagenomics assembly of the PRJNA485056 data... | reverse complement strand
CGTTTGATACAAAGACTGAAGCTGTCACATATCTTGAAGGACTGATGGCAAAGACTTCAGTTTAAAAGAATATTAAAGACAGGGTTCATCCCTGTCTTATTTTTTAGGAGGAAAACATGAAGGAAATTTCAAAAGAATTTGAGTATAAAGGCAAGACATACGGGCTTGTATTTAATCTGAACGTTATGGCAGTTATTCAGGACAAATACGGCACACTTGATGCGTGGGGCAAACTCACAGATAGTAAAGATGAAGAGCCAAACGCAAAGGCAATCATTTTCGGAATTTGGGCGATGATCAATGAGTATATTGATATTCAGAATGAGGAACATGGCACAAGTGAAAAGCCACTGACATTGAAACAGACAGGAAGAATGATAACTGACATTGGGCTTTCTGAAGCCACGAAGAAGGTAAACGAAACTGTTGTTGAAAGCACTAAAAGTTCCGAAAAAAACGCATAATCCCCGATGAGGATGAACCAGAGCCGATAGACTTTACATGGTTCTACTTTATCGGGCATAACAAACTTGGTTTTACATTTCATGAAGTTGGAAGATTGACACTGACAACTTTCAACCTGTTTTACAAACATTACAAGAACGATTTTGATTTTGAGCTGATGCTTGAAAAGACAGGAACAACCTATGCGAAGGCATATGAAAAAGCACAGCATGAGGACGACTGGTTCTAGGAAGGGGGTTGCATATGGCACTTGGTGGAACAATTAAGTTAAAAGGCGAGAGCGAATACAGGAGAGCGTTAAGTCAAATCACACAGAGTTTGCGTGAAGTATCTTCTGAAATGAAGGTTGTCACAAGTACATATGACAAGAACGACACAAGTACCGAAGCATTGACAGCCAAGAGTGACGTGCTGAACAAGCGCCTTGAAGAGCAGAAAGCGAAGCTGAAACTTGTTTCTGAACAGTACAAGGCATATCAGGATGCTGCTAAACAGTCAGCAGATGAGCATGCGCAACTCGGTGAAAAGCTTGAAAGTGAAAAGGGAAAGCTTGCGAGTATTGAAACGCAGCTCGGAAAGAACAGTCAAGAGTACAAAGACCAAGAAAAAGTTGTTAACGAGTTGCAGAAGCAGTATGACGAAAGCACCACAGCACAGGACAAAAACAAGAAATCATTGTCACAGCTTGCAGTGCAGATGAATAATGCTCAAGCGGACGTTAACAAGACAGCGAAAGAGATTGACAACCTCGGCAAAGAGTCTGATGACAGTTCAAAACAGGTTAAGAATCTGTCTAACAATATGAATGATGCTGATGGCGCATCAAAAAAGCTTGGTGATGGGTTCACTGTTCTCAAGGGAACAATGGCAAATCTTGCATCACAGGCAATCAGCAAGATTGTTGATGGATTCAAGCAGCTTGTAGGCGGTGCAGTGGACTATCAGAAGTCCATGGAGTATTACACGACATCATTTACGGTCATGACAGGTTCAGCAGACAAGGCAAGCGAAACAGTCAAAAAGCTTGCTGATATTGGAGCAACAACTCCATTTGATATGCCACAGTTGGCAGATGCAACATCATTGTTGATGAACTTTGGTTTTAGTGCTGATGATGCTGTAGATAGTATGATGATGCTTGGTGATATTTCGCAGGGAAATGCGGACAAGCTGAACAGTATTGCGAGAGCATATGGAAAAATGAATTCTGCACAAAAAGTCACGCTTGAAGATATAAACATGATGATTGATGCAGGATTCAACCCGTTGCAGGAAATCTCAGAAAAGACTGGAGAAAGCATGAAAAGCCTTTATGACAGAATTTCAAAAGGCAAAATGTCGGTTGATGAGATCACAGAGTCGATGAAGCGGTCAACATCTGAAGGCGGTAAATACTTTCAATCAATGGATGCACAGTCTCAGACTTTGGATGGAAGACTTTCGACATTGAGTGATACGGTCAATTCAAAACTTGGCGAAGCATTACAACCCATTTTACAAAAGGCCGCTGATGAGTGGATTCCAAACATCACAAACGCAATCGACAATATGGATATTGATTCTGTCGTATCTGTCATTGATGATATTGTTTCTGGCGTTGGTGATTTATTCGGATTCATCATGGATAATGGCGGTACGATTATTTCGCTTGTGGCTGGCATTGGTACCGCTATGTTAACGTGGAACGTTGTAAGCATGATTAACGGTGTGGTTGGAGCGGTTAAAGCATTTCAGCTTGCTAATGAAGGTGCATCTGTTGCACAGGCATTGTTGAACGGCGTGATGAATGCCAATCCGATTATGCTCGTTGTAACGTTGCTTGCAGGACTTGTAGCCACAATCATCACGTTGTGGAACACAAACGAGGGATTCCGAAACGCTGTTATAAACGTGTGGAATGCATTCAAGGACACGGTAGGAAATGCAATCACGACAGTTGGTGGATTCATAGACAACCTAATATCGTGGTTTCAGGCTCTTCCTGGGCGTATTGGCGCATTCCTTAGTAATGTTATAAGCAACGTACAGAATTGGGCTTCTAACATGGTTTCTAGGGCTTCCTCAGCAGGTTCTAACTTTGTCAATGGTGTTGTGTCATTTATCAGTGGACTTCCATCTGCTGTATGGAATTGGCTATCAAGTGCATTGAATAACGCATGGAACTTTGCGAGTCAGTTGGCACAAGCGGGTGCAAATGCCGCTAGTGGGCTTGTAAATAACATTATCGGCACAATCAGCGGACTTCCGGGGCAGTTGTATAACTGGGGTGTTGATATGATCAGTGGTATTGCAAACGGAATCAAGAGTGCAATTCATAAAGTCACAAGTGCAGTCAGCGATGTTGCAGGAAAAATCAAGTCTTTCCTTCATTTCTCAAGACCTGACGAAGGACCTCTTGCTGAATACGAGAGCTGGATGCCTGACATGGTGGAAGGTTTGAGCGATAGCTTGAGAAAGGCAAGTCCAGATTTGATAAATCAGACTGAAGCACTGGCAAATGGCATGTCTGACGCATTCAATGTGAACGGTGGTATTTCGTCAAGCGGTGGAAACTATAACAACATGGTTGAAGCATTCAAGGAAGCTTTATCAAAGGTCAAAGTCGTGATGGACGACGAAGAGATGGGACATTTCGTCGATAAAACAGTTACAAAACTGATTTACAATTAAGGTGGTGAAAGATGTGCGAAACTATGTAATTCAAAACGGATTTGACAGCCGATATATAAACGGATTGCTGATTCAGGAATTGCCGTCAATTAGTAAGCCTTTGATGCGTACAAGCATTGAACAGATAGACGGCCGTGATGGTGATATTATCACAAGACTAGGATATTCAGCATACGATAAAAAAATGAAAATCGGTCTGTTTGGCGATTATGATATTGACGAAATCATTTCGTTTTTCAATTCGAGTGGAACAGTCACGTTTTCAAATGAAGCTGAAAGATATTACAAATATGACATTCTTGATGCTGTAGATTATGAGCGCCTTATGAGGTTTAGAACGGCTGAGATCACGTATCATGTGCAACCGTTCAAGTACAGCACACTTGAAAAAATGAAGGTGTTTGACAATCCAACTGGAGCTATTACCGTGAGAAATAACGGCAATTATGTTTCCAAGCCAATCATTCATATCAAGGGTTCAGGAACAATCAATCTGTCGTTGAATGGTGTGCAGTTGTTTCGGATTGACATGAGCACATCAAATTCCATCACTATAGACACGGAAAGGCTTGAAGCGTACAATGATGATGTATTGATGAACAGATACGTTGTCGGAAATTACGACAAATTTGTGCTGAAAGTTGGATCTAATTCCGTATCATGGGATGGACAGCTTACATATATTGCATTTGAAAATCTGTCGAGGTGGATATGATGGAAAAGGCGAATCTTGAAATGATTAAAGGCGACACACTGTCATTTGCGGTTGAGATTGAGTTCGATGACAAACCGCAGGAGCTTGAAAAGGCGTTCTTCACGTGCAAAAGGAATCTTGATGATGGCGATGTCGTATTCCAGAAAACACTTGAAGATGGCATCTCATTCAGGAAGCAGGAGCGCAACAAGATGTATTACGTGGTGCGAATTGCGCCTGAAGATACAAACGATATTGAAACAGGACATTATTTTTACGATATGCAAATTGAACTTAACAGTGATGTATTTACTATCCTAACAGGTGCATTGAAAGTACGATATGGAATCACAGACTAGGGGGTGCATAAAATGGGCGAATACTTTACAAAACCTGTATGTAAGGTTTTTATGCTGAAAGGCGAAAAAGGCCTGAAAGGCGATAAAGGACCGAAAGGTGAAAATGGACTGAATGGTAAAGATGGCCTGAATGGTAAAGATGGTCTGAACGGCGAAAAAGGTGAAGGCATTCCAACAGGTGGTACAACAGGACAGTTTCTAAAAAAGAAAAGCAACAACGATTACGAATACGAGTGGGCTGATATTGCTCCAACCTCATCTATTTCAAATAACGAAATTGAAGATATTATGAAAGAGTAGGTGATGACATGGAACACATTACAATGCCGAGAGGTGACTTGAAAAAGGTTCATTTTACCGTTCACGATGCAAACGATGCAGAGGTAAGCAAAGGATTTACTCAAATCACTTTTACGGTAAAAGCAAATACATCATCGAGAAAGATTATCATTCAAAAAAAACTGACTGATGGAACGATAACTAAAGATGGAAATGTATATTCATTCTCAATTAAGCCAGAAGATACAGACTACATTGATTTTGGCACTTATTACTATGATATTGAGCTTATCCGAGGTGACCAGATACATCAGACGTTTGTAGGCAAGTTGATCATCACGGAAGAAGTCACATTTACATGTGATACAGAAAAAGGAGTGTAAAGCATGGATGATTACAAGATTATCATGCTTGCGGACGATGATCACTTAACTGTTAAATTGGATAGCGTTTCAATTGTTGGGACAGACGATTATAATCAACTAACAAATATCCCTAAAATCAACAATGTTGAGGTAAAAGGGAGCAAATCGCTTGCAGATTATGATATTGAGAGCGCAAGCGAAGCCAAAAAAAAGTTTGAAAATTTGAACAGCGAAATAAACACACATGTAAGCAATGCAGATATACACGTATCACGTACAGACAGACTTAAATGGAACAGCGGTACGACGTATACTGTTAATGAAGGAAATCTGATAATAGGAGGACAATAATGGCAGATATTTCAGAAATCACATTACCTAGCGGAGCAACTTACGACATCAAAGATGCAACAGCAAGACATGACATTAGCATTCTAAAGGGCTCTGCAACAGGTGCTATGCATTATGCAGGAGTTACAACAACGGCACTTGCGGATGGCTCTAGCACATCACCAATCAAGATCAATAATGCAGATTATACGCCATCAAATGGCGATGTTGTTATTTACAATTCGCTTGAACTTGTGTGGTCTAAATCAGATAGTAAGTGGCACGAGTTTGGTAGTACAGGCAGTCTTAGAGGACTGGCATTCAAGGATTCTGCGAGTGCATCATATACACCGGCAGGTTCAGTTTCCGCACCGACTGTTTCGGTTGCTGTAAACACAGCGAGTGTTACGCCTATCAGTGGTGTAGGCACATTGCCAAGTTTCACGGCATCGGTTTCAAATGAGGTTCTAACACTTGGCTTTTCAGCAGGCTCTTTGCCGACAAAAGGAACGGCTGTAACGGTTGCCACAGGCATTAAGTCTGCTAGTGCATCCGCACCAGCGTTTACAGGCACAAGCGCAACGATAACGTCAAAATAAAGGAGGTTGCTTGAATGGCTGATATATCAAGTATTAAACTCCCAAGTGGCACAACATACACGGTCAAGGATTCTACAGCCAGAAACCATATAGGCAACACAAACAATCCGCATGGAGTGACTAAAGCACAAGTTGGGCTTGGCAATGTAGACAATACTGCTGATTCTAGCAAAGTTGTTAAAGGACTGCTCGATTACAATGATGCAAGCAGAACCATGCAGATAGGTTATGCCGGTAGTGGACTTACAACAACAAACTGCTTTGCCGCATATGATAGCACTGGGACAAAGATTAAAGATATTACACCATCAGTTGCAAAGAAAGTAATGAGTTTGGACAACGTTGCAAACTATGATCAATCAAAAGCGATAAAAAGCATTTCAAGGTCAGGAACGACATTTACGGCAACGGCACTAGACGGAACAACATTTACGTTCACTCAGCAGGATAACAATACAACATATGGAATTGCGACGCAGAATGCAAATGGATTGATGTCCGCAGCTGATAAAACTAAATTGGATAATCTGAGCGCAACAAGTGTCTCGGCAATTACCAATTCAGAAATCGACACGATAGTCGCTAGCTAAGGAGGAAAAATGGCTAAATATTTAGATCAAATAGGACTTAAATACTTCTGGGGAAAGATAAAAGCTAAAATGCCTGGGCCGCTTCAGGCTTACCCAGTCGGAAGTGTCTACATAAGCATTAGCTCTAACTTTAATCCGAATACATCATTTGGTGGTAAATGGGAACGCTTTGGACAAGGCCGTACACTAGTCGGTGAAGGTACTGGGAACGATGGTGTTACAAGCATGACCTTTACTGCGAACTCTACAGGTGGTTTATACATTAATCCTGTATATCGTAGAGATATAGGATACCTATACTATGGTGCATTGTTAAATAGTAATGGTAATCAAATTGGTGTTCATGACCATAATGAACAGATGAAAGCGGAAATACCATCACTGCAACCATACATCACAGTATATTTTTGGAAACGCATAGCATAAGGAGGAAGCAAAATGGAAGTAACTAAAAAGCTAGTCTTAAAAGACGGCACAGAACTGGCACTTAATGAATTCAACACAGAGAATGACAAAATCTCAGTAACCCTAGTAGATATGAGCTATCAGAAAACAATTGAGACTCTAAAAGTAGAGCAGATCGCAGAAATCAAAATTTTGAATGAACTTAGAGAGGTAGTTCTGACAGCAAAAGGATACAGTCTCGGTAGCAGAATCTCTGTAGACTCCAAGAGGAACACTACTACAGTAACTTTTGAGGTTAAAGAAACAAGAGAAGCCGTGGTAGACGCAGCAAAGGCAATTCAGACACTACAGAATACATCTGAGCAGAACACCGCTGACATCACAGCCATCAATGAAGCTATCGCTTCACTAGCAGAAATCGTAGGGGGTGAATAACCATGGTAAAGTGGTACGTAAGACAGATTCAGATGAACCGAATGACACTTGAAGAAGTGCCTAAGAGATGGCATGACGCTGTAGAAAAAACGTTAGCCGAATTGTAGGAAAAAAAGACAGGCGCAACGAGCGCCTTTTTCGTTAAGTATGTGAGGGTTTAAACATGATAAAATTATTTGGAACAACAGACACAGACTTTTCAAGCAACGGCGATGCAGTCATTCAGCCATTCAAAGCAAAAGTTCACAAGGAAGATAACGGCAAATTTTATTTGAATGTTGAAGCGGACATTTCTTATGTTGACATTTTGACAGAAAATAGAATTATCGTTGCAGATACTCCACAAGGCGCACAGGCTTTCCGCATTAAAAATCCTGAAAAAACAAAGAGTAAGATCACGATAAAGGCTCAGCACATTTCGTATGATGCTCAAAACTATGTGATTGCAGACAGTTACGTTGTCGATAAAAATTGCAACGATGCGATGGACCATTTGAACAGCGCCACGGACAATCCTAGCCCATTTCAGACGTATTCTGATATTGCCACGGTAGATTCATACAGATGTGTTAGAACATCGCTGTATGACGCTTTTAGCACGGTTGTAGAGCGTTGGGGCGGACACTTTGTACGTGACAATTACAGGTTCGCAATCATGAGTACTATCGGGCGTGATAACGGGGTTACGGTACGATACAAAAAGAATCTTAAAGAAATGACATGCACGGCAAATTGGGACAGTGTGGTCACAAAACTTATGCCAGTTGGAAAAGACGGTCTGCTGCTTGATGAGCTATATCTTTACAGCAAGACACAGTACGATATTCCATTTACAAAAGTTGTATCTTTCAACCAAAATGTAGATCAAGACCTGTACAAGGATGCAGAAGGACATCTTGATGAGATAGCATATAACAATGCACTTATTGAGGATTTGAGAGAGCAGGGGCAGGCATACGTTGACGAGAATTGTGTGCCAAAAGTGAATTACACACTCAAGGCTAATCTTGAAAAACTGACAGACATTGGAGATACAATCGAAGTCATTGACGAACCTATGGGTGTGGATATTACAACGCATGTTATTTCGTATGATTATGACTGCATTCTGAGTAAGTATACGGAGCTTGAGTTTGGGAACTTTCAACAAAAAGTTTCCGACCTTATGGGAACAGTAAGTTCAACAATTCAGCAGAGTGTAGAGAAGAACAATTCTGCTTTACAGGTTGTGTTTTCAGATGCAATTCAACATGCTCAGGAAACAATTCTAGGAATGCTTGGTAATTCGTATGTAGTTTATGAAGGTGACAAGATTCTGGTTGTTGATGCATTGCCAAAGGAAGAAGCTCACCACGTTATTATGATTAATAGTGGCGGCATTGCATTTTCAAACACTGGAATCAATGGAACATTCGAGAGTGCATGGACGATTGATAATACGTTGAATATGCAACATATTAACGTTATCAATTTAGTTGCAGACATGATTAAAGGTGGAACACTAAAGCTTGGTTCTAACCTTAATCAAAACGGACAGATTGAAGTATATGATGAAGCAAACAATCTGATCGCAAAGCTGGATAAAAGCGGGCTAATCATGTATGGACTTGATGGTTCATATCTTGTGGTAAATAATTATGTTGGCTTTGCAGGATATGACCGCACGGGCGCTAAAACATTCTGGGTTTCAGGTGATGAGTTCCATCAAAAGAAATCTGTCATCGAGGAAGAGATCACGTTGTGCAACAAAGCACGGTTTATTCCAATAACGGTAAAAGATGGCGATACTGTAACAAATGACGGTATCGGTATAGTGGGGGTGTGATATGGCTACATCAGGAACATTCAAAACATCAGCGTATGATGGTGCATTCTTACAGTTCGACTGGTCATTAAAAAGCCAAAGCACCGTTAACAATCAGTCTGTCATTTCATGGACATTAAAAGGTGCAGGGATTAAGTCTGGCTATTGGTACATGGCAGGCCCTTTCAAATGCACTGTAAACGGCACTGTTGTGTATCAGTCAAACACGAGAATTAAGTTATACACTGGAACGGTTGTTGCATCTGGTGAGCTTGCAATCGGACATGACAGCAACGGTGCAAAGAGTTTCACTGCATATGCAGAATGTGCAATTTATGTTACGAGCGTAAACTGCAAAGGGTCTGGAAGTTGGAGCCTTCCAGATATTGGCAGAGCATCACAGCCAAGTTTGAACACATGGCCTAACAATTCTCCTGATTTCAACATCGGAGATACTATTGTCGTTCATATGAACCGCAAGTCAACCGTGTTTACGCACACCGTTGTGTTAAAGTTGGGTTCATACAGTTATACAATCGGAACCGGTGTAACGGATAACATTTCATTGGATACGGACAAGATCGCATCGAGCTTGTATGCACAAATGCCAAACAGCAATAGCATGACCGGAGAAATTGCTGTCACAACGTATAGTGGCAGTGTGGTTATAGGTACGTCAAGCTGTACCATTATTGCACATGTTGTCAATTCAAATCCTACATTTGATTTATCGTATGAGGATTCAAATTCTAAAACTGTTGCAATCACAGAAAACAATCAGTACATTATCAGGAATAACTCGACATTAAAAATCAGCGTAAGCAATGCAAAGGCATTAAATAGTGCAACGTTGAAATCAATTACTGCTGTTGTAAATGGGAATGCTTATACAGGCACGTTAAATGGCACTACAGGCGTTGTAAACGTTGGAATGGTAAATGTATCATACGACACGGAAGTGACCGTTAAATTGACGGATTCAAGGGGAAACGAGGGCATCAGAGAAATCACGGTGCTTGTGTATGATTGGAGTTTACCAAGTGCAATCATCAAGCTTAATCGAAAGAGCAACTATTATTCAGAAAGCATCTTGAATGTTAATGCAAATTATGCGTCAATAGGTGGTAAAAATGAAGTAACGATTAAGTACCGCATGAAGAAGGTTGCAAACAGCACATATAGCACTTACACGACAATTCAGGATAACACCGATACGAATTTTACGGCTGATAATGAATATGAGTGGAACGTACAGGTCAATGTTGCAGACAAGCTAGGCAATACAACCTACAATCTGATTCTTCCGAAGGGGATTCCGGTCGTTTATATTGATATTAAGAAAAACAGTTTCGGCGTGAATTGTTTTCCGAAGCACGATAAAAGCCTTGAAGTCAATGGCGTGTGCTTTAGTGGTCAGGTGCTTTACAGCAGCGCAAGTGGAACAGCAGGAATTGTCACATTGTCAGACAGTGTGGAAAATTATACTTATCTTGAAATCTTTTATAGATCGTCTGGTGATAATGCTTGTGGCAGCGTTAAGGTGTTCAGCCCGAATGGAAAGCTTGTGCATTTAGGTACGATTCACTATATTGCAGATTATGACTATGCAAAGTTCGCTCTTGTGAATGTATCTGGGTCAATGATCACATTCAGTCAGAATTATCAGATCACTTTGAAAAGCAACGGCTCAGTATATTCAGCAGAAAATGCAATTTACATCACGAGAGTGGTTGGATATTAAGCAAAATCATGTTATACTAGGAACGTGGTGTTGTTCATGTTCACCACTTCCTTTCTCAGCTTGTCGGGGGTATTCGGCGGGCTGTTTTTTTTATGTGTGAAATTCTATACTAACTTGTCATAGCCTACAGGTTAACATATCTTAGTAAAGAAAAAATCACCGTTTGCATTAGGTGATTGATTGGTGTATATTATAGGCGTAGGGTTTAGTTGACATTATGGCATGAAATTCTCCTAGTAAATTGCAGACAGAAATGTCTGCTTTTTACTTGAAGAAGACTTCTATTCCATCAGGTGAAACGTGGACAGAATCAAGGACATTTCGCCACAGTGTACGCTTGTTCTCACGTGTTAGATTCTCATATATTGAGCGCCAACCGCTGTTTAAAAGTTGGTTAAGATGATCGGTACTTTTAGGTTTGAAAGATTCAAGCCTTTTTATTTTGTCTTCAGTTTCAGCATATAGGCGTTCATATGTATTTACAGGCATACGTTTCTTGATAAAGATATAATTCAGATTATCAAGCTCTTTTCTTAATTCTTTTAATTCCTTTTCGGTTGTGTCTTTTGTTTCCGATGTGATGGCTCACTCCAACCAATTTAGAACGGCATTCTGGGCATCTTAACAGTCCAGTAAATAAATATACATGACGTTGTATTCCTGTGCGTATATTGGACTGTAATGCGGTCTGAACGGCATTGTATGTTTCTCGTGTGATGTATGGTTCGGCGTAATTTGAGTTTCCACGGTATGACCCTGCATAAAATTCATTCTTTAATATGTGCATGTAGGACATATATGGTCGAGAAAGTCCGTATTTATTGTTTACGTATTCGACTGTATGATGAACTGATTGATGCAGGAGAAATGATGCGAAAATATCTTTCACGATTGGTGCTTTGGATTCATCAATCACAATGCGTTTATTGCCGTTTTCCGTGGTGATTTTGTAGCCGAAAGGAACGTTACCAGTGATAGGTTGTCCTTGGGCAATCTTGTACTCAAATACGGCTTTGATACGTTCAGAGCCTTTTTTTAATTCATGCTCCGCAAGGTTGACTTTAAGGTTGAACATAAACAGACCGTTTGCAGTGGACGTGTTTATATCGTCCTCGCATATGGAAATCATGGCGACATTGTTTTGTTGAAGAAGTTCTAACATCTTGTTAGCTTCAAGGACGTTACGTGAAAGACGGTCAAGACGAGTAAAGGCTATGGCATCTAGATCGCGAAGGTTTGACAGCATGGATTGTAGCTGCGGACGTTTCATGTTGCTTGCTGAGTATCCTTCGTCAATGTAGATATGTTGCAGTGAGTGACCATTATCGTTGCACCATTGCGTTATTTCTTCGGTCTGAGCCTGTATTGAGTATCCATATTTCTTTTGTTCATCAGTGGAAACACGAGCGTATCCTGCCACTCGCAGATTTTTTCTCATAAAATTACCTCCGATTGATTGAAAATAAAAAAAGCAGTCCATACTAGCCGATGAGGGGCGGTGAAAATATGGACGCAGAAAAAATATATTCGTTGTTGTTTAATTTGTATGCTGAACAGGAAAATCTCAAAATTGATTATGAGTTAGACAACTCTTTTTTTTCGACAGATGGTTTCAATCAGAAACATTCTTGCTGTCTAGGTACAGTTTCATTATCTTCAGATACAGTTCATCCTTCTCAGGTTCAGGAAGATCGTGAAACAGAGACTCGATGCGCAGTGTGAGGTCTGTCGCTTCATCATAGGTTGACGTATCAATTCCAAAGTAAGATATATCAATGCCGTAAACTTCGCAAAAACGTTTCAGAGTTGAAAGAGTCAAGGAACGCTTTCCAGACTCAATATTTGATATTGCAGGTCTTGAAAGCCCGACAAGTTCAGCAAGCTCAGACTGTTTAAGATCACGGGAGTTGCGCAGTTCTTTAAGTTTCCTTCCGATTGCTTTATTGTTGATCATTATTTTTACACCACCTAAAATGTTTATATTTCGATGATAACACACCGTAGCTATTTGAAACAACGAAAAACAATCAAAAAAAGATGAAAAGTAGTTGCAATTTGATGATATGGGTTTATAATATAGGCAAAGAAAGGGGACACAAAATGAAAAGAGCAGAACTGAAAGCATTCAGAATATCAAAGGGATTTACTCAGAAGGATGTAGCAGAAATGATTGGAGTATCGACTAGCCATTATGCTTGTATTGAACAAGGAACGCACAATCCTTCTACAAAGCTTGTCAAAGTGTTCTGCAAGGTATTTGGTAAGGAAACTGCAAGTTTAATAATTGGGAGCTGAAAA
>ERZ1034901.2082-NODE-2082-length-13037-cov-13.854491_pt1 | contig 13037 bp, 12 predicted proteins | sample MGYA00520628_ERZ1034901 | MGnify/ENA primary metagenome ERZ1034901 (study PRJEB33766, sample SAMN09781783) | gut metagenome | biome: gut microbiome | host: Homo sapiens | place: Madagascar | study: EMG produced TPA metagenomics assembly of the PRJNA485056 data... | reverse complement strand
CCTGCTGATCAAGCACTATCCCGGAAGCCTTTGGAGCAACGAGCAGCATGAGCGCAGGATGCAGTATCAGTGCGCCGTGCAGGGCTATCGCCGCCGCAGAGACACCAACGCCTACTATGCGGCCATGTACCTGCTGACCTCCAACGACGATGTTTACCGCCGCACGGCAAATTGCTTCTGCAAGGACGGGATCGAGTTTGGCTATGCAGTGCTGAAAAACACTTCGCCGCACAACTACGCGCTGTTCATGGCTGCGCGTGACCTCTGCGACAAGACAGAGGCGGTCACGATGGCGGACTTAGCAGAACCGGAGGTGATCGACCCGGAGGCGCTGCGCCTGATCGTCAACGCCACTCTGATCGCCCGTTATGGGCTTGCCGCCTTTCAGATCAGAGCGCGAGGTGCCGAATATGAACGCTGATGATTTTGTCGGCGGGCACAGCATCCTTGCGCTGGAGCGTTTTATGGACGAAACCCGCCACATGATTATTTTCGATGTCCTGTCATGGAAATCTCCTGTGGGTGAAAAGGGCGAACGGCTGCGGCTGTTCCTCTCCGACGTGGGATATGCCAAGGCGCAGGCATCCGAGAGGCGCGGAGAAATCAAAATCCGCAAACACGCCGCCGTCATTGAGGGGCATATCCTCCCTGACCGGAAAAAGCGGCGTCACTAAAATGATTGGAGGAATTACCATGAGCAGAGTAACAGAGCTGGAAAAAGCGCTGACCACGCTGTTCCGCAAGGGTACGGAGGTCGGCTACACGGAAACGGAGATTGACGAGTTTCTGGAAAACATCGACTATCACGCCCTGCTGCAAGCCGTTTGGAACAAGGCCGAAACGGTCTATGCCTATCGCGCAGACGGCAAGAATGCGCTGAGCTTGGACTATCGCAGCGCGGAGCTGTTCAAGCAGCGAGCGACGCTTCTCTATGAGGACGTAGGCGACAGCTATATCGGCGCGGTGTTTGCCGCCCGGTCGATGGAGCTGTGGCTGCTGGAGGATATGGGCTTTGCCGTCGTTGCCAAATTCAGCGTGAACGCCGGAGAAGGCGAATACGTCACCGAGTATCGCGTCTACAAGGGCAGCGATTGGGCAGACAGCGAGATTTCTCTGGATTTGGAGGACTTGGTGGCCGAGCTTGCCGCCCTGTGCGATCCCTACTACGAACACGAGCAGCCCATCTATGAGCTGTGATGTGGGAAAGGAGTGAAAACGGAGCGGCTTCCCCATGCGGGAAACCATTCAGAACGCAAACGGCAAGCAGTTTCACGCCGTCAGCCTGTCCGGTGGCAAGGACAGTACCGCCATGCTGCTTTTGATGATCGAACGGGATATGCCCATCAATATGGTGCTGTCAGCGGACACCGGCATGGAGTTCCCGGAAATGTATGAACACCTTGCCAAACTGGACGAGCATCTTTTCCGGGAGCGCGGCATCCATATCACCACGCTGCGGCATCCCAAGGGCTTTGAATACCTGATGTTCGACGAATCCAAACAGAAGCTCCGCAGTCTGGAAAACCGTGCAAAGCTGGGCATCCCGCCCTACGGCAACGGCTGGCCGGGAATCCGCGTCCGCTGGTGTACCGGGCAGCTCAAAACGCACCTCTGATGTATTGCTCCGGCTCAACGGCTATGGCAAGAATGTGGATCGGAAAGAATTTCTGAAACAGGCGCTTGATTTAAAATCCTTTGTCAACGATTCAAAATCCAACAAGCTGATGGAGCTGATGCTGGTGCAGGATGAAACCATCCACGATTGGCCACCCGTGCCTATGAGTGCTATGAATGGTCCCAGTCAGCGCAGTACGCAGGAATTGTTGACGGTACATTTACTTTGCCAGACAAGACAAAAGAGATCAATCAGGAGTTGGCAGAGGAAGTTGTATCTGCCGAGGCGAAAGTCGAGGCACCAAGCATTGATCACCTGAACACGGAGCTGGCCCGTGTCAATCGGGATCTGGAACATTATACCAATCACGCCGACAAGGCAACCGCTGCCTTTGGCGGAGGTCTGCAACACCATCTCCGTGACTTCTCACACCACCCGACCCCGGTGGGACTGGTTTGTTCCATTTTGACGCAATTTACGGGCAATGTTTACGGTACCGATGTTGCGGGAGCGTTTCAGTGCGTACCGCTTAACAAAGATGGCCTGAATCTTGTGGGAAAGAGTTTTCCCGAAGAGATTACATTTGGCGCTGTAAACTGGTTCTTTCATAGGGTCATTAGTTAATTCTGACATGCAATATTCGATGATTAATGGTTGCATTTACGTGTTGAACGTGATATCCTAATATTATTAAGGAAGTTGAAACATATTGTTAAGAAATTGGAAACGATTCCAATTCCCGCATTTCACCGGAAATCAGGTCTTTAGCTACATTCTGGGAAGGATGGGCAGAAAAACGACCGCTGCTTTTTTCTGCTTTCAGCAGTAAGCGCGGATTGGAGGGAAGTCGGATGACGGATAAGGATTTGAGACGGTTAAGCCGGAGCGAGCTGCTGGAAATGCTGATTGCGCAGACGGAAGAAAACCGTCAATTGAAAATCAGGCTGGAGCGTGCGGAGGCGCAGCTCCGGGATCGCAGAATAGCGGTTGAAAAAGCCGGTTCCCTTGCGGAGGCGGCGCTGCAGCTGAACCGTGTATTTGAGGCCGCAGACAAAGCCGCGCAGCAATATCTGGAAAACGTGCGTCTTATGTCGGAAACGGGAAGTGGAGAGTTATGAAGTCGAAACCGTGGAAATCTCCCGAGCCCCCGACTCTGGAACAGCTGGAGGCGGAGCTTAGCAGAGAAAAATACAAACGGCGGTATAAACGCGTTCTTCGCAGCACCGTCTATACGCTTGTGGTTGTTGCGGCTGTAGCCGTGCTGGTTGCTACCATTTGGATGCCCGTGCTGCAGATCTATGGGTCTTCCATGACGCCCACGCTGAATGAGGGGGATGTTGTCCTCTCCGTCAAGGGCTCGGGCTTTGAACCCGGCGACCTGGTGGCGTTCTACCTGGGAAACAAGATTCTGGTGAAGCGCTGTATTGCCGGCCCCGGCCAATGGGTGGATATCGACGAAAACGGAAATGTATCCGTGGACGGAAGGCTGCTGGAGGAACCGTACCTGACGGAAAAAGCGCTTGGAGAATGTGACATTACGCTGCCTTATCAGGTGCCGGATAACCGTTACTTCTGTGTGGGCGATCACCGTTCCACCTCGGTGGATTCCCGCAGTACCGCGGTCGGCTGCGTTTCCGATGAGCAAATCGTCGGAAGGATCGTATTCCGGGTCTGGCCTCTGCCGGACTTCGGCGCGTTGAGATAGGAAGGATGGTGAAGGAATATGAGGCAGGATGTTCTGCGGAATGCGGAAAAATACACGAAGGTGCATAAAAGGAAGCGCCTCCGGCATCGGGTAGTGACCGTGCTTGCCGGTGTGGTGGTATTCTGTACCACCTATGCGCTGATTCTGCCGGCTGTCACACTGGAAAAGCAATGTGACATCCCGGAGCACACCCACACGGACGCCTGCTATGCGCAGGTGACGTCGGTTGAGAAAAGGGTTCCCGTGTGCAGCGCGAAGACGCTGGAAATTCATCAGCACACGGCGGACTGCTATGATGCCAACGGAAATCCGACGTGTGGGTATGCCGATTTTGTGGTTCACAGCCATGATTCCCGCTGCTATGACGAAAACGGGAATCTCTGGTGTCCGCTTCCCGAGATTGAGGCACACCGGCACACTGCCGACTGCTATGACGCTGACGGCAATCTGATATGCGGACAGACCCAGATTCTGGAGCATCGGCACTCCGACGACTGCTTTGACGCGGACGGCAATCTGATATGCGGACAGACCCAGATTCTGGAGCATCAGCACTCCGACGCCTGCTTTGAGACGGTGGCGGAGCCGGTGGACACCAGGGAGTTGGTCTGCGGACAGGAAGAACACACCCACAGCAAGGCTTGCACCGCCGTTGAGTCGGAAGAAACGGTATTCTGCGGCAAGGACGCCCATACCCACGGGGAAGCCTGTCGGGATGAAAACGGGGAGCTGGTCTGCGGGACGGAGGAGCATACCCACAGCCTGGCCTGTTACGCAGATCCTACGGCGGATGTGGAGACGGCGGAGCTATGGGAGCAGACCTTTGCGGGGGTGACGCTGACCGGGAATTGGCGGCAGGATACCCTTGCCATCGCCGAAACCCAGCTGGGCTATGCCGAGAGTACGAAAAACTACGTTGTCGCGGAGGACGGCGAAACGGTTAAGGGCTACACCCGCTATGGCGCGTGGTGCGAGGAGCCTTACGGCGACTGGAACACCATGTTCCTGACCTTCTGCCTGCATTACGCCGGGGTGGAGGGCGTCCCGCCGGACAGAGACTGCGGCGGCTGGGTCACGTCCTGGGCGGACGCCTTTGAACCGGCACAGTCCCACACCCCAGCGGTTGGAGATCTGGTGCTCTTTGACCGGGACGGGGACGGCACGGCCGACCGGGCGGGTCTGGTGGCGCAGATCACGGATTCCGGCTTCGCCGCCATGGAAGGCGACGCGGAGGACGCGGTGCGTCTGCTGACCTATGGGGCGGACGACCCCGGGATTCTGGGCTATATCAACCTGCCGGAGGGGCCGAAGGAATTTACCCTGACGGCGCAGACCGAAACCGGCATCACCGTGGCCATCACCGGCGAGAGTGCCTCCCTGCCCTATCCGGCAAGGGAAATCACGGCAACGGCGACCGAGGTGACGGACGGGGAGCGTCGGACGATTCGCGATCAGATTTTGGGCGAAGAACAGGCCGAACCGGAGCGGAGCTACCTGCTGGACATCACCCTGTGGCACGGAGAGGAAGAGATCGAGCCAACCGGCTCCGTGACCGTGACCTTCAGCGGCATTGACACGGAGGGGCTTTACCCCAAGGTCTACCACATTGATACGAATGCCCAGACCGCCACGGACATGGAAGCGGAGAAAACCGAAACCGGCGACGTGGCTGTGGCTACGGACCATTTCTCTATGTATGATATTTCGCTTGTGGCCGCCAGAAATCTAACGGGTACGATCCTGGCAGATACTTTCCAAGCCGGTGGTGAGTATAAACTGACCGATGATGTTCAGACGGACGAGAATATTGGCCAAGTGACCATTACAAAGGACACCACCATTGACTTGAACGGGCATACCCTGACCATCAGCAAGGCCAATCAGTGCTTTGTCGTGGAAAGCGGGACGCTCACCATTCAGGACTCGCAAGCTCCTGAGGAGAAGCCCGTGACCCCGGGCGACGGCGGCAAGCTTTACGGCAATAAGGCGACACTGGAGAATGATATCCTGACGTACTACATCACAAAATCCACGGCCGATGGCACCGGTACCACAGAAACACTGGAAAAGCATGAAGTCCCCCTCGCCAACGCAGGAAAGATCCTGTGTAAGGAGGGTTCTTATGGGGCAATCAAGGTTGAGACCGACGGTACATTGAAACTACAGAGCGGTGTACTCCAAGGCACCGGCGTCAAACATATTGTCTATGTGGAGGACGGAACGCTGAACGTAAATGGCGGCTATATTGTGGGCGGCGGCAGTGACGCGCCCGGCGGCGGTATTTACGTCACCGGCGGTGCGGAGAACGGTAAGGTGAATATCCAGGGCGGTGTTGTTGCGGCCAACCGTGGCGATTTCGGCGGCGGTATCTACGTCGAAAGCGGTACGCTGAACATCTCCGGCGGTGCGGTGACGGGCAATGAGGTCATCGATGGACACGAAGACAACGGCGGCGGTATCTACGTCAGCAGCGGAACGCTGAACCTGTCCGGCAACGGTTATGTGACCAACAACTCTAAGGATTGTACGTGTGCAGAATGCCAGGGCGATAAGAACAATACCCACGGCGGCGGCGGTATTGCTCTGGCGAACGGTACTACCATGAACATGTCCGGCGGCTATGTGACCGGCAACTATTCCAGTCTGGCAGGCGGCGGCATTTACGCGGGCTTCTATGCAGGGGATGGTGGAGTCAATTTTTCCATGACCGGCGGCACCATTGCCAGCAACTGCGCCAGATATGGCGAGGGCGGCGGCCTTCGTATCGGCGGCGGCACCCACGGCGTGATCCGAGCAACCGATCGAGTATATATTACCAATAACAAAACGCTTACCACGGACGACTGGGGCGGCGGCGGTATTTTCGTGCAGCAAAATGGTAATCTGTCAGTCCTGGATGCGCTGATCACGAACAATAAAGCGGACGGCTTCGGCGGCGGTGTGGGTGCCTGCCCTACGGGCGAGACCCTGATCGTCAATGAAGACGGTGCGGCCATCTACGGGAACACGGCTAAGGGCGTTCAAATGTCTGGCGGTGGTAACGGCAAAACTTATGATACCACTTTGGCGAAAGCAAGCCCGGTCTTTATGGAAAACGGCTACAAGGATTACTTCTGTGTCCGTGGTAAAAACGATGCAAACAACTATATTTCCCTTGTCACCGGCCTGATGGCTGGCGGCGGGGCGGCGAACTGGAAGGGAAGCTGTGACGAACAGCCTGTTTCCATCGGCAGGACCGGCTATGCGGCCGCAAAGTATCTGTTCGGATTGGTGGCTAACCCTGATGATTCCGCTATTGGTGAGGCAGTCGCTGCCGCAAAGGTCATGATCACCGGCAACTATTCCGGCGTTCATGGCGGCGGCATTATGACCAACGGCGGCCTGATCCTTGGCAGGAAAGATGACATTGTGACAGCCACCCCTGCGCTGAACATTATCGGTACCAAGGCTCTGCTCAAGGACGGTGAAAAGCAGAACGAGGGACTGGACTTCCAGTTTGAGTTAACGGACAGTGATGGGAAGAAAGTCGGCACGGCAAAAGCTGATGCTACTACCGGGAAATTCACGATTTCGCCCAACGTGCCGTATACCAAGGCCGGAACCTATACCTATACGCTCAGCGAGGTCAACGACCACCGCACTGGCATCACCTACGATAAGAGCGTACATACAATCGAGGTGAAAATTGAGAAGAAAACCGTTTCCCTTTTGGGTGTGACGTTCGAAAGCTACAATGTGGCCTCCGTTAAGCTGGACGGCAGCGAAAGCGGCGGTTCCTCCGGCTCCGGTTCCGGAACGGGTTCCCAGACGGGGACGTTCAGGGTACGCTATCAGAACACAAATAACTGGGACAACGTGAACGTGTACGTTTGGGATGCTGCTCAAAAAAAGATAGTTGGCGAGTGGCCGGGACAACCCATGACAATGGATACGGATGGCACGTACTATTACGACCTGAACGTTACTGGAACAGGTAATTACAATTATATTTTCAACAATATAATTGGTGGTTCTGGTACGCAAACAGGTGATATCAAAAATGTCCCCTATGCACCGGGAGAAGAAGCGGTGTTCAATTTCAATGGCGTAGTATCAAACACCGCCAGCGGCTCTTCGGGGTCGGGCGACGCGGTTGGGCAGGGGAGCAATGCGGATGGGTCTTACACCCTGACCATCCCGGGAGACGCCTTTACCAACCACATGACGACCCGGTTGGATTTGCAAATCACGAAGACGGACAGCGTGAACGATTCGAAGCTGCTGGAAGGCGCAAAGTTCACCCTGCAAGAACAGGGGACAGAGAAGCCTATGGAGGTCACCACCGGTAAAGACGGCATTGCGACCTTTACCGGCATTCAGCGGGGAGCGACCTACTATCTCCGTGAGACAAAGGCACCGTCAAATTACATGACGGCAGGCCCCTGGATTCTGGAGGTCAGGGACGAAGACGCGACGCTTTACCCGGCCACGGTGAAACCGGACGGAACGCTGGAAAGAGCCGGGGAAGGAACAACCCTGACCGTCACTGGCACCGACCCGAAGGTGCTGTCGGTGACCGTCCGCGACATTTCCTGGGGCTACGAGCTTCCCAACACCGGCGGAGCCGGAACAACCTCTTATACCGCAGGGGGCCTGGCGCTGATCTTCGGCGCGGCGACCCTGTTGTATAGCCATTGCAGGCGTCGAAAGGAGGATGAGGCATCTTCCTGATACGCGGAAAGCCACCATTCCAATTCAAAATGACGATGAAAGAAGGAGCACGAAACATGAAACACGCCAGAAAACTCGCCAGCCTCCTGCTGGCCCTGGTCATGGTCTTCGCCCTGGCCACCACAGCCTTTGCCGATGAAACAGTAACACCCCCCACCACCGGCACCATTACCGTTGAGAATCCCGTTGAAGGCCAGACCTATACCGCCTACAAGATTTTTGATGTGGTCTATGACACAAACAATCACTATTCTTACACCATCGACAGCAAAAACAACGAATGGTACGGCACTGTCTCGACCTATGCCAATGATAAGACGCATGGCCTGACACTGACCCAGGTCAACAGTGGTGATACTTATGTCGTTACTACCAACAACAGCTTCAGCGCGCCCGACTTTGCCGCGGCGTTGAAGAAGGCTGTTTCTGGCAAGACCGGAGAAGCGCTGACCGCAAATGGTAACTCTGTCACTGTTGCCGGCCTCCCACTGGGCTACTACTTCGTTGCCAGTAACAACGGCGCTCTGTGCAACCTGACCACCACCAACCCTGAAGTCACCATCCACGATAAGAACGATATGCCCTTTGAGAAGAAAGCCGACAAAACCAACGCAGATGTGGGTCAGATCGTCACATACACCATCACCGGCAAGGTGCCGGACTATACCGGCTTTGATACCTATATCTACACAATCGAAGATACCATGAGCGAGGGCCTGACCTTCCAAAAAGACGTCAAGGTCACTGTGGGCGGCACGGATGTTACCTCTGACTGCACCATCACCTATAACGTTGATAAGAACACAAATAAGTTTACTGTCTCTATTCCTGTCAAGAAATATACCATCGGCGCTGAGATCAAGGTTACTTACTCCGCCCTTGTCAATGAAAAGGCAATTGCAGCGGTCTCGAATAACGAGGCGAAATTGACCTACAGCAACGATCCTACCAATTCGACCAAGACGACCATCACGCCCCCGCAGGAGCAAAAGGTCTACACCTCCCAGATCGTTATCGACAAGTTTGAGTCCGGCAAGGAAGACACCAAGCTGCCTAACGCGAAGTTTGTCCTGTACAAGAAAGTAACCGCTGGGGAGAAAACTTCTATCTTCTACTACAAGTGGAATGATACCGCTGAGAAGGTCGAATGGGTTACGGACATGAAAGATGCCACTGTCGTGACAACCGACAATCAGGGCAAAGCCACCTTCGGCGGCCTTGCCGACGGCACCTACTACCTGGTAGAAACCGAGGCTCCTGCCGGCTACAATCCGCTGCCTGATCCTGTTGAAGTTGAGGTAAAGGGCAGCAGCACGGAGACCGCGAAGCTTTCTGTTACCGCTGAGGTCGCAAACAAAACCGGCACGACCCTGCCCTCCACCGGCGGCATGGGCACCACCATCTTCTATGTTCTGGGCTCCGCCCTGGTACTGGGCGCTGTGGTGCTGCTGGTCACCAAGAAGCGCATGAGCACCAAGGACTAATTCCCTGATACATGTCTGAAACGCACTGACATCCCGCTGTGACAGCCGGGGAGGCAACCCCTCCCCGGCCCACAGCGGCAAGGAGAACCCTGCATGAAGAAGAAAAAAGACAATTATATAACGCTACTCCTGTTCCTGATCCTTCTTGCAGGGCTGTCCTTGCTGCTGTACCCCACCGTCAGCGACTACTGGAACTCCTTCCACCAGACCAAGGCCATTACCACCTACGCCGAAAGCGTGGCCGCTCTCGACAACGCCAGCTATGACGCCATCTGGGATGCCGCCCGGCAGTATAACCGGAACCTGCTCAACCGCAGCAACAGCTTCCACCTCTCCGAGGAGCAGAAGGCCGAATACGAAAGCCTGCTGGACATATCCGGTCAGGGGGTCATGGGCTATATCGAGATTCCCGAAATTGACGTGAGCCTGCCCATCTACCACGGCACGGAGGATACCGTCCTACAGGTGGCCGTCGGCCATCTGGAATGGACCAGCCTGCCGGTAGGCGGGGAGAGCACCCACTGCGTACTCTCCGGTCATCGGGGTCTGCCCAGCGCCAAGCTGTTCACCAACCTGGACAAGCTCCGGGAGGGGGATACCTTCCTTCTGCGGGTGCTGGATGAGATCCTGACCTATGAGGTGGATCAAATCCTCATCGTGGAGCCGCAGGATACCGCCGCACTGGAAATTGTAGAAGGCCAGGACTATTGCACCCTGGTGACCTGCACCCCCTACGGCATCAATACCCACCGGCTGCTGGTTCGCGGACACCGCATCGACAATATCGAGGAAGGCAAAACCGTGCGGGTCACCGGCGACGCCGTCCAGTTAGAGCCCCTGCTGGTGGCGCCCGTCGTGGCGATCCCCATGCTGCTGATTCTGTTGATCCTTCTGCTGCTGCCCAGGCGCAGAAAGAAATAGGAGGTTTTTTCATGAGAAAGCATGTTATTTCCGGCCTGCTGGCCCTGCTTTTCCTGCTTGCTCTGCCTGTGTCCGCCGCCGCCCAAACGGTTCCGGATGAGAGCCGGAACGGCCATTGCAGCATCACCGTCTCCATGACCTACAAGGGAAAAGCCGTCTGCGGCGGCACGCTTGCCCTGTACAAGGTGGGCGACGTAGCGGAGGACGACGGCAACTACAGCTTCGTCCCCGTGAAAGAAATTCAGGCGGACATTCCCGAATTCGGCGACATCGAGTCCCCGGATCTGGCAGGAAAGCTATGTAAGCTGGAAAGCAAACTGACCCCGGTGACAGACCTCCCCAAAAAGGTGGGGGAAGACGGCAAAGCGACCTTTTCCGACCTGACCTTCGGCCTGTATCTGGTGGTGCAGAAAACCGCCGCTTCCGGCTACGAGAAAACCGCTCCCTTCCTGGTGAGCGTGCCTTACCTCTATGCTGATGAATACCAATACGACGTGACCAGCCAGCCCAAGACCGATCTGGAACGGGAGGTGCCCACCAAGCCTACCAGCCCTACCAGCCCTACAACGAAACCCACCACCTCCTCCGGCGGCGGGAAGAAGCTTCCCCAGACCGGGCAGCTGTGGTGGCCGGTGCCGGTGCTGGCCTGTGCGGGGCTTGGCTGCATCGCTGTGGGTCTGTTCCGCCGCTGGGAGGCCAGAGATGAAGGCTAACCGGGGAACCGTCTGGATCAATGCGGGGCTGCTGCTGATTGCGGCGGCCCTGTTCCTTTCGGTTTACAATGAATGGGAGTCCCACGAAGCCCGGGACTCCGCCCGGCAAGTCATTGCCCAGCTGTGCGACGAGCTCCCCACGGAAGCGGGCGATGACGGAGCCGAACCCACGACCCTGCCGGATGTCCGGCGGGAGATGCCGGTGAAGACCATCAACGGCCGGGACTACATCGGCGTGCTGAGCATTCCGTCGCTGGAGCTGGAGCTGCCGGTGATCAGCCAGTGGGACTATCCCGCATTGAAGGTTGCCCCCTGCCGGTATTCAGGCTCGCTGTATCAGGACAACCTGATCATCTGCGCCCACAACTATGCGTCCCATTTCGGAAAGCTGAAGGAGCTCCAACCCGGGGACATCGTCCTGTTTACAGATATGGATGAGCATGTGGTGACCTTCCAGATGGTGGAGCGGGAGACGCTGAACCCCATGGACGCGGAGGGGATGGAAGCAGGGGACTGGGATCTGACGCTGTTTACCTGCACCATCGACGGACAGACCCGTGTGACGATCCGGCTTGAACGGGTGGAAGTATTCCGGAATCCCGAAACGGAAGAACCCGCCAAATCCGAAAAATAAACGCACAATCCGGCAAAGGCTTTCGGCTCGATTCCTTCGTAAACATAAACCATCTTGGCGAGCACACAGTTATCCTTACGATGCTGAGCATTCGTCCGAACATCACCTTTATGCTCATGAAACTGCAGCGCCACGTGATCTTCATCTGCATCGATGTAAAGATACGGAATTTCCCGAAGCGTTTCAGGAGCTTTATGTACCTTTGTGAAATCGATTGTTCGGAGCTTATCCATAAAGCGGGAAGCGCCGTCCACCCGAGCCGCTTCGGCCAAGCTCTTGGGGATGGTGTCGAAGAAGCCCTTGGACACATAGTATCCCATGCCGGAGCTGGCGTAGTAGACGAGGATCAGTCCCGGCAAGGAGTTGGCTCCCGTCAGCCCCATGCCGCTGAGAACCTTATACAGCACGATCATAGTGACGAAGCCCGGGAACATGCCCAGAACCAGGCAGGTGTTCATCAGCAGCTTTCTGCCCTTGAAGCGAAGCCGGGAGAGAACATAGCTGACGCTCAGCACCATAAGGGTTTGCAGCACCGCCGTAGCCAGGGCGGTGATCAGCGTATTGCGGAACCAAATGGGGAAGCTCATTTTGGTCCACAGATTGATGTAGTTGTCAAAGCCCCACTGCTTGGGGATGATGTAGCCCACACGTCCGGTGGATTCAGTCCGGAAGGACTCCAGCAAGATGCACGCAAAGGGCGTTATTGGGGCGCTGGACACACTATGTGAAGTCGCTGCACGGCGACAACAAGCTGATGAAGGAGCTGCTCTGCGACTACCCGGATAGGTATACGCACTTCCAGTTCTCGATTTTGCAGCTCCTGCCAAAGGCCGTGACGCCCGATGAAGTGATTCAAACGGAGACCCTTTGGAAGAAAAAGCTGCTGACCTATGAGCCTCTCGGTATGAATGCGAACGGACTGTTCGAATTCTCCTGCCATACATCTGTCTTTGACCCACTTTTGACCCAGAATAGGATTGGAGCGGGCAGGTCTGGACGGAAACAATGGAAAATCCGCCGAGCGAACGGTGGTAAAAAGTGTAAATCGGAGCCGTTTCGGCTCCGATTTGTGCTTGAGACAACCTACGGACCAGAAGGCCGGGGGTTCGAATCCCTCACGGCGTGCCAAAAAGACCCGAAACCGTTGGCTTAGCAGTGATAAGGAAGTAATTTAAACATGACTGTTAACTGACGGATTCGGGTGCTAAAAAGGACACCTATTCTTTTGAATAGATGTCCTTTTTTGTTGTGCCGG
>ERZ1034901.2073-NODE-2073-length-13070-cov-72.442336_pt1 | contig 13070 bp, 8 predicted proteins | sample MGYA00520628_ERZ1034901 | MGnify/ENA primary metagenome ERZ1034901 (study PRJEB33766, sample SAMN09781783) | gut metagenome | biome: gut microbiome | host: Homo sapiens | place: Madagascar | study: EMG produced TPA metagenomics assembly of the PRJNA485056 data... | reverse complement strand
TGATGGTAGGACCCACGGTGGCACGGATGGTCTTGATCTGTACGCCGAAGTTGCCCAGCACCTCGATGATTCGGTTCTTGTTGGCCTTCTGCTCCTCTTCGTCGATAGACACCTCCTGGTCGTCGTATTTCTTCAGCAGGTTGAGGGTAGGGTACTTGTATCTTGTGAACGGCTCCTTCGGATTGATAGGCGTATTGAGCACCTCGGCATTGCTTACGGTGTTGCTGGTAGCCTTCTCCTCTCCGGTAGCCACAGAGATATCCATTCCGATATGAGCCGAAGCGGCAGCGGCAGCAGCCATCTCCTGGCGCTCTCTTTCTGCGCGCTGTGCTCTGAGCTCACGCTGCTGCTGAATCAGACTCGGAGCAGCCACGTTCTTGTCGGCATCAGCCTGCTGGCTGTCATCGGCTGCGGCTGCATCGAGGTCGATTGGCGTGGCAGTCTTCTCGTTTCCGTCCTTCTGCTCCTTGTCCATTTCCTGCTGCAGAGAACTTTCCAGGTTTTGGTCAGCCCCCTGCTCAGGAGTTGTCTCCCGAGTCTGTGAATTCTCGGAGTTCTCGTCCATCTCATCCTCCTCATCCTGCACCGTACCCTGGGCAGCATTCCGGTAAGCTTCATCGATGGCATCATCCTCCTCCTGCTTCTCCTTATGGTTGGTAATCTCGAATTTCACCTTATTAGATATATAGCCGATAGGATTGAGAGCCTTTCTCACGATGGTGATGGTCTCGGTGGTGATATAGGTGAGGAATGCGATCGCCACGAAGAGGAGGATGGAGGTGAGTCCCGGAGGACCGATGACATTCTCCAAGGTCTGGACCACAAACATGCCGTGCTTTCCGCCCGGATTGAAGATGAGACTACCGAAGATAGGAGTGAGGAACTTGGCGAAGGTGACGGATGACCAGATCATCACCACCATCATGCAGAAGAACCACTTCCAGAGATTCACGCGATAGACATTCATCAGCTGGAAACCCACCATCACCACGAAGCAGGGAATCAGGAAGGCTGGGAAACCGAAGTTCACCGCCATCAGCCAATAGGAGAGGATGGCTCCCATGGATCCGCAGTAGTTCTGGAACTGCTGCTGGGTGTTGGTCCATTCTCCGGGCTGCATGTTCTCCAGCAAGCTCTGGTCGGCAGCGCCCGTACTGAGGAATGAAATCATCGCCAGTATCATGACGACAGCAACTACGAGCAAGGCGAGTCCGAGGAAGAAATCGGTAATCGTATTGTTGAAAATATATTGTAAACCAATGGCTTCGCTAAATGATTTAGTTTTGCCTGATGTTCTTTTCTTTGCCATTTTTCTATTTCTTTTTAATATTTAACTGCAAAATTAGCAAAAAAGATTGAGAAACGCTCCTTTTTTTCGGGATTTTTTGCTAATTTTGCAACTTGTAATGAATAAATAGCAGTAATGAAGATAATTTTCACTAGTTTCGAAAAGAAAACTATCAATAGCCTGCCTCGAATTCTCTTTCCTGGCAATATGATAGTGATAGATAAGGCTGAAGATACAGATGCCGCTGTAGAATATCTCCTGGGACAGGATATTCTGGGTGTGGATACGGAGACACGACCAAGTTTCTCCAAGGGTATGCACTTCCAGGTATCACTGCTGCAGGTGAGTACCCGCGATACCTGCTATCTCTTCCGCCTGCATCTCACGGGTATGACACCAGCCATCATCCGATTCCTGGAGGATAAAAAGGTGCCAAAAGTGGGATTGTCTTGGCATGATGACCTCTTGCAGTTGCATCGCAGATGCGATTTCAAGCCGGGATATTTCATCGAGTTGCAGGATGTGGCTAAGAAATTCGGCATCAAGGATATGAGCTTGCAGAAAATCTACGCCAACCTCTTCCATCAGAAAATCAGCAAGGCACAGCGACTCAGCAACTGGGAAGCTCAGGAGCTCAGAGAGGCTCAGTGCAGGTATGCCGCTACGGATGCATGGTGCTGCATTCATATCTACGAGGAGTTCAACCGTCTCAGCAAGGCTGACGATTACGAGCTGGTAGAGTTCTAGGTTGATGTATTCGATTTTTCGTAAATGAGAGAATTGATAGAACTTAAAAGACTATATAATATAATAATGTATAAGAACGTATATTTAAAGAAAGGAAAAGAAGAATCTCTCAAGAGATTCCATCCATGGATATTCTCCGGCGCTATCCAGCGTATGGACAATGATATAGAGGAAGGTGAAACCGTAAGGGTTTTCACTTCTGCTGGCGACTTCATCGCCATCGGTCACTATCAGATCGGTTCCATCGCCGTGAGAGTGCTCTCTTTCAGCGATGTGGATATCGACAACGAATTCTGGTGCGCCCGATTGGAGTCGGCTTACAAGATGCGTCTGGCGGTAGGTATCGCCGGCAATCCAGACAACAATACCTATCGACTGGTGCATGGCGAGGGAGATAACCTGCCGGGTCTCGTTATCGACTGCTATGGTCCTACTGCCGTGATGCAGGCTCACAGTGTGGGTATGCATGTATGCCGTATGGAGATTGCCAAGGCGCTGAAGCAGGTGATGGGCGACGAGCTGCAGAACATCTACTACAAGAGCGAGACCACCCTGCCATACAAGGCAGACCTGCGCCAGGAGAATGGCTTTATCCTGGGTGGCGATGCTGATGACGTGGCTGTGGAGAACGGATTGAAGTTCCATATCGACTGGCTGCGCGGTCAGAAGACCGGTTTCTTCGTAGATCAGCGTGAGAACCGCTCCCTGCTCGAGCATTACGCCAAGGGCAAGAGCGTGCTCAACATGTTCTGCTATACCGGCGGTTTCTCAGTCTATGCCATGCGCGGCAATGCCAAGGCGGTTCACTCCGTGGATAGCAGCGCCAAGGCGATCGAGCTGACCAATGAGAACATCGCTCTCAACTTCCCTGGCGACCCACGCCACGAGGCATTCTGCGAGGATGCCTTCAAGTATCTGGATGAGCACGACCAGCAGTATGATCTCATCATCCTTGATCCTCCAGCCTTTGCCAAGCACCGTGCAGCGCTGCGCAATGCGCTGAAGGGATATACCCGCCTGAATGTAAAGGGCTTGCAGAGAATCAAGAAGGGTGGAATCCTCTTCACTTTCAGCTGTTCTCAGGTGGTTACCAAGGATAATTTCCGCAACGCTGTATTTACTGCAGCAGCCCAGGCAGGAAGAAAGGTTCGCATCCTGCACCAGTTGCATCAGCCAGCCGATCATCCTATCAACATCTATCATCCTGAAGGCGAATACCTGAAGGGACTCGTGCTTTATGTGGAGTAAGCTCTGACAGCGTAAAAAGAGTAAAATCTCTATGTCAGAGTATATACGATGAAGAATGTAGAGTAAAAATACAATGAAGAAATTTTCAATCATGATATGTCTGGTTTCAGCACTTCTGCTGGGAATGGCCAGTTGCGGCGATTCACAGCAGAAGCGACTGCGACTGAGCAAACAGGAGAAGGCCCGACTCGACAGCATCGACCGGGCTTCGCTCAAGGTGGGTGTGATGCCTACGCTCGATTGCCTTCCGGTATATCTGGCTTACGAGGACAGCATCTTCCTGAAGCAGGGAGTAACGGTACATCTCTATCACTACAATGCGCAGATGGACTGCGATACAGCCATCGCCCGAAAGAGGGTAGAGGGTACGGTGACCGACCTGGTGAGAGCTGCCCGCCTGAAGAAGCAGGGTACACAGCTCTTCTATCCTGTCTCTACCAATCTGTACTGGCAGCTTATCACCAACCGCAAGGCGCGTATCTCGGAGCTGAAGCAGCTGTCAGACAAGATGATAGCCATGACCCGTCATTCTGCCACCGATTATCTCTCAACGCTTGTCATCGACAGCGTGAAGACCAAGTATGACGTATATCGCGTGCAGATCAACGACCTGAATATACGCCTGCGCATGCTCCTCAACAATGAGATGGATGCCGCCTGGATGCCGGAACCATACGCCACACAGGCAAGAATGGCTAAGCATGTGGCACTGGCGGATAGTAGAGACAAGAACCTCCAGTTGGGAGTCATCGCCTTCCGCAGCAAACTGAAGACGGAACCTCGAAGAAAAAAACAAATCGACAGATTCGTGAAAGCTTACGACATCGCTGTAGATAGCATCAATAAGAATGGCGTACACCATTATGCCGCTTTACTGACTAAGTATTATGGTATTGATGCCCAAACCGTTAGCAATCTGCCAAAATTAAAGTACAGTCACGCTATGGAGCCTCGCCAGCGAGATCTCAAGGTGGCAGATATTAACAATTAAACAACTACAATTATGTCAGAAGAAGTAAATTTGTCAGAAGAGTCTAATAGCCAAGAAGAAGTTTTGGATCAGGATTTTTTGTTGGAGAAGGTAGATGAAATGCGTGATTTGATTCATCAGCAGCGTTTCGCCGAATGCAAGCCAATGCTTGTAGCAATTTTTGAAAACTGTCCGAACCATAAGCAGTATATGCGCCGTCTGATGCATGGTTTGCTGACAACCGTTCTCGCCAACATGAGCCTCTTGCAGCGCAAGAAGCTGCCTGATGATATGCTTGGCATTCTCAAGCAGTATGTCAAACCATCAGAGGAGCTTGATATCCCGGAAATGACACCCGAGGCTAGAACGAAGTTCGTCTTTGGCGCTGTTTCTGAGCTTGATCAGCTTCTGGTAGATATCGAGATGGATATCCGTTCAGAACAGGGTATTTTCAAGGATTTGAAAAAGCAGGGCGAGGCGATAGATATTGAAGAGGTGAAGCCAACCCTCGAGAAATTCGTTTCCCGAGAGGCGATGCTTTTCCTGAACCACGACCTCTCGAAGGAGGAGCAGGACCAGGCTTCAGCCCGTCTGTATCAGGAGTGGGAAGAGTATCGCGAAAAGATTTTCGACAGATTTGTCTCTTCTGGATATTGGAACGATGAGGAACGTGCTGCTGTCAAAGATACCCTCCTTTCGCCTACAGTTGATTCCTTGACCTCTCAGCTGCTGGTGAGTGCCATCACGCTCTCTGCCGCCACCGTTTTCGATATGGGTAAATTCACTTTGCTCTACGATATCTACCGCCTGGCAAATGACGATGAGGTGAAGGTGCGTGCCCTCCTGGGATGGCTGCTGGTTTCCATGAAATCCAACAGCTACGAACAGCATCCTGACTTCCGTAGCTTTGCAGAGCAGTTGACCGAGGATTGCAAGAATGATTCAGACTTGCTTGCCGAAATCATAAAAGCCCAAAAGATGCTTGCCGTGACTGTATTCAGCGAGCAGAAGTCTATCGACTATACCAATGACATCATGGCATCGCTGTCAAAACGTTTCCTCGGCGACCTGAAGGATAAGGTAGCCGATTTGCTGGAGGCTGATGAAGATATGCGAAATATCTTCGGAATCGATGAAGACGAGGAAACTTCGGAAGAGGAGAGTCCTATCCGTTCTGTCGATATCAATACCGACGAGGATGGAATCCCTAATCTCGACGTGGATATGGATAGCCCGCTCTCTATGGATGAAATGATGGATAAGGGCATCGATATCCTCTTGCCGCAGTTTAAAATGTTACGAGACCAGACAGAGTTCTTTACTCATCTGTACAATTGGTTCATGCCTTTCTATCTGAAGAATCCTCATATAACCGAGGCTCTCGGATTCGTAGATGAGAAGAGAAAGTTCTGCAAGGCTTTCTGTTCTACTGCAAGGTCATGTCCTGCCGATGCCTATTCCCTGGCAAACCTGATTGTCTCTCATCCTAATGAGATACCGGAGAATATTGTTGACTGTTACGATGACCCTGAGGATGAGGGAGATGGCAGCGAGCCTGCAGATGAGGAAGAGATTGTTAATGAATTTTTTAAAGAGCCTGGAGAGCATCGTGCAAAGCGTATCCGTATCAACTACATCCGCAACCTCCTGCGCTTTTCCAAGTTCTATACAGCGAAGGATGAAATCTTCAATATCCTCGACGAGCTGGATGATGACAAACCAGCCTATGCCGTCTTGGCGGGTCCTCTTTTCCAGGATGAATTCTTCGATAAGTACCGCATGGCTATAGCCCGCTATTCCTTCCGCCGCGAGTTCCCTGACCTGGTTGAAGTGATGCTGGAAGGTGTACCATGCGGCACGCTGGAGATGCACTTCATGAAGGGATGGGTATGTATGCAGAAGGGAGACAATCATAGTCTCCGCATGGCTGTCGATCACTTCAAGAAGATGCTGAAGATAAAGCCTGACATGAAGCAGGTATATCTGCAGCTGGGCATCTGCTATCGTAATCTCATCCAGGTGGATGAGTATCTGGAGAATTTCGACAAGCTGATGGAGTTCAAGGATTCATTCTCAGAAGAGGAACTCTTCGAGTTGAAACTGGATAAACTGAAGTTCATCGTTATGAACAACAGATTTGAAGAGGCGATGCCGCTGGCTTACGAGCTGGATTATACCCATCCGGAGAATCAGATGGCGGGAGCCTTGCTCACGCAGCTGCTTATCAAGATAGGTGGCGAACATGCGGAAGAGAACTTCCTGAAGGCTCATCAGCGCCTGGATGAATATTTCGCCGAAGCGAACGAGCTTTTCGGTAGTTTCGAGAAGATGAAAAAAGAGGGTAAGGATACGAAGAATATGATGATGCAGGCGATGGATCTCTTCTTCAAGATGATGAAGAATGATAAGGCTGCCGAAGCGTACAACAACTATTCGCTTGGTCTCCTGGCATTGATAGAACATCAGCCGAAAAAGGCTATGGGACCTTTCTTCAGGGCTTATGCCTATTATGTAGAAAAGGATGAGAATGTATTCTTTGAAGCCCTTAAGGAAGACTATAAATGGTTGAAGAACTATGGATGTTCTTACACTGATTTGATGATTATCTATAATCAGGTAGTGGCTGAACACCAGAAATCGCAAGAAGAAATAAAGAAGTATGCCGATAAATCAGAATAGAAATAACAATAACAAAACACAGATAGATACCAACTACGCCCACCTGCAACCGCAGGCGGTGGAGTTGGAAAAGGTGGTTCTGGGTGCATTGATGATTGATACCGATGCTTTTTCGGTAGTATCCGAGATGCTGAAACCCGAAACCTTTTATGATCCGAGACATCAGAAAATCTACGAGGCGATTCAGACCATGAATATGGAGGAGCGCCCCGTGGATATCATGACCGTTACGGATGAACTCACCAAGATGGGCGCCATCGAGAAGGTGGGTGGAGCCGGTTACCTGATGGAGATTTCCTCGCAGGTGGCTTCGGCTGCCCACATCGAGTACCATGCCCGAATCCTGGCGCAGAAATATCTGCAGCGACAGCTCATCCATTATGCCGGCGACATCGAGACCCAGGCGTATGATGAGGGCGTGGATGTAGATGAACTCATGCAGCATGCCGAGGGTGAGCTCTTCCAGCTCTCTCAGGGTAACATGAAGCAGGATTACACCCAGATTGATCCGGTGATCAAGGATGCCGTGGATATCCTGCAGCGTGCCGCACAGAACAAGGGCGGACTCACGGGTATTCCTACCGGTTACCAGCAGATGGATGATATGACTTCCGGATGGCAGCCTTCCGACCTGGTGATCATCGCCGGACGTCCTGCCATGGGTAAGACTTCCTTCGCGCTGAGTATCGCCAAGAATGTTGCGGTGGATCACGGGGTGCCTATCGGATTCTTCTCGCTTGAAATGAACAACGTTCAGCTGGTCAACCGTCTTATCTCGAATGTCTGCGAGATTTCGGGTAAGAAGATCCTGAACGGTCAGTTGGATCCAAGCGAGTGGGAGCGACTGGACAAGAAGATCCGTTCTCTCACGGGTGCACCTATTTATATAGATGATACTCCGGGCCTCTCCGTATTCGAATTGAGAACCAAGGCGCGCCGACTGGTGAGAGAGAAGGGAGTGAAGCTGTTGATGATCGACTACCTCCAGCTGATGAATGCCAACGGTATGAAGTTCGGTAGCCGTCAGGAAGAGGTTTCCACCATCTCACGTTCCCTCAAGGGACTTGCCAAGGAGTTGAATATCCCGGTACTCGCCCTCTCTCAGCTCTCGCGTAACGTAGAAAGTCGTGAGGGTCTCGAAGGAAAGCGACCACAGTTGAGCGACCTCCGTGAATCCGGAGCCATCGAGCAGGATGCCGATATGGTACTCTTCGTTCATCGTCCGGAATACTATCACATCTATCAGGATGAAAAGGGAAACGATCTTCATGGTATGGCGCAGATTATCATCGCCAAGCACCGTAAGGGTGCTACCGGAGATGTACTCCTGAACTTCCGTGGCGAGTTCACCCGCTTCCAGGATCCTACAGATTCCTATACTCCAGTACAGGAGGGTGGCGAAATCATGGGTTCCAAGATGAACAGTGGGGCTGCTGATGGAATGATTGCCAGCGGTGCCATTCCACCTCCGCCTATGACAGGACCTGACGGTCCGTTACCTTTCTAGTTGAAAAGAGAATAATTTCGTACCAGAACGTTCTTTTTCTGAATAATCTGGCATAAAAACGGCTCATTTCTCTAGATTTTGGGTAAAAAATAGATGAAAAATGGCAATTTGATAGATTTTCTATTAAAAAAGTTATAAATTGTTTGCGTATATCAGAGAAAATGATTACCTTTGCCAGCGATAAATATATAACGTATAAAAATAGAAAGATATGAGAGCATTAGCGTTGAATATTACAAGCATTATTATTATTCGACTTCGACTGCAGCATGTAGGCGGAAGTGATAAGGTGTGCGTATAGTTCAGCGGTTTGGATATATTGAGCCTTTCTACACTTCCGTATATGGGAGTGAGAAAGGCTTTTTTAATTCCCAGCACTTTACGCCCTTGCCAAAAGTAAGGGCGCAATGTTGCCCCTATAAGGGCAAAAGCTTTAATTAATAAGAGAAATAAAAATATTTAAGAGATATGAGTGACAGATTATTTATTTTCGACACAACCCTTCGTGATGGCGAACAGGTTCCAGGATGCCAGTTGAATACCGTAGAGAAGATTCAGGTAGCTAAGGCGCTGGAGCAGTTGGGCGTTGATGTCATTGAGGCTGGATTCCCTATTTCAAGCCCGGGTGACTTCAATTCCGTAGTAGAGATTTCCAAGGCTGTAACATGGCCTACCATCTGTGCGCTGACCCGTGCGGTGGAAAAGGATATCGACTGTGCTGCCGAGGCGTTGCAGTATGCTAAGCATAAGAGAATTCATACGGGTATCGGTACCAGCGATAGCCATATCAAATATAAGTTCAATTCCAACCGCGAGGAGATCATCGAGCGTGCCGTGGCTGCTGTCAAGTATGCCAAGAAGTATGTAGAGGATGTGGAGTTCTACGCTGAGGACGCTGGTCGTACCGACAATGAGTATTTGGCTCGCGTGGTAGAGGCTGTCATCAAGGCAGGTGCTACCGTAGTTAACATTCCTGACACCACCGGCTATTGCTTGCCGGATGAGTATGGTGCCAAGATCAAGTATCTGATGGATCACGTTGACGGCATCGAGAATGCATGCATCTCTACCCACTGTCACAACGATCTCGGTATGGCTACTGCCAATACCCTGCAGGGTGTATTGAATGGTGCCCGCCAGGTGGAGGTGACCATCAATGGTATCGGTGAGCGTGCGGGTAATACATCGCTCGAGGAAATCGCCATGATTCTGAAGTGCCACAAGAATATCAATATTGATACCAATATCAATACCACCAAGATTGTTCCGATGTCTCGCATGGTGAGCAGCCTGATGAACATGCCTGTTCAGCCTAACAAGGCTATCGTGGGTCGCAATGCCTTCGCTCATTCTTCTGGTATCCACCAGGATGGCGTCTTGAAGAATGTCCAGACTTACGAAATCATCGACCCTAAGGATGTGGGATTGGATGATAACGCTATCGTATTGACAGCCCGCTCGGGTCGTGCTGCCTTGAAGTATCGCCTCCATGTGAATGGTGTGAATGTAGATGACGAGGAGAAGCTCGACAAGATTTACAAGAAGTTCCTCCAGTTGGCAGATAAGAAGAAGGAGGTTACCGACGAGGATGTACTGGTGCTCGCTGGTGCTGATTCTGCCGATAAGCATGGCGTACAGCTCGACTGGTTGCAGGTAACTACCGGTAAGGGCGTGAAGAGCGTGGCAAGCATCGGCTTGAACATCGCTGGTCAGAAGTTCGAGGCTGCATCATCCGGCAATGGTCCTGTGGATGCTGCCATCCGTGCCCTCAAGAAGGTCATCACCAAGGAGATGAACCTCAAGGAGTTCACTATCCAGGCGATTGACAAGGGTTCAGACGATGTGGGTAAGGTTCACATGCAGGTGGAGTACGATGGTCATGTATATTATGGCTTCGGCGCAGATACCGATATCGTAACCGCTTCGGTTGAGGCTTACATCGACTGTATCAACAAGTTCAAGGTAAGATAAAATTAATTCAGATAAATATATAACAAACAGGATATTATGAATACATTATTCGACAAGATTTGGGACAAGCACGTTGTCCAGATTGTTCCGGACGGCCCTACACAGCTTTACATCGACCGTCTCTACTGTCACGAAGTAACATCACCTCAGGCATTCGCTGGTATGCGAGCACGCGGACTCAAGATGTTCCGTCCAGACCAGATTTTCTGTATGCCTGACCACAATACTCCAACCCACGATCAGGATAAGCCAATCGAGGATCCTATCTCAAAGAAGCAGGTAGATACCTTGGCAAAGAACACCGCTGATTTCGGCGTAACTCACTTTGCCATGAACACCAAGGACAATGGTATCATCCACGTAGTAGGTCCTGAGAAGGGTCTTTCGCTTCCTGGTATGACCATCGTTTGCGGCGACTCTCATACATCTACCCATGGTGCTATGGGTGCCGTAGCCTTCGGTATCGGTACTTCTGAGGTGGAGATGGTGATGGCTTCACAGTGTATTCTCCAGAGCAAGCCAAAGTCTATGCGCATCAGCATCAACGGCAAGCTCGGCAAGGGCGTTACTGCCAAGGATGTAGCTCTCTATCTCATGAGCCAGCTCACTACTTCTGGTGCTACCGGTTACTTCGTTGAGTACAGTGGCGATGTAGTGAAGGATATGTCAATGGAAGGTCGTCTCACCCTCTGCAACCTCTCTATCGAGATGGGTGCCCGTGGTGGTTTCGTAGCTCCTGATGAGACAACATTCGAGTACATCAAGGGTCGTGAATATGCACCTAAGGGTGAAGAGTGGGACAAGGCTGTGGCTTACTGGAAGACCTTGAAGAGTGGCGATGACGCTGTATTCGACAAGGAGTTGACTTTCGAGGCAAAGGATATCGAACCACGTATCACCTACGGTACCAACCCTGGTATGGGTATCGGTATCACAGAGAATATCCCAACTCTCGATGAGATTCCTGAGGAAGAGCAGGCTGGTTTCAAGAAGAGCCTCAACTACATGGGCTTCCAGCCAGGCGAGAAACTGGAGGGTCATCCTATCGATTATGTATTCCTGGGCGCATGTACCAATGGTCGTATTGAAGACTTCCGTGCCTTCGCTTCTCTCGTTAAAGGCAAGAAGAAGGCAGAAGGCGTAACTGCTTGGCTTGTACCAGGTTCTTGGTTGGTTGATAAACAAATACGTGAAGAGGGAATTGATAAGATTGTTGAGGCTGCCGGCTTCGAAATCCGTCAGCCAGGATGCTCTGCCTGCCTGGCAATGAACGATGATAAGATTCCTGCAGGCAAGTACTCTGTAAGTACATCCAACCGTAACTTCGAGGGTCGTCAGGGACCAGGTTCCCGCACCATTCTTGCCAGTCCATACGTAGCAGCTGCAGCCGCTATCACTGGTAAGATTACCGACCCAAGAGAGTTTATGTAATTTTTAATTAATAATGTACAATTAATAGTGTACAATTGATAAGTACAGTTATGAAACAGAAATTCAATGTAATTACATCAAGCTGCATTCCTCTTCCTTTGGAGAATGTAGATACAGACCAGATCATACCAGCCCGTTTCCTCAAGGCTATCGATAAAGAGGGTATGGGCGACAACCTCTTCCGCGACTGGCGCTACAATGCCGACGGAACTCCAAAGCCAGACTTCGTGATGAACGACCCTTCTTACAGTGGCGTCATCCTCGTAGCTGGCAAGAACTTCGGTTCAGGTTCTTCCCGTGAGCACGCTGCCTGGGCCATCGCAGGCGCAGGCTTCCGAGTAGTCATCAGCTCTTTCTTCGCTGATATCCACAAGAACAACGAGTTGAACAACCTCGTATTGCCAGTAGTGGTAAGCGAGGAATTCCTGAAGGAGCTCTTCGAGAGCATCGACAAGGATCACAAGACAGAGGTGAAGGTAGATCTTCCTAACCAGACTGTTACCAATCTTGCTACAGGCAAGAGCGAGCACTTCGAAATCAATGGCTACAAGAAGCACTGTCTGGAGAATGGTTTGGACGATGTAGACTTCCTCGTTCAGAACCGTGACAAGGTAGAGGCTTGGGAAGCTAAAAACAAGTAATTATGAACGTTAACGCAAAGAGAGATAATTCCCGCATCAAGGAGATTGAGATCATGGACTGCACGCTGCGTGACGGCGAGCAGACCAATGGTGTCAGTTTCCTTCCTCACGAGAAGTTGATGATAGCAAGAATGCTGTTGCACGACATCAATGTTGATCGCATTGAGGTGGCTTCAGCGCGTGTGTCGGAAGGCGAAAAGGATGCTGTCGCTCGTATTTGCCGTTATGCCAAGACCATTGGTAAACTGGATTCCGTTGAGGTATTGGGATTCGTGGATAACAACAAGAGCGTGGATTGGATTGCCGAATGCGGCGGTCATGTCATCAACCTCTTGGCGAAGGGTAGCTACAAGCACTGCACCCAGCAGCTCAAGATGTCGCCTGAGGAGCATCTCGCTCATATCAAGCAGACCATCGACTATGCTTTGAGCAAGGGATTCACCGTGAATCTCTACTTGGAGGACTGGTCGAGCGGTATGCGTGACAGCCGTGACTATCTCTTCATGATGATGGACGAGCTGGTGAAACTGCCAATCAAGCGCTTCCTGCTTCCTGATACTTTGGGTATCCTGAACCCATTGCAGTGTG
>ERZ1034901.2070-NODE-2070-length-13084-cov-3.982347_pt1 | contig 13084 bp, 9 predicted proteins | sample MGYA00520628_ERZ1034901 | MGnify/ENA primary metagenome ERZ1034901 (study PRJEB33766, sample SAMN09781783) | gut metagenome | biome: gut microbiome | host: Homo sapiens | place: Madagascar | study: EMG produced TPA metagenomics assembly of the PRJNA485056 data... | reverse complement strand
GGACTCCGGCTGCTGCGGACAGACCGCTGAGTGCTCCCGGCATCTGAGCCATACCGACAGGATCGTACTGACGCCCATGGGCAGAAAAGTAACCGCGATCAGACGAAGATAGCCACAGCCGGCTCCAAGGATCAGCGTGTCCTTCGTGTACAGCCCAAGGATTCCTGCCGGTGCTAAAAACGATGCCGCACAAAACAAAATTGCGATCATACCGCACAGTACCATGCTGACCGTAAAGCTGCCCCAGGCTTCCCTCCCGTCCTCCGCTCCCAGGAACTGGGCGATCAGTATTCCCGCCATATTCGGAATGTAGCCCGTCTCCTCCAGCTTCTGTTCCACACGTTTTATAGTCGCTTCCGACATTTTGTGAGTCTTGCCATGAAGCACATTGGAGACTGTTGCCGTGCTTAATCCCAGTTCTTCCGCCACATCGGCGATCCGGACCTTATTTTCATCCATTGTTATTTCCTCCTTTTGTTTTCCCCTTTTACTTCTACTGCTATGGTATTACAAAAGTCCGTAAGAATCAAAGGTTAAGCGCATAACCACAGCCAAAGTTGTGTCAGATTTTTTAGTGATTTTGTAACTATCAGAGCCATGCAAATCATGTCAAATGTACGTCAAATGCTTGCATTCGTAAGAACATTTGACATGATTTATATGGCGAAGTAACCACATGAGCAAAAAGTAAGCTCTGAAAGAGCGGTTTTGCTCATGTGGTTCTGAATAGTTACGTGATTTTTATACTTTGTATACACAAAAACGGGACAGAAACCATTTCATGGATTCTCTCCCGTTTGCGTCATAGCGATTTTCTTCTTTCTGACAGGATTCTTATCCCGCTCGTTTTCTTTCCATATACGTTCGGGAAATTACAGCAGATAAAATCCGGCGCTGCCCCCGGGCACGGTAACCTTTCCGCCTGTAAATACAGCTTCCCCGCCGAAGGAATACAAAGCTTCCCTTACCGCATAGTCTCCGTCGAAGCTGACCTCTCTGTCCGCAGGATTGATGATGACCAGGATCTTCTCCCTGTTATCACTGCGCAGGTAGGCTAATGGATACTTCTTTTCCTCCGCATAGACGAACTCGATCTCTCCACGGCTCTGCAAGGCACTGTGCGCCTGACGGAGGTTAATTAACTTCTGAATCTCATGATACAGGGAATCGGGATCTGCCATCTGCGCTTCCACCGTGGGACGGTCTGCGGACTCATCCTGTCTGACATAGAGCTTTTCCTTCGGTGCCGCACTGAAGCCTGCGTTGGTGGTATGATCCCACTGCATGGGCGAGCGGGAACCGGTACGTCCGTAACCGCCCTCTACGGAGTGCAGATTTTCCACATAGCGCATGCCGATCTCATCGCCATAATATAGGAAAGGTGCACCGGGCATGGACAGGAGGAATGCAAACGCCACCTTTAACTCCTCCCCATGAATGCTTCTCGCCAGACGATCCATATCGTGGTTGCCGGAGGGAATACAGATCAGCCCCTTGCGCTGTGCCTTTTCATAGTTTTCCTTGTATTTCTCTACGAAAGCTGCCACATCACCCTTACCTCTTCCGGAGAAGAAAGGCTCCTCGCAGCGGAACAGATCGTTATAATGAGACGGTCCGAAATGTAGTAAAAAGTCCATATGGAAGCCGCCCTGCAGGGACTTGTCCGGTTCTCCCCATTCGGATACCAGCACTGCCTCGGGGAACTCCGCATCCAGGAACGCTCTTACCTTTCTCCACAGAGCAATGTTTCCCTTGCCATCCTCATCGTTTTTCACCAGAGAACCTGCCATATCCACACGGAAGCCGTCACAGCCCATGCCGATCCAGAACCGCATGACATTTTCCATCTCTGCAAGCGTTGCCTTAGGCCCCGGATCATCGGGATCCTGCTGCCAGTCCTGTGTCTTTTTATAAAATCCGTAATTGAGTGCCGGCTGGTGTGCGAAAAAGTTCACGATCACTGAGCCCTCTCTCTCGGAGATACCGCACAGGCTTCCCATGTTCTCCAGCCGTCCCCAGGTGCTGTCGGTCCAGATATAACGATCGGTAAATTCATTACTGTCCGCCTTGCAGGACTCCTTGAACCAGGGATGTGCCACGGAGGTATGTCCCGGCACCAGGTCTAACAGGATATGCATGTCCCGCTTGTGTACTTCGTGAAACAGACGCTTCAGATCCGCATTGGTGCCGTATCTGGGCGCTGCCTGATAGTAGTCCGCCACATCATAGCCAGCGTCTCCGAAGGGTGATGCAAAACAGGGATTCATCCAGATCGCATTGCATCCCAGTTCCTTAATATAATCCAGTTTTTCTATGATACCCTGAAAATCACCGATACCGTCACCATTGGTATCCAGAAAAGACTGGGGATAAATTTCATAAAAGATTGCATTATCAATCCATTTTGCCATAGTGTACTCCTTCCTGTGTGCTTTATTTTTATTGCAAAAAACGTTTTCCGATACTTTCTTTTAACATACCACAGAATGGCTACTTGTACAACTACGAAAAAACATCTATAATAAAGTAGCTTGATGCCCCGATATGCGAATAGCGGACAGGGTGCTATGTGCCAGTGGCACATGTTTAGCACGGATCGAAGCGGAGCGTAGAAGTGAGAGTGCGTAGCACAAAACAATCCGCAGGCATCCAACTAGGATAAAATAAGAACGAGGTCTATCATGTTAACACAGAAAGTAAGCACCATCGATGAACTCCTGCAGTTCGTCAGTACGTTACGCCAAAAGCACGGCGTCCGCCTCTGGTTCCGCGGGGAAGAGAATGCGGATCTGACTCTGATCCCTTCCATCCAACGAAGCCAGAAAAGACTGGACTCCGAACGCTATATTGCCAATGATTTCTATATCCGGGCGAGACAGATCCTGGACAATCCTCCCGACAAACATAATTACGCCGGCTGGGTCTCCCTGATGCAGCACTACGGTCTGCCCACGAGAATGTTAGACTGGACCCAGTCTCCCCTGATCGCCGTATTTTTCGCCACGGAAACTTACAGAGAGACTCCGGACACCGATGCCTGTGTCTGGGTACTGACACCGGGGCTGTTGAACGAGAAGGAAGGATTCGGCAACTGCATCTATCCCATTGATGCGGACACCACACAGGAAATGCTGCTGCCTGCCTTCAAACACAACCACCACAATCCGGAATTGAAAAACAAGATCCTGGCTTGCAGCTCCACAGAGAATAACCTCCGCATGTACTCCCAGTACTCCAACTTCACCGTACATAACTCTCTGGAACGTCTGGAAGATATCTGCGATGAAAATATGCTGTATAAGATCATTATCCCCTCCGGACGGAAACAATACTTTATTGAAAGCCTGCGGGTATTCGGCATCTCCGAGAGCTTCGTATATCCCGATCTGGATCATATATCCAGTGATTTGAAAGATTCCTATGGAATTTAATAATCATGCTACCTACAGATTGTTCCGCACTACGTGCTCTCACAATCCTGCCCAATATTCGCATATCGTGGGATTGACATCCCACTTTTATGCTCATATCGGGTCGGGTCCCAAGTTTTTTCGCGCACCTATGAGCAAGCTCATGTGGGCTTAAACCTTTTGACCCTTGTATCATATATATTAAGAAAGGAAATATACACATGAAAATCGTATTACAGCATCTGACCAAGAAATTCCCCGCACGCGGTTCTGTCCGCGGCAGGAAGAACCGTGAGGATGTCATTGCCGTGAATGACTTCGACTTCGAGATCCCCGACGGCAAGCTGATCGGACTCTTAGGTCCCTCCGGCTGCGGCAAAAGTACTGCCCTGAATCTGATCTGCGGTCTGCTGAAACCCACCGAGGGCAAGATCTTTTTCGGAGAAGATGATGTCACCGGACTTCCTCCCGAGAACCGCGGTGTCGGCATGGTCTTCCAGAACTATGCCCTCTACCCCCATCTCACCGTGGAGAAAAATATCCAGTTCCCCTTAGAGAACCTGAAGGGTGCCGACAAACTTTCCAAAGAGGAAATGAGCAAGCGAGTGCTGGAAGCGGCAAAACTGGTGCAGATCGACCACCTGTTGGAGCGCAAACCCAACGAACTCTCCGGCGGTCAGCAACAGCGTGTGGCCATTGCCAGAGCCTTAGTCAAGCTCCCCAGAGTCCTGCTTTTGGACGAGCCTCTTTCCAATCTGGATGCCAGACTTCGTCTCCAGACCAGAGAAGAGATCCGCCGGATCCAGCAGGAGACGCAGATTACCACCATCTTCGTTACCCACGATCAGGACGAAGCCATGAGCATCTCCGATATGATCGTCGTGATGAAGGACGGTATCGTACAGCAGATCGGCAAGCCCCAGAACGTATACGATGATCCCGTGAATCTGTTCGTTGCAAAGTTCCTCGGCACACCTCCCATCAATGTATTTTCCGGTGAGGTAAAAAATGAGCAGTTATATATTGGCTCCGAAGCTGTCCTGTCCACTCCCGGAGTATCGGATCAGCCCGTGCATGTCGGCATCCGCCCGGAAGGCTTCATCTTAAAAGAGGACGGACCGCTCTCCTGCGATCTGGTGCGTCTGGAGGTCATGGGCCGGGATGTGAGCATTGTTTCCACCCATGAAAAGTCCCAGAACGCTACCATCCGTTCCATTATTGATGCCGACGAAGGGAAATCTCTTCCCACCGGAAAAGTGCATTTCGCCTTAAAACCCGCAAAAGTATTCCTCTTTTGCACCGACACCGAAGAACGCATCCGTTTTTAATATTTTATCCGATTTTGCAGTCCGGCGGTATTCATGGGCTGCAGAAAGAATTGAGGTTTCTTATGGAAAAACAAAATATGAAAGCCTGGCTCTATCTATTGCCGGCATTCCTGTTTCTGGGTGCTTTTATGATCTATCCTCTTATCGACGTATTCGTGTACTCCTTTGAAGAGGGTTACAATTCTGCATCCCAGACCTTTTACGGCATAGGCATGTACAATTACTCCTATGTGCTCCACGATCCGTACTTTTTACAGGCATTGAAAAATACCTTTATTCTGGTCATCATCACCGTTCCGGTCTCCACCGGACTGGCGCTTTTGATCTCTGCCGCCTTAAGCTCCATCAAACCGCTGCGGGATCTGTTCCAGACCATATTTTTCCTGCCCTATGTGACCAATACTCTGGCGGTCGGTCTGGTCTTCATGATTCTTTTCAAAAAAACTCCTTACTCCGACGGTCTGATCAATCTACTGATCCAGTTTTTCGGCGGCAGCTCCGTGGATTTCATCGACGGACCCTACTGGGCGAAAATGTTCGTGCTGTGCTTTTACACCATCTGGATCGTTATGCCCTTTAAGATCCTGATCCTGACCAGTGCTCTCGCCAGTGTGAACCCCATGTACTACAATGCAGCAAAAGTGGACGGCACTTCCCGTTTCCGGATGTTCGCCAAGATCACACTGCCCATGATCTCCCCCATGGTATTCTACCTGATCATCACCGGCTTTATCGGCGCATTCAAAGCCTACAGTGATGCCGTGGCGCTGTTCGGCACGAACTTAAATGCCGCAGAGATGAATACCATTGTCGGCTACGTCTACGACATGCTCTACGGTGACAGCGGCGGCTATCCTTCCTATGCTTCCGCAGCGGCGATCCTGCTGTTTGCCATCGTCCTGACCATCACCTGCATCAATCTGCTGGTCAGCAAAAAGCATGTCCACTATGTATAAGAAAGGAGGTCTTTGTGATGTCTGATATTACATCTGATTATGAAAGAATCGAGAAACGCACCCGGATCCGCGGCAATATCCGCAATGGGGTCATCTACTTTTTTCTGTGTCTGTGGGCGCTGATCGTACTGTTCCCCTTTTACTGGATGGTACTGACCTCCGTAAAAAGCTACGGCTCCTATAATGCGGAATATATTCCGAAATTTTTCACCCTGTCTCCCACTCTGCAGAACTACGTGGACGCTTTTACCACTGTTTCTCTGGGAAGATACCTGTGGAACACTTTGTTTTTCACTGTGGTCACCACTGCCATTATGCTGGTGGTCATCACTCTGGCGGCCTTCGCGTTTGCAAGGTTGAACTTTGCCGGAAAAGATCTGATCTTTACGTTATTTTTATCCCTGATGATGATTCCGAACGAGCTGGTGGTCATTACGAATTTCACCACTATCACGAACCTGGATCTGCGTAATACCTTCACCGGTCTGATCCTGCCTTCCGTGACCAGCGTATTTTATATCTATCTGCTGCGAGAGAATTTCGCACAGATTCCGGACGAGCTGTATTATGCCGCCAAGGTGGACGGTACTTCTGATCTGCGATATCTGCGCAAGGTCATGGTGCCCATCTGCAAGCCCACGCTGATCACCATCGTGATCCTGAAGGTTATTGAATGCTGGAACTCCTATGTGTGGCCCAGACTGATCACCGATGATCCGGATTACTATCTGGTGTCCAACGGTATCCAGGAGATCCGTGAGAATGGTTTCGGCAGAGAGAATATCCCCGCCATGATGGCTGCGGTAGTCGTGATCTCCGTTCCTCTGGTGGTGTTGTTCCTCGTATTCCGTAAAAAAGTCATGGCAGGCGTTGCCAGAGGAGGTACCAAAGGATGAGTCGATTTAGCAAAAAGCTGGCACTCTTATGTGCCCTGGGCGGGCTGTCCCTGTCTCTGACCGGCTGCCATGGTTCCAAGGGGCTGCCGGAATTCACCGTTCCGGAGGAATTCGATACTTCCAGAAACTATGAGATCACCTTCTGGGCGAAAAACGATACCAACAAGACCCAGACGGAAATCTATAAAAAAGCCATTGCGGATTTTGAAGCCCTGTATCCCAATATCACGGTGAACCTGAATCTATACACGGATTACGGCAAAATTTACAACGATGTCATTACCAATATTTCCACCAATACGACACCCAATGTCTGCATCACCTACCCGGATCACATTGCCACCTACCTCACCGGGCAGAATACCGTAGTTCCTCTGGATGACCTGTTTGCCAATGAAAAATACGGTCTGGGCGGCACGGAGCTTGCCTATGACGGTCCTGCCAGAGAAGAAGTCATTCCGCAGTTTTTGAATGAATGCTCCATCGACGGTCATTTCTATGCCGTACCCTATATGCGTTCCACCGAAGCCTGCTACGTGAATAAGACCTACGTGGAAAATCTTGGATATACTCTGCCGGATGTACTGACCTGGGATTTCATCTGGGAAGTCTCCGAGGCTGCCACCGCCCAGAATGCGGACGGCACCTATGTAGTCAACGGGCAGAATGTACTGATCCCGTTTATCTATAAGTCCACCGATAACATGATGATCCAGATGTTAAAGCAAAAGAACGCGGGATATTCCACAGCTGACGGCAGCATTGAACTTTTCAACGATACCACCACGGATCTTTTGTATGGTATTGCCGGACATGTAAAGAGCGGTGCCTTTTCCACCTTCAAGATCTCCGGTTATCCTGCGAACTTCCTGAATGCAGGACAATGTATTTTTGCCATTGATTCCACTGCCGGAGCCACCTGGATGGGTACGGATGCCCCACTGTCGGATATCAGCGAAGACTCTCTGGTGCAGTTTGAGACCGCCGTACGGATGATTCCCCAGTTTGACCCGGAGCATCCCAAAATGATCTCTCAGGGTCCTTCCGTCTGCGTCTTCAATAAATCAGACTCCCAGGAAGTACTGGCATCCTGGCTGTTTGCCCAGTATCTGCTCACCAACGATGTGCAGATCGCTTATTCCGAGACAGAAGGTTATGTACCTGTAACCTCTAAGGCACAGAACTCCGCAGAGTATCAGGATTATCTGTCCAAGAGCGGTGCAGATAACGGTACACATTATGCAGTGAAGCTGGAAGCTTCCAAACTACTTTTGGATCACGTGGACAATACTTTTGTCACACCGGTATTTAACGGTTCCGCATCCTTACGCGACGCTTCCGGACAGTTGATTGAAAATGTAGTGAAGTCAACCCGCAGAAGAGAAACTGTGGACGATGCCTACATCCAAAAGCTTTACAGCGATGTGGAGAGCCTGTACCGTCTCGGTCAGGGAAGTGATGCCTCCTTCGGCAAAAAGGAACTGGGTGCCATGCCCCGGGCTTCCGTGATCCTGTTAAGCATACTGGCTGTCACCTGGGTTCTGATTCTGCTGTATGTAGGTCGGGAATATTTAAAAAACAGAAAGAAGTAATTTTTCAGCCCCATTCGTAAGATAGCCTCTGATGGTATTTTCCTGCGGATGGGGCCTCTTTTTGCAAAAAGCCTTGATTTATCTTGTGTTTCAGGTATAATGGAACTGTTCGGTGTCTGAGCGCACCGGATAAATTGAGGAGATGTCTGTGTATCTGCACAGACCCATATGCGCCACAAAGCGCAGGAATGGAGGATTATTATGAAAAAGAAGACACTTGCATTAACCATGGCTATGGCTCTGGTTCTGTCTCTCGCTGCATGTGGAAACAGCAATGCAGACGTTGCTGCTGAATCTACCGCTGCTGCCACCACTGAGGCTGCTACTACGGAAGCTGCTACTACAGAAGCTTCTACCGAGGCTACTGAAGCTGTTGCTGATGAGAAGTCCGAGGGTGTTATGACTTATGAAGAGTACATGGCTGCTGATCTCGATTCCGAAGTTGTGATCGAGGCTTATGTTCAGGCAAAACAGTCCTGGTGGGAAGACAAGGCTACCCTGTACACCCAGGATCAGGACGGCGCTTACTTCATTTATAATGCCGTATGTTCCGAAGAGGATTATGCAAAGCTGGTACCCGGTACCAAGATCAAAGTAACCGGTTATAAGACCGAGTGGTCCGGTGAAGTTGAGATCGCTGAAGGTGCTACCTTCGAGATCGAAGAGGGCAGCTACATCGCTCCCGTTACCGATGTGACTGATCTGTTAGGTACCGATGATCTGATCAACTACCAGAACCAGTTCGTAGCTTTCAAGGGCATGACCGTAGAAGCTGCTGGTCAGGATGCTGACGGTAACGACGTTGCTTTCCTGTACAACTGGGACGGTTCCGGCGAAGACGGTAACGACCTGTACTTCAACGTATCTCTGAATGGTCAGACCTATACCTTCACCGTTGAGTCTTATCTGTGCGACAACACCACCGATGTTTACAACGCAGTAAAGAACTTAAAGATCGGTGACACCGTTGATATGGAAGGCTTCCTGTACTGGTACGAAGGTGTGAACCCTCACATCACTTCCGTAACTGTGAAGTAATTTCATCTGGTGAAAATCTTATTAAAATAAAAGAGTTGTCCTCATTATGAGGGCAGCTCTTTTTTTACTCTGCCTGTCTGAATTCTTCCGTTGCCTGCTGTATGGCATCGTAATACACCAAAACCTCCGGCGTCGAGATCATCTCTCGCATGTGCTGCAATTCTGTCTGCCAGTCGGACCTGTAGAGACAGTTTAATTATCTTCTGCTCTCCCACCATTGTTTTGCAATCTGGAAGCCCTCCATAGGGACGCAGAACCTTTGGTCTCTGGGCGGCTGCAATGCGGTGTCCAGTTCCTCCATATCGAACCACTCCACGCTCTCCACTTCCTCTTTTTGCAGGGTAATCTTTTTAGCATCTACAGGCTTGGTGTACATGTAGACGAATGCCACTTCATTGTCCCGGAACATTTTTCCATAGAATTCTTTTTCGTATTGAATATCAAAACATCCGGCGAATGTAAGATCCTCCTTTGCTGCCCGGATTCCCAGTTCTTCGTGAAGTTCCCGGATTGCGGACTCTTCCGGCTCGTCCCCCGCCTGAATATGCCCGGCAGAAGAGGTATCAAACCGCCCCGGAAAACTGTCTTTCTCTGCGGAACGCTTCTGTAATAACAGCTGGGCTTTTCCGTCCTGTTCCCTCACAATCCAGATATGGGCGGTTCTGTGGCGGACACCTTTTTCATGCGCCTGTGTGCGTTCTATGGTCTCCCCTGTGGGAATGCCTTTTTCATCTACGATGTCAAATATTTCCATGGTGTTATGGCTCCTTTGTGTTTCTTTATAGTCCTCTGGGTTTCTTTGCAGTCCTCTGGGTTTCTTTGCATTCCTCTGAGTTTCTTTGTTAATTCATCTGGGCCGCGATCGTGCTGAGTTCTGCTCCGATATTGCCGCCTGCCCCTTCGATGGCCTTCGCATGATTACCGCGGCGATATCGATAGCTACTGTCTTTGCCTTCTCAGGTCTAATACCATCAGATCGAAATCATAATATGTTCCGTCCATCTTATAATACGCCGGTGAGGTCCCTATTTTCCGGAAGCCATATTTCTCATAGACATGAATAGCGCGTATATTATCGCTTCGGACTTCCAGATTGATCAGTTCTATCGCATGTTCTTTAGCATACATAATGCATTTCTGTAACAGCGCACTACCAATTCCCTGCCCCCATTCCGACTTGACCACAGAGATTCCGAATTCGGCGCGGTGGCTCATCCTTCTGGAGAATCCGCTTAGGCTGGCATCTCCGATGATCTCTCCTTTTTTCCATACCACATAGAGAACGGAATGTTCCTCCTTATTTATATTCTGTATAAATTTCTCTTCCTCTTCTATCGAAATAGGAAGCCCTTCTTTTCCAAAGGACAGATAATCTGTCTCTCCACCTACCTGTGCTAAATATGCGATGATCTTCTCCGCATCTTTCGGCGTAGCTTCTCTGATATCAAATTCTTCCATAACTGACTCCTCTTCGCAAGGTTACAAATTTTATTCATAATCAAAGATAGTCTTGGACTGAATAGCGTCCCCGTATTTTGCCTTCCATTCCTGATGAGCTGCGGAAGCATCGTATACAGGCAGCGCCTCCGGATCCATCTCCATCTCGATCATCAGGTCATGCCGGTTCAGTCTCGGCGTCACATTTTCATAAATGTTCACTGTATGGACGCCTTCGATCTGCTGCGTCCGATCGAAGATTTCCCGGATATCCGCAAGCATCTCTCTACTCGCCTCGCTTTCCCTGGCCCATACATTTTCTTTAAACTTTACAATGATCAGGTGCTTCATTTTGCATATCCCCCTTATCTTACTATTGCTGATATGTTTTATCCTATCACGGCATTGCCTCTGCTACAACCAAAATATTCCTGCAAAATCATTTCTACTTTGTCTGCACTCAAGGGATACTGTTTTGTTTCATATGTAAGAATGAGGTTTACGGATGGAATGATACCATGTTGACAATATAATTTTATTTTGTCGCAGGCATGTTTGCAATAATCCGGGTTATCCATCATTCCAAAATGCTCCCAGTAAAAATATTGTCCTGTGATTGGATGTCGTATCATAAAATCAGGATATAAAATAATTCCATCCAAAACTAATTTTTCTTCATAATGAAACGGTATTTTATTTTGAAACAGCATTCTGTCAATAATTGCTTCTGATTTAGACCGTAGCATTTTCCCATGAGTTCCCAGTACCAATAGGTCTTCCGGATGTTTTGTACTTTTTTCATATGGTTCCTCCTGCCACCGCTCCAGTTCCCTGTTTAGTGGTCTAAAATTCTTAGCCAGCAATCTTCCATACTCCGGATGATTTAATAAATATTCTGAACTTACTTTAATCTTGTCTGTTTTTCTCAAATAAGCTTTCCATCCAGCAGCTTCGCTCTCCAATTCCTTTTTCCTACATTCATAATATTTCTTCAATGCCAACATTTCCGCCTGATTTCTTTCGGTTTTAGGAAGATAGCGTAGTCCATTTTCCTCCTTTATTTTCCATTTATAGCGCTTTTCATTTTTGAAGCATTGAAGTTCTCCCTGGGGAAACTTTTTCTCCACTTTTCTTATTTTTTCCAGTTCCTTATTAATTTCCTCTATTCTGCTTTCTATGTTTTGGTCTGTAATCTTCACTTTTCCTCCTTCTGCTCCGATCCTATAGCTACCGTCGGGCATATTCTTATTTTTTCTTTTATTGTGCCCCGACATTGCGGCTTCCCCGGGGCTTATCCTGACTTTTTCTTCTGTCGCGCCCCGGCTTTGCGGCTTCCCCGGGGCTTATCCTGACTTTTTCTTCTGTCGCGCCCCGGCTTTGCGGCTTCCCCGGGGCTTATCCTGACTTTTTCTTCTGTCACGCCCCGCCACTGCGGCTTCCCCGGGGCTTATCCTGACTTTTTCTTCTGTCGCGCCCCGACTTTGCGGCTTCCCCGGGGCTTATCCTGACTTTTCATTCTATTTAGCCCTGACCTCGCAATTCCTGCAGCACTTATTTCCGCCTCAGGTACCCACGCAGGCGATTCCCATGAGAATCGACATTCACTGTCAGGGCTCCGTAGTCCATGGTGCCATACCAGGGCACCCGGGCGTCCTCTAATCGCTGCAGCGTCTCGACATGGGGATGTCCATAGGAATTGTTGCGACCACAGGATATGATCGCGGTGGCAGGACTGGCGGTGGCAAGGAACTCAGTGCCGGTGGAATAGCCGGAGCCATGATGAGCTACCTTCAGTATATCTACCCTGAACTTCCTCTGTCCGTGCTGTTCCTGCAATCTCCTGGTTGTCTGTAGCGACTGCGATTCTTGTAGCGACTGCGATTCCTGTAGCGACCAGGATTCCTGCAGCGGCCTGGATTCCTGTAGCGACTGCGATTCCTGCAGCGACCGGGATTCCTGCAGCGACTGCGATTCCTGCAGCGCCTGCAATTTCTGCGTCAATTGCTGTTCCCCTTCTCCTTCCACATCCCCGGTCAGAAGGATGCTGATCTTCCCAATGGCAGATGCCCCACTTGCGTCATTGGCTTTCCTGTCGTCTATTGCTTCCTGCTTCATCTTCTTCGCAAATACCTCCACATAAAAGCATTCCGAATAGGCGTTGGCATCTGCAAGGGTCGTATTCTCCTCCGGGTGCAGACACAACAACCTAAGTTGACTGTCTCTGATCTCATCGCCGCATTTTATGTAGCTTACCGGTATCCCGGCATCCTCCGCCGCTGCAAGCAGCTGCTCAAAGGTTTCCCTGCGCTCCGACTCTCGGATCGCTGGTAGGAACAACTGCTCCGCAGTAATCCCCCATTCCTCACCGTTCTCCATCAATTCCAATACTCCATTCATATGGTCTTCATCAGGGTGGGAAACAAATAC
>ERZ1034901.2062-NODE-2062-length-13116-cov-4.333129_pt1 | contig 13116 bp, 7 predicted proteins | sample MGYA00520628_ERZ1034901 | MGnify/ENA primary metagenome ERZ1034901 (study PRJEB33766, sample SAMN09781783) | gut metagenome | biome: gut microbiome | host: Homo sapiens | place: Madagascar | study: EMG produced TPA metagenomics assembly of the PRJNA485056 data... | reverse complement strand
ATACAAGCCCGCCACAAAAAACAGCTTCAAATCTCCCCCGCCCATGCTTTCGCGGCCAAGCACACGGTCCATAATCAGGGTCAGCACCAGCATGGGCACTGCAACCAGCAGCCCACTGCCAACACCGGCCAGCACCATGCGCCAGCCGCCGCGCAGGGCGGCAAACAGTACAAAGCTGGCAATGCCTGCCAGCTGGAACCGGTCTGGGATCAGCCCTGTCTGCCAGTCCATTAAGGAGATCAAAAGCAGGATGGCAGCAAACACCAGGTATTGCAGTGTTTGCAGGGTGAGCCCATAGCACCACACCAGCGCAGCAAAGGCGGCGGCGGTCAGCGCTTCGGTCACGGTGCCCCAGGCGGGAATTTTGGCCCCGCAGTAGCGGCAGCGCCCGCGCAGGCAGAGCCAGGAAAGCACGGGAATCAAATCCAGCACGCCCAGCGTGTGCCCGCAGGAATCGCAGTGGCTGCGGCCATGGGTGAAGGATTGGCCGCTGCAGGTGCGCTGCACCGCACAGCCAAAAAAGCTGGCCAGCACCGCGCCCAAAACAGCCGATAAAAGCAACATGTAAAGGGTGAGCGGTTTGGAAACCTGCCACCACGCCGCCATAGCGCAGCCCCCCTTTCGGTTTAATAAAATGTTATATGCAAGCAGAGTCAGATGCCCTACACCGTATCTTAAAAAAGTCCCCCGGACCATTTGACCCGAATGGTACGGGGGAAAATAAATTTATTTGGTAGCTGCGTTACCACCAGGAATCTTAACCGCAGTGCTTTCGCCTCCACGGTTCGGAGTGTAGGTAATGACGATAGACTCGCCGTCCGCAGTTTTCGCAACGGTATAAGTGCCAGCCTGCAGAGTATAGGTCTCGCTGTCAATCTCTACAGTCGATTTTGCATCAGCAGTAACTGCAGCATCCAAAGTGGTAGTACCATTGCCATCATCCAGCATATGTTTCGTAACAACTTCAGCATAGTAAGAACGCAGGTTTGCTTCATCAGCAGAAATGCGAGCCTTGGTCAGAGCGTTGTTGAAGGTCGGGATTGCAATAGCAATCAGGATGCCGATGATCGCAACAACAATCAGCATTTCCATCAGGGTGAAGCCCTTTTTGCCGGACTTACGCTTTTTCAGGGTATTCATGGGTTATGTCTCCTTTTTTCTTATATAATCCATCTATCTTTTACCGGATGGGTCACGATCCGGCGAAAGCAAATATGTGTGCCCCGTGTAGGGGTGTTGCGGCAGTTTTGCCGCGGGGTGGTTGACATTTAGTTTATTGGTTCGTTGCCTCGCCGTATCCCCCAGCACTATGCAGGCCATGGACAATGGGTTGCGGCAGATCGCAAGGTTCGCGCCATTCCGCGGCGTGGTCCGGTGACCCCGCCCTGCCAATGGTTGAGGGTTCATCACCCATTCCAAAACACTCTGTAGGGAACGGTCTTGACCGTTCCGGGGCGTTGCAATAAAATACCACAAAGGCATTTAGCAAAAAGCCCCCTCGGTAGCCAAAGCCCTTGGCTCCCCTCCGAGGGGAGCTGTCACCGAAGGTGACTGAGGGGTGGTTTCCCACCAGCGACCTTAGGTGTGCGGCAATGGAGCCACCCTTCAGTCTGCTGCGCAGACAGCTTCCCTCAAGGGAAGCCAAATAGGTTTGTGGCAATCGGCAAGGTTTGCGCCGTTCCGCGGCGGGGTCGGGTGACCCCGCCCTACAGGGCATCACCGCGCAAGTGCAACAGAACTACACCTGAACAGCAACAACAATCCACTTTTATTGTATACTTTCCCCTGCAAATTTGCAAGGGGCAAACGGGAAATGTTACCCGTTACAGTGCATCATACAGCGAGAACATGGGCATATAGACCGACAGCAGAATCATAACGACGATGCCGGCCAATACACAAATGATAATAGGCTCCAGCATTGACAGGACCTTCTGGGATGCCAGCTCGGCCTCGTTATCGTAATAATCGCCGATAACCTCCAGCGTGTGCTCCAGCGTACCGGTCTGCTCGCCAATGCCGGCCATTTCAATCAGCAGCGGCGGCAAAAACGGGCAGTTGTACAGGCAGGATGCCAGGGTTTTGCCCTCTTCCAGCTTGGGCAGCTGCTCCTGCAGGGCCTTGAACATGGTGGCGTTATCCAGCACATTAGAGGTACTGTCCAGTGCGCTGATCATGGGCACACCGGCGGCCAGCAGGGTGGACATGGTGGAAGCAAACTGTGCGCACATGCGCAGCTGGTTCAGGTGGCCCAGCACCGGCATGCGCAGCCGCAGCCGGCTTTGGGACATAGCACCGGTTTCGCTGTGGCCCCACAGAGCCCAAAGCAGCACAGCACAGGCAATCATCATGAGCATAACCAGCCAATATTGGGTAAAGAAGTTGCTGGTGTTGATCAAAATAACCGTGGGCAGCGGTAGTTCAATATTCATCTCGGCAAAGGCGGTGATAAACGCCGGAACGGCTTTTACCATCAGCACCGCCACAACAATGGCCGCCACAATCAGCGTAAAGACCGGGTAGGTCATGGCGGCGCGCACCTTGCCTTTGGTGTGGGCGGTTTTGTTGTAATAGCGCTGCAGCCGTGCAAACGAGGCTTCCAGCGTGCCGGTTTCTTCACCCGCGCGCACCGATTCGATCAGCGCAATGGGCAGCAGGGTACCGCGGCGCTCAAATGCGCGCGCCAGGCTGATGCCGCTGCCAACATCCTCCGCCGTTTGCACCAGGGCTTTTTTCAGGTTTTTATCCACCGTCTGGTCTGCAATCAGCTCAATGGCGCGCACCACCGGCAAGCCTGCCCCCAGAATGATGGAAAACTGGGAGCACATAACGGCCAAATCCTTCTCCTTGATATGCGGCTGGAACAGCTCCATGCCGGTGGTGGAGGTGGATTTTTCCTTAACTGCCTGAATTTTGGTGATGGTTGTGCAGGTTTCGCGTATTTTGGCAACGGCGGCGTATTCATCCACCGCTTCCACCACGCCGTTTACCGGGCGGCCCGCACGGGAAATTGCGGAATATTTATAGGTTTGCAATCCTTACTTCACCTGCTTTACAGGGGGATCCCCGTTGAAATATTTCTGCGCATATAATCGCGGTCGCGGGCGGCATCCACTGCCGTGCTGGCCGAAATGCGCCCTGCGCGGTACAGCCGCAGGATGCTGGCATCCATGGTAACGCTGCCGTCTGCCGCAGAGGTGGAAATGGTGCTGCTAATCTGCGGGGTTTTGCCCTCCCGGATCAGGTTGCGGATGGCGTTTGTCACGATCATCAGCTCGCACGCAGCCATGCGGCGGCTTTGAGCAATATCCGGCAGCAGCTGCTGGCTGAGCACGGCACGCAGCGTCATGGAAAGCTGCATACGGATCTGCTGCTGGTCGTCCGGCGGGAACACGCCCACAATACAGTCAATGGTATCAGCTGCGGACGCCGTATGCAGCGTGCCAAACACCAAGTGGCCAGTTTCGGCGGCAGTCAGGGCTGTTTCAATCGTTTCGCGGTCGCGCAGCTCGCCCACCAGAATAATATCCGGGTCTTCACGCAGGGCTGCACGCAGGCCGCCGGCAAAATTCTCCGTATCGCGGCCAATCTCACGTTGGTTAAAAATGCAGCGGTCCGGTGTGTACTGGTATTCGATGGGGTCTTCCAGCGTAAGCACATGGCAGGCGCGCTGGTGGTTGATATGGTCGATCATGGCGGCAAGCGTGGTCGATTTGCCGCTGCCGGTTTCGCCCGTTACCAGCACAATGCCGCGGTTCAGGTTGGTCAGGTCCATCACGGCCGGGGGCAGGCCCAGACCGGCAAGGTCCGGTATTTTATCTGCCAGCAGGCGAATCGCCATAGAAAAGTGTTCCTGCTGACGGAAAATATTCATACGGATGCGGGAACCTGCAATGGTGGCGGAGCCATCCAGCTCGCCCTTGTTTTCCAGCCGGCCAAAGCGCAGCCCGGCCAGCTGCTGGGCCAGGTCCTCGCAGTCCTGCGCAGTCAGCGGCGGCAGTTTGGGGTCCGGCTGCAGCGCGCCCTCAATGCGGTACTGCGGCGGCAGGCCGCAAATCAGGTGCAGATCCGAAGCCCCCACCCCGGCGGCACGGGAAATCAGCAAATCAATATTCATGCGGGCATCCTTTCTTTGTGCGGCAAATGCACAACAAGGCATCAGCCTTCCGCCGAGGCACCAATCAGGCGGCGGACTTCGTTGGTGGTGGTAGTGCCTTCCAGCACAAGGCGGCGGCAGTTTTCTTCAAGCGGGGTAAAACGGCCTTCCTCTTTCAGGATGGTCATCAGTTCATCCAGCTGGGCGCCGCGGCTGACAGCATTGCGCAGGCGGTGCGTCATGTTCAATATTTCAAACACTGCCACACGGCCGCGGTAACCGGTGCCAAAGCAGTTGGGGCAGCCGCCGCCGCGGTAAAACGTCAGGCGGCTGGCGGGATCCAAGCCAAGCTCGGCCAGTTCCTCCGTATCCGGGGTATAGGCCTCCTTACACTCCGGGCAGACACGGCGCACAAGGCGTTGGGAGATGACGCCGTTCAGCGCAGTGGCGATCAAATAGTTGGGCACGCCAATATCACGCAGACGGTCAATGGTGGCAGGCGCGTTGTTGGTATGGATGGTGGAAAGCACCAAGTGGCCGGTGATAGCGGCGCGCATGGCAATTTCGGCAGTCTCGCCATCGCGGATTTCGCCCACAGCAATCACATCCGGGTCCTGGCGCAGAATAGAGCGCAGGCCGCTGGCAAAGGTCATGCCAACTTTTTCATTGATCTGGGTCTGGTTAACACCGTCCACGTTATATTCCACGGGGTCCTCCAGCGTCATCATGTTCACCTCATTGGTGTTCAGCTGGCGGATCATTGTGTACATGGTAGAGGATTTGCCGCTGCCGGTAGGACCTGCAATCAACACCACGCCGCTGGAATGATCCAACAGCTCCTGGTACTTTTGCAGGTCCGCACCGGTCAGGCCGATGCGCTCTTTGGTCAGCAGGCCCGAATTTTTATCCAGCAGGCGGATAACCACTTTTTCGCCGTAAATGGTGGGCAGGGTGGAAATACGCAGGTCATAGTTGCGGTCATGCGCCACAACGCCTGCGCGGCCGTCCTGCGGGATGCGGCGCTCGGTAATATCCATGCCGCCCATGATTTTTAAGCGGGCCAGCACAGAGCTTTGCAGATCTTTGGGCACCGTCATAATGCTGGTCATCACGCCGTCAATCCGCATGCGCACCCGCAGCTCGGTCTCAGTGGGGTCAAGGTGGATATCGCTGGCGTTTTCTGCTGCTGCACGGTCAATGATAGAGTTGACAAGGCGCACAGTGGGAGCAGCGCTTTCGCCCAGTTCCAGCACGTTCTCCGTTGGGGCAGCGGTCTGTATGCCCGCCACGATCTCGCGCTTCATATCCTCAATGGCGCGGGCAGCACCCTCGTTGCCGTACAGGCCCGCATTGGCATGGATAATGCTGTCCGCCGTGGCGATCATAGGTACCACGCGGCGGTGGGTTGCCGCCTTGACCTCCTCCTGCGCCATAAAGTTCAGGGGGTCGCTCATAGCCAGGTACAGGCTGTTGCCATGCAGCCGCACAGGGGTTATGCTGTACTTTTTGGCCAAGTTATACGGCACAATCTCCGCCATACGCGGGTCCGGCGGCGTAGCAGACAGATCCGCAAAGTCAATGCCGAGCTGCATGCGCAGTGCATCAATAAACTGCTGCTCGGTGATAATCCCCTCATTGATCAGTTCTTCGCCAAGGCGCTTTTTCGTGACCTTTTGCTGTTCAAGCGCGTGGTTCAACTGTTCCGTTGTGATCAGACCCGCATTTTCCAGCAAGTTACCCAAACGTGGATACGCCAAGTTGACAGCCTCCTTTAATCAGTTTTCCGTTGCCGCTTTTTCGGCTTCGTTCAGGGCGCGGAATGCAAACGTAACATCTTTTTTCTGTTGGGGTCTATTGCCCTGAATGGTATAGCCACCGCTGAACAGCTGCGTGGCTTCATCATACTCCATGGTAAAATTTGTAATGGATGTGGTAGTGTAAGTGCCCTTGCTGACGAGGATCAGCAGAGTGGCTGTTTCATCGGTATCCTCGCAGTCTGTTGCGTTGATATAAAAGCGCCCGTTTTTGACCAGGATATGGCCTTTCAGGATGCCATAGCCGCGGTTGGTGAACGCCGGCACACCGCCCGCATACGCAGCATCCGGCGAATACTGGGCAAAGTGGAGAACATCTCCCAACGCAATGTTGACGGTTGCAGCAAGCATCTCGCTTTCGGATTCGAACTCTTCGTTGCTGCGCACGTTTAATGCGGTGCGCGTTGCCGTAACCAATACCACGGAAAGCATGGCAACAATGAGCAATGCCACCACAGTCTCAATTAGGGTAAAACCTTGTTTATGGCGTTTCATGGTGCGGTGCCCCCCTCCGGTTGGATCAGGACATAGGATTGCAGCTCGCCCTCTTTGCCATAGTGGTCAACATCATAGGTGCCGTACACCTGAGAATTGCCCGCGCTTTTGATTGTAACGCTGCTGCGGTTTTCGTCTGTTCCCTGCTGCTCCGCAGTGTACTGCTGCTGCAGAAAAGATTCATCTGACGATGCAGCGGAGCGGTTGATTTTGCTTGCCGTAATGGTTGCGGTAAGCAGCATCATGGTAGAAAGCGAGGCAATAAGGATGGCTGCCAGGGTTTCCACCAGGGTTTCGCCTTTTATACGGCGTTTAGCCATTGTTGTTGCTCACTCCCTTCAGGATACGACCGGGAATCCAGGAGATCGTGGTGGATTTTGTGGTCAATGTACCGTCATATGTACGCTCTTCCTCCACCTTTTGGTTATTTTCCATGTCCCAGTACGATACTTTATGGGTACACGTTGTCGGTACCGAACTTGCATCCGGCGTAACTTCCCGCCCTGCGCAGAGGAAAGTCATTTGGTAATCGTCTTTCCATTTTTCGTCCTGCGGAGCCAAAGTAAAGGTCAGGTTGTATTTATCATCGAGCACGACTTTAACGCTTACCGCGGGGTTTGTGCCGTCCTCAATAATAAAGGTATCTGACCAACCGGTAAAGGGTACACGGTTGGAGGAAACATAGGTAATGCGGCTCATGTAGACCTTTTGCGCACCGGTCTGTAATATCTTTGCCAGCGGCAGATCCTGGGCGGTATCCGCAGCCTGGAACGTGGGGGCCGGATATTCTGCATGGTGCTGCGCCGGGTCAATAAAAGCAAACTGGTCCGTGCCGCCAACCACCACATTGGTACAGCCGTATGTCTGCACAGACTCGCTGCCGATAAAGCTCACCTGCTCCATCGCATCATGCAGCAGGCGGGCGGCAGAACTGACAGAATAGTAAACCTGCTGCTGTTCCCGCCGGTTTTTGACCTTTTGCATATTGGTCATGGCCGAACCAACCACAACCGCTGACACCATAGCGCAAAGCAGAAACAGCACAAGAGCCAGCAAAATGGACGCACCGCGGGAACTATTCAGTTTTTGTTTCACACGGATCATCACAATGTTGCTTGCCTTTCTTGTATGGCTACAGTTTTGCTGTTTGGAGAATTATGCGGCGGAGGATGCGGTTTCAGGGGTTGCCTGAGTTGATGTGGTAACCTTCCCCGGCCAGTTCGTTTCGCTGGGAACGCCGTTTTCATCCAGAGCTTTGCTCCAGTCAATGACAGGATACTGGGTGGCAACAGTCTCGGTGCTGGAGCCAGCCGTGACATAACCGCAGTTCTGCACATTACTGTTTGTCGGGTTCGGGCCAAAGCCGTAAAGCATCTTTGTGTCTGCTTTTAGGGGCTTTACGGTTGTAAAACAATCTTTTATTGCGGCCCAGCCGTTTGTAAAGAAGCCTGCCGTGGTAATCACTGTTGCGTTTTGGGTAATGGAAATTGTACCCGTAACCGCGCAGGAGTTAATGCTGCCGCCGCTTGCGCCGTTGACAAAGCCTGCTACAGCGCCGTTTGTGGATGCCAGCGCCACTTTTGCAATGCAGCGCTTAATGGTTCCGGTATTGCTGTTTGCAAAGCCAGCGGCATCGCCCTGGGCGGTAATTTGTGCCAGCTGTGCCGTTGTGTTCGTCCGGTCATCCGTTGCAGCTTTGGTGCTGTCGGTTTCATCCGCCGGGCTTGCGGCTTCCACTTTGCAGGCCGTGATGGTACTGCCGTTATTGTTTGTGATAAAGCCCGCAGCCTTGCCGTTTTTGGATGTCAGCGTCACCTTTGCCGTGCAGGATGTAATGTCGGTTGCACCGCTTGCCTGCCAGACAAAGCCAGCTGCATCGCTCTGGGCCGTGATGGTTGCATCAACGGTGCTGTTGCTAATTATACCATTGTTGTTGACCACCATACCGGCAGCCCTACCGCTGTCCGCTGTAATCGTACCCCTTACGGTGCAGTTCTCAATCTTGGCGTTGGTGTTGTTCGTCACTGCAATTGCGGCAGCATCACCGCCGGAGAGCTTGATCTTAACATCTTCCAGTGTCAGGTTCCGCACCGTGCCGGAGTTTTTATTAAACAGCGGCTGCTGTAAACCGATAATACGGTAGTACTTTTGGCTGCCGTTCTCATCCGTATAGCAGCCATCGTATACCGAACCGCCTGCATTATTGTTCAACATACCAATATTGGCAGAGGTAACTTCAATATCATGGGTCAGGGTAAAGGTCCAGTTCTGGCTTAAACCATTGCTTGCCTGCAGCTGGTCCTGCGTGCGCAGGTAGAGGCTGGCAGGGTCCGCATTGGAATATACTGCCTGTGCAAACGAAGGGTCAGAATATACCGTTGTGAACGGGTTGCGGTTTTGGTCCATCAGATCCACTTTAACAGTTTTCTGCCACCACCCGCTGCTCTGGGTCTTCATTTGGGTAAGTACATCTTCATTCGCCGCTACCAACTGGTAATTAGGCTGGAAGAATTCAACCACTGCATTTCCTATAGGATTCAACCATTCGTTATTATACTGGTCATGGTTTTCGCCCACACCAATTTTGAACTCTTCACCTTTTTTCTGCAAGAAGCCATAGCCAGAAGATACGATCTTTTTATCCTGGCTCAATGTACTCAGCGTTTTTCCATCATCACCAAGGGTATAGGCACCAATGGTGCCATCTTCATACTGTTCATAGTATGTCAGGTAGGCAGTTTTGGTCAGGTTCCAGCCGGGGCCGTAATCCTGGGGTTCCACATACGGCCAGTCACCGTAGTGGACAAAATCATTGTCCGCATTTTTCACAAAAGCCGGGAACGGGTAATTCATACCCTTTAAGCTGCCACTCCACGGGAAACTGCGCTCCGCCGGGGTATTGCCGCTGTCATTAACTTTATCCGTTGCTTTTACAAGTTCGGTAATCGTCAGCGCGGTGCTACCATCCGAAAATGCTGCATAGACTTTCATATCCATTACTTCCGGATCATTCAGATAATAACAGTTGTTAACCGTCAAACTCGTTTTCGGAGTCCCGTAATTCTCATTGATCCATGGCACAGCAACGCCAAACACATGCTGCGGTTTACCACCATACCCTTTGCTTTCGAAATTTTCACTCTTAATCATGCAATAAGAATAGCTATTTGTTATTGTCTGTTTCCGCTGATATTCACTCCCTTGGCCATACCCGTAAAGCACCATAAAGCCGCCGCTAATACCGCCAACTTTTGCATCACCCTTTGCAGCCAGCACACCACCGGCATAGCAATTTTCAATACTGCCAACACCTACAAGACTGCCTACCAAACCGCCTACGCGCGCCTCTGTGTTTGTTTCATTTGCATAGACCTTTTTGCTAACTGCAGAGCAGTTTTTAATTTCGCAGAAATTAAATCCCACCAAGCCACCAACTACCGCACCTGCAGAATCTGTACCATAGTACTCAACATGGTACCCGGATACTGCACAGTTTTCAATCGTAGAACGATACTTTGGGTCGATTTGATCTGGACTGGCATCAATCTTTTCCATATAAACCAAGCCAATTAGAGCACCTACCCCAACAGGCTGGCCATTTTTATTCGCTGTATAATAGGATTTCACATAACCAGTTCCGTATTTTCCCTGATTCGGATCAGACGCTTCCATAATAACATTCTTGATAATGCATCGTTCCACTTCGCCAAACAATCCGGTAAATCGGTATTTATTTGAATCACAGCAATAATCAATAATTTTATGGCACTGCCCATCATAGCAATTACGAAAGTTATCTGCCAGTTTATCCTGGTTTACTTTATCATTCGGACGCCCAATAGGCTCGTTGCGATATATATTGTCTGCGCTTGTATCCATTAGGTTATATGTCACACCGCAGTAATTTGTGACATACGTTCCAAAATTGATATCTGTTTCCTGCACAAAATAAATTTTTTCATCCTGACCGCCAGCTGGGTTCCAATAGTACTTAGATCGTGACAATCCATTCAGCTGCCGAGCAGATCGAACATAAACCGGATGTGTTTCTCCTCCAGGCTCGCTTGGGCGCAACGGGGTAACATTTATTTCCGGGTTTACTGCATTTTTTGCAAAGTCTGGGCAATAATAAAATGTTTCATTTTCAAATACCGGCACATTGTTGCCAGAATAACCCGTAATAACAAGCGTTTCCCAGAAAGTTGTTGCACGTAGACGACTGGTAATCTGCAGATCAAACGGCAAACGGTAAACTTTTGCATTGGAAATTGTTGTTTCCGCATTTCCGGTCTGGGCGTCCGCATCCTTAAATACCAAATCGACATTTTCTGCAATCAGGTTTGCATTTTCACGCGCCACTGTGGCAGAAATATTCACCCTTTGATTCTTCTTTTGAGCTGTAGTCGTGTCCCCAGTATCCAAATCATACACAAAATGATCCAATGTATAAATGGTCATCAAGGCATAGCCATCTTCCACACAGGTTTCGGATTTCAGGGTATCCACAACCCAGTTGTTGCCGGCACTTTCGCCGCCGCTGGTCAAACTGGTGCGGGCATAATAGCCATAGCTGCCGTCCGCATATTTCTCATAGTAAACCAGAGAGTTCTGCAGCTGGTACGCTTCCGGCCAGTTGCCGTAATGCGGCATGTTATCCGTTGCCGGTGCTGCACTGCCATCTGCCGCCACGGTCTGTTTCAGCAGTGGGAACGGCATGCCAAGGTTGCGGAGGGCTGCTTTATAAGGGTAGCTTTCACCGTTATGTGCCACGCTGTCACGCAGTGCGCTGTAGGCTGTCGGGTCCACCCCGGCCTGCACATCGGCATAACCGTTATACTTTGCCTGTTTCAGGTACTTGCAGCCGCTGAAAACCGCACCGGAACTCATCCCTGCAATACCGCCGGAAGTTGCCGGTTCTGCTCCGTTTTTGTCCTTCACCATGCCGTAAGAAACACAGTTTGTAATGTTGCCGCTTTGTGCTACGCCAACCAGACCGCCGCCGTAATTATCGCCGGTTATCACACTGGTAGAATAGCAGGTATCGATTCGGGTTGCCGTGCTCTGCCCGATCAAGCCTCCAACATTGCTGCTGCCTTCCACCTCGCCGGAAGAGTAACTGTTCTTTATAGTGCAGTTCCGGGCATTGCCAATCAAACCGCCAACATTGCTGCTGCCAGTTGTGCTGATTGCCCCAAAGCAATCCGTAAAGGTTGTCTGGTCTGCTACTGAGACCAAACCGCCCGCCGTAGCTGTGCCGGTAATGGTATACTTTTCTACACGGTCATCCATATCCGCATAGTAGTTGCCGTTGGCATCTATCGTGTTCAGGTAAATGCCGCAGTTTGTTACCGTGCAATTTGCAACACTTGCCACCAAAGCCGCCGCATTCCCGCCATTTGCGCTGCAATCCGTCAGGCGAACGTTTTGCAGGATTGTTGTATCCAACGCACTGAACAAGGCAGAGTTATTCGCAGCATCCGCCGCAAACACAAATGCTTTCAGGGTCTGGTTCTGGCCATTGTAGCTGCCGTTTGTAAACAAAGCATCGTTGCTGATAGGCTGGAAGCTTTGCAGCGGGTTCTGCGTCCACGGCGAGCAATAATCATCGGAATCCCAATCAGAAAACTCAAAGGAAATATCATTTGACTGCAGCACCTTGGTAACCAGGGTATCCTGATTTTCCGCATTAAACTTTGTTTCCCGCAGGTTGTTCAGATGGCGCACCTTGGCCACCTGAACGGTATCGCCGGACTTATTAAAGAAAAGGCTATTATCCTGTGCAGGGGCGGTTTCACCCTCAATATTGACCGCATTGTTATGGTCTTTGTAGGTCAGTTTTGCGGTGACAGTAATGTCATCACCAGGTGTCAAGTTCTTGCACTTTACAGCAAAAGTGTTGGTCTCTTCCAGGCTATCCAACACTTCTGTAACAGTGATGGAGTCATTTACAACGTAAAAGTCTTTTCCGCCCTGGTAGCTGAACTCCTGTGTGTTGCCATGTTCATCCGTAACCATTACCGTCAGGGTCAGGTATTTCTGGGTACGGCGCAACGCCATCATACCGTTGCAGTTTACGGTATAGTACAGCTCTTCCCCGTTCACAATCGCTACAGTCGGGGCAAAGCTTTCTGCCAGACCAACGGTACCAAAGTCTGCAGATTCACTGCCATAATAGCCCAGCTGGGGCTTGGTACGGGTTTTACGGGTTCTATCTGCCAGTGCCTGCACTTCCGCATAGGTAAAGTCTTTTTCGGCATAGAACACACTGTACACATCGCCGCTCAAGGGGTTGAGCTCAATCCAGAATACACCGTTATTTTCCGTTGCCTGCTGGAGCGAATCATCCGCGCGGATCAGGTAGTTCTGTATCACTGCATCGGAAGATGTGACTGCAAACAAATCACGCCAGCTTTCGCTGCCAGCTTCCACACCGCTTTCCGCCGGGAAATCCTGCGGTTCCTGTTCCAGGCGGCGACCATTCATGTTTGCCAGCTCTTTCGCAAATGCATCCAGACGACCGGAATCTTTCATGCTGCTCATTTCATTCTGCGCAGCCATAAAAATCTGGCGTGCATAGTCATCCAGTTTTGCCATATGCAGGTTGCGCTGAATGGTAATGACCGCCGGGATTACCAGGCATGCCAAAATGGCCATGATTGCTGTTGCAACCAGGGTTTCCATCAGTGTAAAGCCAAACTGCTTGTCTCTTAC
>ERZ1034901.2061-NODE-2061-length-13121-cov-10.016608_pt1 | contig 13121 bp, 14 predicted proteins | sample MGYA00520628_ERZ1034901 | MGnify/ENA primary metagenome ERZ1034901 (study PRJEB33766, sample SAMN09781783) | gut metagenome | biome: gut microbiome | host: Homo sapiens | place: Madagascar | study: EMG produced TPA metagenomics assembly of the PRJNA485056 data... | reverse complement strand
ATATATAACTATATATTAATAATAAATTGCAAAGTAATGTAGCAATCAGAAAGTATACGCCAGAAAAGGATTGTAGTGTAAAGAATATTTGATAGTTTAACAGACAGAGTGATAGGATAAGTGGTATGAAAAAACATTTAGTGATGTGCTTATGCGTTATATTATGCAGTGTCACGTTGATGGCATGTAAAGGTGGCACAGATAATAGTTATAAGACAAATTCTGGTAGTGAGGAATACAGCACTGCCATTATGCAGACAGAAGCTTTGGAAGAAGCAGAGGAAAATGTGCAGGCTTCGGATAATGAATTGTATAATGATACAGACAATTCTGAAAGTAAGGAAGAGCAGATAGAGGAGACTGTCAGGGAGTATGGTGACAGGCAGAGAGTATATTTTGATGCTTCATGGCAGTATGGTGATAATGCAGTTATAACGGATGGAAGTGCGGTGATGTATAAAAGCAGCGCTAATCCTAACGGCATAGTTGTAGCTGTCAATGCAGGTCATGGTACGGTAGGCGGAACAACAGTAAAGACACTGTGCCATCCGGATGGTTCAGCCAAGACAACAGGCGGAACTACAGCACAGGGAGCAACTATGGCGGTTGCGGTGTCATCTGGTATGACATTTAATGATGGAGTTGCTGAAAGTTATGTCACACTCCGTATGGCAGAGATACTAAGAGATGCACTGCTTGATGAAGGGTTTGATGTCCTTATGATAAGGGATGAGGAAGATGTGCAGCTTGATAATGTCGCAAGGACAGTTATGGCGAACAATATAGCAGACTGTCATATAGCACTTCACTGGGACAGTGATGGTTTATCTTATGATAAAGGATGTTTCTATATAGCAGTTCCTGAAGCTTTAAAGAGTATGGAACCAGTTACATCGCACTGGCAGGATCATAATGCGCTTGGTGAGGCACTTATAGGCGGACTTAAGGATAATGGTATAAAGCTTAATGGACAGGGAAGTATGGCGATAGACCTTACACAGACCTCATACAGCACGATACCATCTGTGGACATTGAACTTGGCAATTCATGTTCAGACCACAGTGACAGCACACTCGATACATTAAAAGATGGGCTGGTGCAGGGTATTAAAGCATATTTTAATATTGGTTAGATATGTTCAAGGTATATTTTCATGTTAGTTAAAAAGAGTTAAAACATTATTCAATGTTGGGTAAATAATTTAAGGAATATTTTTATATTGGGTAATTGGTTTCAATATTGGATAAGACAATAGGATTATGTGAATTGTAAAACAATATGACAATTCAGATACATAAAAAGTTTGATAAAATAATTAATTCACAATAAATATATATAAAATGTTATGAATAGAGAGGAACAATGACAATAAGAGAATGTTACGAGAAAATGGGTTCAGATTATGATGCAGTATTGGAAAGAATTACAAGCGAAGCGATCATTACAAAGTTTGCAAAAAAATTCATTGATGATGCAAGTTATAGTAATCTTGAAAATGCTATGACACAGAATAATGCAGAGGAAGCTTTCAGAGCGGTACATACTCTGAAGGGAATATGTCTTAATCTTGGTTTTGACACTCTTTATAAAGCAAGTTTTGAACTTACAGAAAAGTTGAGAGATGGACATATTGATGGAAGCAAGGAGGCTTATGAAGCTGTAAAGGCGGCATATGGGCTTACTGTCAATGCTATAAAAGAGCTGGATGTATAAGAATACGAGGAGTGTTCAGACAGGTTAAAAGAGAATTTGAACAGTTCTTTGAAAGTAAGGTAGTGTAGAATAATAATATTTTAATTATGATAATAGTTGCAGAATATTATTATTTAAAATGTTTGGAAGTTATTTATGAGTAAAACGCATTTATAAGTTATGTAGGAGGGATGGTTATGATTGACTTACATTTACATCTTGATGGTTCACTTAACCCCGATAATATTCTTCATATGGCGGATATGTCTAAGATAAGTCTGCCATATGAGGATAAGGATGAACTATACAGGCAGTTAAAGGTATCACCTTACTGTAGTAATCTTTCCGAATATCTTGAAAAGTTTGTACTTCCGTTACAGGTATTGCAGACTGGCGAATGTATAGAGTATGCTGTATATGAGCTGTTAAGGGACGTATACAGTCAGGGACTGTGTTACGTTGAGATAAGATTTGCACCACAGCTTCACACTAAGGCACATCTTACGCAGGATGAGGCAGTAAGTGCAGCAGTTAAAGGACTAAAAAGGGGTACTACGGACTTTGATATAAAGGCACAGCTTATATTATGCTGTATGCGTAATAATTCTAATCATAAGGAAAATGAAGAAACAGTAAGAATAGCTTTAAAGTATCTTGGAAATGGCGTGTGTGCCATAGACCTTGCGGGTAATGAAGCGGCATATCCGACAGGAGATTTTGCGGATATATTCAGGCAGGCTGCAAGTGAGGGCATACCGTTTACGATACATGCAGGTGAGGCAGCAGGCGCAGAAAGTGTGTGGAAGGCGTTAGAGCTTGGGGCAGTGCGTATAGGACACGGTATCAGGAGTTCATCTGATAAAGCACTTATGGATACATTAAGTGAAAAGGGCATATATCTTGAAATGTGTTATTCAAGCAATATGCAGACACACGCAGTTGATAAGTCTCAGGATTACCCTCTCAGGCTCTTTATTGACAGAGGCGTAAATGTTACTATAAACACTGACAATATGACAGTTTCAGGTACGACCTTAAAAAGGGAATATCAGATATTGCAGAAGCAGTTTGCATTTACTGAAAATGAGCTTAAGTCGCTTGCGCTGAATAGTGCATATGCAGCATTTTTACCAGAAGCTGATAAGAGGCTTCTTTATGATAAAGTTAATAGTGAATTTGGCAGATGGTTTAATGCCATTTAGCTTAATATTTTAATTTTCTTGTATTTTTCTAAAGTTTTTGTTGAAATATGTTGAAAATAGATATATGATAGTCTATGACAATTTCGATATGAAGTTTGCAGGAAAGTGACTGATGTCTACCGAAGGAGTAACACTCTCAGGTGCTGGCGGCGTGCCAGTGCAACTGTAAATGGATCGACTCTCTGGAGATTCTGGATAAACAGAAGCCGAAGGTGCAACATATATGTTTCTTATGCATATATCAATCTCTCAGGCAAAAGGACAGAGAAGGCATAGATTAAGTAATGTGTATTGTATTATTTATTTGAATATATTATTTATATGTTTTCTACAAGTTCAGATGTTCAGGACTGTATGTGATACATTTTATATTTTTATTAATATATGTATATACAGACCGGCATAATCTTAAACATTATGTTTTGATGTGTTATCAGATTTCCACAGTAGTTATATAACCGGATAATTGTCGCATAGATATGTAAGGACAACGATTAATGGCAGAGTGTGTTATTAAAGTTCATTGTTTATGCATATTTATTATGATAGTGTCTTATATAAAAAGTCTTTAGGCAGAAAGAAATGACTATTTATATTTATGGCACTTATATCAGAGTGTGAAAATGGATTTTTTACATGTGGGACTTGTGTCTGTGTACACTTGACACAAACCCGTTATGCGCAAAAAAGTGTGCGCATAAATTAAGATGATGTATGAAAATCAGGAAAGGTAGTTAGGACATATGTGGAATTCAATTAATCAGGTTCTTACAGCGATTGACGATTTTGTCTGGGGTGTGCCTCTTATGGTGTTTATCATAGCAGGCGGTATTCTTCTTACCGTGCGCCTTGGTTTACTCCAGATAAGAAAGCTCCCACTTGCATTAAAGTGGATGGTAAAGAATGAAGAAGAGGGCGAGGGTGAAATATCCAGCTTTGCGGCTCTGTGTACAGCGTTAAGTGCTACTATAGGTACAGGTAATATAGTTGGTGTGGCAACTGCTGTATGCGCAGGTGGTCCGGGAGCGTTATTCTGGATGGTTGTCACAGCATTTTTTGGAATGGCAACAAAGTACTCTGAGGGACTTTTAGCAGTCAAGTACCGTGTCGTTTCAGAAGATGGACATAGTCTGGGTGGACCATTTTACTATATAGAGCAGGGCATGGGAAAGAAGTGGAAATGGCTTGCTAAAATATTTGCATTTTTTGGTGTATGTGTAGGCCTTTTTGGTATAGGAACATTCAGTCAGGTAAATGGTATATCAAGTGCTATTAACGGTTTCTTTGATGCAGATAACTCACACTGCGTAAATATACCATTTCTTGGAGAATATTCATGGTCAGTTGTAATAGCATCACTTGTGCTTGCAATATGTGTAGCTCTTGTACTTATCGGCGGAGTTAAGAGAATAGCAAGTGTAAGTCAGGTTGTTGTTCCATTTATGGCTGTATTATATGTGTTGTTTGTTGGAGTTCTTGTTATAACTAACATAACAAAGGTTCCAGCAGCATTTAAGATTATAGTTGAGGCAGCTTTCTCACCTAAGGCTGTAACTGGTGGTCTTGTCGGAAGTATGCTTGTAGCCATGCAGAAGGGTGTTGCGAGAGGTATCTTCTCTAATGAGGCAGGACTTGGTAGTGCGCCTATAGCAGCGGCAGCAGCACAGACAAAAGAGCCAGTACGTCAGGGACTTGTAAGCATGACAGGTACATTTATAGACACAATAGTTATATGTACACTTACAGGACTTTCTATAGTTATAACAGGAGCATGGCAGGTAGAAGGACTTCAGGGTGTTCAGGTTACTACATATGCATTCCAGAACGGACTTCCATTCCCAGCACAGGTATCATCTTTTGTGCTTATGCTGTGTCTTGTATTCTTTGCGTTTACAACTATTCTTGGATGGGATTACTACAGCGAAAGATGTCTTGAATACTTAAGCGGCGGTAATATGAAGCACGTTAAGATATTCCGCTGGATATACATTTTCGCCGTATTTATCGGACCATATATGACTGTAAGTGCAGTATGGACAATAGCTGATATATTTAACGGACTTATGGCACTGCCTAATATGATTGCGCTGTTTGCGTTAAGCGGGGTTGTAGTGGCAGAGACTAAGAAGTTTTTTGAGAAGCATAATGCATCAAAGTAGATATTCGGCTTACATATGGGCGAATAACGGACAACGGACGACATAACATAAGCGGATGCCTATAGCGCAGACTGTGTTCGATGCCAGAAGCTTTAACCGGCTGTCTCTAAGACTTTTCATGTATATATTGATAACGGACGCCACAACTCAGACGCGCCATCCGTGGCGCGGCTTCGTTGCTTCGTACATCCTTGTACGAAGCTGGCTGGTTGTTTAAGAAAAGTCTAAGACTCAGCACAGTTAAACTTCAAGTGCATCTCACACTGTCCGCACTACAGGCATCCGCTTATGTTATGTCTGTTAGTGGCAGACGGACATACAATATAAGATTTTTCCAATAATCCCCCTAACGATATACTTGATATGTCAAGAATAGAGGCAGGAAAGGTTGAACTTGAAGATATGACTATAGATGATGTTGTAGGTGATGAGTTAAGAATAAGTCAGGTTATTATCAACTTTCTTTCCAATGCAGTCAAGTTTACAAGCGAAGGTGAAGTAAGCGTTACATTCAGACAGATGTTTTGGAGGTCGTAGGAAACGGTCAGGAAGCCGTTGAAAGCTTTAAAAATCATGAGCCTGGTTATTTTGCCTAATGCCAGCTACGGTGGGGATAACAGTGGAATGTTGGACTGGCTTAATGATAGGTCAGAATAATAAAAATATATAGATGCTGGGGTAAAAAGCCCAGACTTTTATGCCTGCGAATTGTTCCGTGCTACGAACTCCCACAATTCTACCCAATATTTGTATATCGCGGGTCACAAGGTCTTTCACCCACTTATGAGCAAGCTCATGTGGGATTAGACCTTTTGACCCTGGCATCATAGAAAATATTATAATATCAAATAGTCATAGTGCCTGTATGGTAAGACTTTTGAAGTTATAAATTTGATATTAATAGATTAAGCTATATTATTTGCTGCCATATATTCGCCAATTTTCTTGTCGGCACCGAGAATATGGTTAGATAACCATGTTACAAGGAAGTTGACAAGGTCTAAAAGATACTGCTGCTGGTTGTCGTCCATGGCATCTAAGTCGTGGATATCTATATTGACAAGCTTTTCTATGAAAGCAGAGTGAGCTTTCTTCTGTGAATTGATATCCGGATATCCGATACGCTCCATAAGCTCCTCCTCATCATTGAAGTGGAATTCTGTATAGTCCTTAAGCTGTTCAAGTAAATGCATTATCTGGTCATACTTATCATGTGCGAAGTCGTCATGGATAAGAGTATATGTCTGGTCTATTATTTCAAAAAGACGTCTGTGTTCATCATCTACAAGCTCAATTCCTGTTTTATATTTATCTGTAAATGCAAATAAGCTGTTTTCTGTTTCCTCTGTTGACTCTGCTGATACAGTACACATCTTGCCAATCATCATATCGTTGCTTAAGATATGGCGGTATAACCAGCGCACAAGATAAGAAATACAGTTGTTAAATGAAGCTTTTGCGGCTTCATTAGATGAGTTATCAAGCTGGAATTCATTTACTTTTTTAGTAAATGCAGCATGCTCCTTTTTCTGGAGTGCAAGTTCCGGGTCGTTGATACTCTCCATATAAGCCTCTTCGTGGGCAAAGTGTGTTGCAGCATAATCCTTAAGGTTAGCTATAAGGTTGTTAGCAACAGGAGTTATATCATCAAGCTCATTGCTCATGGCAATAGCATCATTAACCATTTTAAATAATCTTGCGTGTTCATCGTCAATTTCTTTGATGCCGATAAGGCAGTCATTAGTGAATTCGTACATATGTATACCTCTTTCTTTCCTTATATTTTAGCGGGTTTATGTTTTAGCGGGTTTCAAGTTCAAAAGCTTTATCATGCAAGCACGAAAGTTTTTTGAGTTGTGAACCCGGTAGTAAAGATGCCAACGAATTGCTCCGCTACAAGGCAGCTCCCGCAATTCTGAAAACATTCGGAATACGCAGATTTACTACGTAAATCGCTCCTTCCTCATGTTTTAGTGGTTTTCAAGTTCAAAAGCTTTATCATGCAAGCATGAAAGTTTTTGAGTTGTGAACCCGGTAGTAAAGATGCCAACGAATTGCTCCGCTGCAAGGCAGCTCCCGCAATTCTGAAAACATTCGGAATACGCAGATTTACTGCGTAAATCGCTCCTTCCTCATGTTTTAGCGGGTCGCAAATTACAAAAAGTCTTATCATGCAAGCATGAACGCCTTTTTGTAACTTTCGACCCTTGGCATCATCATATCATTAGCAAAAGCATTTAACAAGTTCTATCAGGGTATTTACTACCATATCCATGCCTTCGACTGTGATATGTTCATAGGGACCATGGTAGGCGTGGCCGGCGGTACCAAGGTTAGGGCATGGGAGTCCCTTGTAGCTTAGAAGACAGCCGTCTGTACCGCCGCGGATAGGGAGTATAAGCGGCTTTACGCCAGCTTTAAGGCAAGCTTCTTTGGCTTTGTCTATAAGCTGCATACAGTCTTTTATAATGGATGCCATATTGTAGTACTGGTCGGTCATTGTAAGAGTGGCTGTGCCAGCACCCCATTTTTCATTTATTATTTTCTCGATATGTTGTAATGTCTTTTTTCTTGCCTCAAATACAGTTATATCATGGTCACGTATGATGTATGAAAGGTGGGCTTTGGAAACATCGCCTGACATGCTTATAAGGTGGTAGAAGCCCTCGTAATCTTCAGTGTCGCGTGGAGTTTCCATAGCTGGAAGTGCATTGTTTATTTCCATGGCGACAAGGCTTGCGTTAATCATGGTGTCCTTTGCAGAACCGGGATGTACGTTAAAGCCTTTGATAGTGAACTCAGCTTTTGCAGCGTTGAAGTTCTCATACTGTATCTCGCCTTCTGTATCACCGTCAACAGTGTATGCATAGTCGGCACCAAATTGTGACAGATTGAAGTGTTCTGCGCCCATTCCTATCTCTTCATCAGGCGTAAATGCTATGCACAAAGGACCGTGTTCTACATTTTCTAAGATAATATATTCAACCATTGTAAGAATTTCGGCAATGCCGGCTTTGTCGTCAGCACCAAGTATGGTTGTTCCGTCTGAGGTTATAAGAGTTCTTCCCTTTAAGCTCTCAAGATGTGGAAAGTCCTTAGGACTAAGAGTGAGTCCGCTATTTCCTAGCTTAAGTTCGCCGCCATCATAATTCTTTGTTATAACAGGCGTTATAGTGCCAGAAGAAAAGTCGGACACAGTATCCATATGTGCGATAAAGCCGATGGCAGGCACATTTTCATAGCCGGCGGTTGCAGGAAGCTTTCCGTACAGATAACATTTGTCATCTAATACAACATCGGATAAACCAAGCTGTATCATCTCTTCCTTGAGCTTTACGGCAAGGTCAAACTGGCAGGCAGAGGACGGAGTTGTCATACTTTCCTCATCACTGGGGGTTTTTATTACGACATAGTTAAGTAATCGTTCATAAGCTTTCATAATAATCCTCATTTCTGCGCACGTTTTTTGCGCATAACGAGTTTGTGTCAAGTGCGCGCAGACACAAATCTCGAGTGTGAAAATTTCTTTTCACACTAATCCTCATTTCCGAGTATAAACTCTATGATTAATATGGTAGATACTATATCACACAATTGCAGAATATGGTATACTACTAGCAGTGCCGCCAGTGGAATTATGAGGCGGCGAGGGAGGTTTTAAATATGAAGTCAGTTAATATCAAAAAGTTATCAATAGCAGGAATACTGTGCGCAGCTGCAGTTGTGGGAAGTCTTTTTTCATTCCCGGTGTTTGGAAGTAAATGTGCTCCGGTGCAGCATATGGTGAATATATTCTGTGCTGTGCTTTTAGGACCAGGTTACGGAGTTATGACTGCATTTGTTGCATCACTTATAAGAAATCTTCTGGGAATGGGAAGTCTTATGGCGTTTCCGGGAAGTATGTTCGGTGCATTTATATGCGGTCTTGTATACAAGAAGTTTCACAATATATTAGCAACGATGGTCGGCGAAGTCGCAGGAACCTCCATACTTGGCGGTCTGTGCGCATATCCGGTAGCAATATTCCTTATGGGAAAAAATGCGGCTAATCTTGCATTTTATGTATATGTATTTCCATTTTTTGTATCAACATTTGCAGGGGCAGTTATATCGGGAGTGATAGTGTTAAGCCTCAAGCGTTCGGGAATACTTTCTAAGATGCAGCAGAGTATAGAATAGTAAGGTGTGGGAAAATGTTTGATAATATTATTGCAAATGTGCATAAAACAAAGCCACTTATTCACAGCATAACGAATTATGTCAGTATGAATGACTGTGCCAATATACTGCTTGCGAGCGGCGGTGCGGCTATTATGGCAGAGGATGTGTGTGAGGTGGAGGAGATAACGTCACTGTGTGACGGACTTAATATCAATATAGGTATGCTTAGTGAAAGCAAGCTTGAAGCTATGCTTGCTGCTGGTAAGAAGGCGGTCAGCCTTAATCATCCGGTCATACTTGACCCTGTCGGTGCGGGTGCATCAAAGTTCCGTACAGACAGCGCCTTAAGGCTTATAAAAGAGCTGGATATAACTGTAATACGTGGCAATATATCAGAGATTAAGGCACTTTCAGCTGCATTTGCAAGTGAAGACAGTGCATTTCACTATGCTTCAAAGGGTGTTGAAGCAAATGATATAGACAGGGTAAGTGAAGATAATCTGCCGGAGGCGGTGCAGTTTGCAAGAGTATTTGCACATAAGACAGGTATGGTAGTGTGTATAACAGGTGCAATAGATATAGTTACAGATGGAAGTGTTGTATATTGTATAAGAAACGGACATCCTATGATGAGCAGGGTGACGGGCGCAGGCTGCCAGTTATCGGCGCTCACGGCGGCATATGTGGCAGCAGGTTATAAGGCTGCCAATGTAAATTCAGCTTCAGGTATCTCTTCACCAGACACTAAAATAATAGCTGAATATGCAGCTGCAGCGGTAAGTGTTATGGGCATAAGCGGTGAAACAGCATATAAAAGAATGGGCAGTCTTGACGGCAATGCATCGTACAGAAATTATATCATTGATGCTGTATACAATATGACAGATGAGCTTCTTAGCGATATGTGTAAGGTTGAGGTTATGAATTATGAGTAGTTATTTTTATTTTACAAGACACGGACAGACGATATGGAATGTTGAGAATAAAATATGTGGTGCAACGGATATTGCACTTACAGAGCTTGGACGTAATCAGGCGCGCGAACTTGGAAAAAGGATAAATGAGGAGAATATCCATATAGATGAAATTCTTTATTCTCCACTTATAAGGGCGGCAGATACGGCGAAGTATATATCAGAGGTTACTGGAATACCATGCAGGGAGGAGTTACGCTTAAAGGAGCAGAACTTTGGAAAGTATGAGTCAACAGCAAGGGATGGCAAAGAATTTGCAAAGGCAAAGATGAACTTTGTGGATGACTTTGACGGTGGAGAAACTATGCTTCATCTGTGCCAGAGAATTTATAACCTCATTGATGATATAAAAAATGACAGTGAAGATAAGGTGTATCTTCTTGTCGCTCATAACGGCATATCAAGGGTGGTGCAGTCATACTTTAACAATATGACTAATGAGGAATTCTCGGCATTTGGTATAAAAAACTGTGAATTGAAGAAGTATATATTTTAGTAATATTTTTATCTTAATATTTAATTTGCAGGAGGCGGGGAGGGTAAAAAGAGATATTTAAAACGCGGGATTTATGTCTGCGCATATTTGACACAAACCCGTTATGTGCGAAAAAATGTGCGTAGAAATGAGGTGTACTATGGAACAGCAGGTATCAGAAAATAATATATCAGCAGGACAGACCTCCATAAAGAAGCAGGCTTCTATGGACTATAAGCTGCTTATAGACACAGCCGCGCTTGCAGGAACTCTTATGCTTGAAAATGGAGCTGAGATATACAGGGTAGAGGAAACTATCGACTATATGTTAAAGACTTCAGGACTTAAGACAAGTGAAGCATTTGTTGTGTCAACAGGTATTATGATATCGCTTGATGACCCGTCAATAGATGCGCTCACTGTTATAAGGCGTGTAAACAGAGGTGCAACCAATCTTAATGTAGTTGCTCAGGTTAATGATATATCAAGAAAGTTCTATAAAAGAGTTATATCGTTAGAGGAAGCATTTTCACAGTTAAAGCACCTTGATAAGACACAGTATCCGTGGTGGCTTAAAGACATATGTACAATATTCGTTGTTGCATCATTTGCAGGAATGTATGGCGGCAACGGATATGATATGTTAGCTACTGCGATAGTCGGCATATTTCTTGCGGCGTGGCTTCATGCGGGCAAGAAGATAGGGCTTAATTCGCTTATAAAAGACCTGACGGCTTCGGTTGTGATATCAGTTATGGCATCGGTGATGGTGCACATAGGAGTAGGTATGCATATCGACAGGATTATCATAGGTGCGATTATGGTGTTAGTGCCGGGTGCTGCGATAACGAATGCGATAAGGGATACGCTTCATGGCGATTATACATCGGGTAATGCCAATATATTACAGGCATTTGCAGAGGCGGCGATGATTGCACTCGGAGTATATGTGGGACTGCTGCTTTTATGAGATTCTGGCGGATATAGTAAAGATTACGTGAATAGGATATGGCATATAAGGAGGACGCTTATGTTATTGCAGAGTATATTTGCCTTTTGTGCAATAATAGGTTTTTCAGTGTTGATAGAGGCACCGAAAAGGTGTCTTGTTGTTAATGGAATACTTGGTATGGCAGGCTGGGCTATATATCTGTATACAGAAAAGTATACATCAATGCTTATGGCAACATTTATGTCAGGACTTGTGCTTGCGATTATATCACACATTCTCGCAAGAATTATGAAAACGCCGGTCACGACCACACTTATACCGGCAATACTTACGATAGTGCCGGGAGCAGGAATGTATGAAACGGTATATTATCTTTTCACAGCAGATACACAGCAGGCGCTTTCAAGTCTGGTGTTTACTATAGGTGCGGCAGGGGATATAGCACTTGCTATATTTATAGTGGATGCGTTTGTGGCGGTCATTAAGAAGGTTGGAAGATAAAGAATACAGACAGAAAAACAGGAGAGTAAGGAGTATGGTAAGGAGCAGAAATCTTACGGCTGTATACATATTATGCTTTATGGATATTATAGGGCTGTAAACAAGCCAGTTATGTCAGTTGTTCTTACAGTTATATCGCTTGGAACGAGAGTACTTCTGGCGTATGTGTTATCGTCATATAGCCAAAAACCTGAAAGTAAGTTATTTCATAACAGAAGTCCTGGGAACAGAGTATATGGTGCAGTCAATAATAATGACAGCGGTGCTTATTCTTATCGTGTATGGCGGATATTTTGTGATTACTTATAATAGCTGTAAGAATATGATTAAGGATGTGTAAATGCTGATGAATGATTGCATATTATTGTGCATAATGGTACTCTATATATGATGATTGCGTGAATTGCATATTAATATAGCAATCTGTGTACATCAGTTAAGGGTAAGAATATGTTTTCCGATGAAGAGGTTATAATGTCAATAAAGTATGCTTTAAAAAAAATATCAGAGTATGTAAAAAATGAAGTGGTATTTAGTATTGCTTTAATACTTGCTATAATATCAGCATTTATTATAAAACCTGATAAAGAATATATTAGTTATATTGATTATAGAACAATAGCATTGCTGTTCTGCCTTATGACTATCATGCAGGGATTCATAAGTACAGGAGTGTTTAAGCTGCTGGCTAAGAAGCTTCTTTTTCATGTATCCACATTCCGGCAGTTGTATATTGTGCTTGTAGTATTATGTTTTGTATGTTCTATGTGGATAACTAATGATGTAACACTGATAACATTTGTTCCATTTACGATACTTGTCTTAAAGATGGCACATCTGGAAAGAGAAATGATACCGGTAATTGTACTACAGACAGTTGCAGCTAATCTGGGAAGTATGTGTACACCGGTAGGTAATCCACAGAATATATATCTGTATTCTGTTTCTGGTAGTGTGCCTAGCGGCGCACGTTTCTAATGGGTGAAAGTCCCTAATCCACCCTA
>ERZ1034901.2058-NODE-2058-length-13130-cov-4.666692_pt1 | contig 13130 bp, 10 predicted proteins | sample MGYA00520628_ERZ1034901 | MGnify/ENA primary metagenome ERZ1034901 (study PRJEB33766, sample SAMN09781783) | gut metagenome | biome: gut microbiome | host: Homo sapiens | place: Madagascar | study: EMG produced TPA metagenomics assembly of the PRJNA485056 data... | reverse complement strand
AGATATTCCTATCTATGTAGCTTTTGACAGTGCAGATACCTGGGCGAATCCGAAGCTGTTCCAGTTAGACAGGGAAGGTCGTCCCATCGGTGTGGCAGGCTGCCCGCCGGACTGCTTCTCGGAGACCGGACAGTTGTGGGGCAATCCGCTCTATGATTGGAAATATCATAAGAAGACCGGTTATGAATGGTGGATGCAGCGTATTGCATATTGCTATCAGTTATACGATGTGCTCCGTATCGACCATTTCCGGGGATTCGACGAGTACTGGTTCGTGCCTTACGGAGATCCTACGGCACAGAACGGTCACTGGGAGAAGGGACCGGGCTATGAATTGTTTGCTGTGATGAAGAAGAAACTGGGCAAAAAGAAGGTCATCGCGGAGGATCTCGGATTCCTGACCCCCAGCGTGATCCGTCTGGTGAAGAAGACAGGTTACCCGGGAATGAAGATCCTGCAGTTTGCTTTTGATGCGGGAAATGACAGTGAATATCTGCCTCACAACTATGATAAAAACTGTGTGGTCTATACAGGAACCCATGACAACGATACTACGGTAGGATTTCTACAGAACATGCCGGAGAAGGATAAGAAGTTCGCGAAGAAGTATCTGGGACATAAGAATGATAAAAAGCTCTGCTTTGAGATCGTCCGGGCGGCATTGTCCAGCTGCGCGGATACCGCCATCATTCCCATGCAGGATTATCTGGAGCTGGACAGCAGTGCCAGGATCAATATTCCCTCCACGTTGGGATGCAACTGGAAATGGCGCATGGATAAAGAAGCTTTGGATCCTAAGCTTGCGAAAAAGATTTATAAGATGGCAAAATTATACGGAAGACTGTAAAGTGTGCCACGCAGCGTAAGGCACATTGTAAGAATACGGAAGGGATAGTTTCCTTTCCGTATTTTTTGTGGACAAATCATCAATATTTGCATGCGTGGAAATGGGGATAACTATGGCAGGTAGCATTTTTTAGTGCATTTTTGTCAAAACAAGAGGACTTTTTTGTGGTCTTATGGAAAAAGACACGTTATTATGGTATGGTTATCTATATTGGGCGGAGTCTGCAATCGGATTTCTGCGAGAGAGAGGAGAAACATGAGCCGTACTACTGACAGGGCAGGCCGTAATAAGGGACAATGGATCGTCATTGGGTTTATGGCTTTTGCTATCATAGTCATTTCGATATGCACAGTAATCTTTCGTTCCTATGTGCGGGGATTTCATAAAGTAACAGACAGAGAAAAATATGACCGGTATTATGTGATGATCACAGAAGACCGCAAATCGGATTTCTGGCAGTCCGTATACCGCGGAGCTTTTGAACGCGGACAGGAAGAGAATGTATATGTGGATCTGCTGGGAGATCATCTGTCCCAGGAGTATACGAGGGCAGAGCTTATGCGGATTGCCATGTCCTCCGGTGTAGACGGTATTTTTGTAGAATCGGATGAAAGCGACGAGATGTCACAGATGATCGACGAAGCAGTAGAACGGGGCATCCCTGTGGTGACACTGTATGGTGACAATACGCACAGTGCACGCTGCAGCTTTGTCGGTGTAGGAAGCTATAATCTGGGCAGGGAATACGGACGACAGGTATTGAAGCTGGCTTCTGTCAGTGAGAGTACCGCGCCCATGACGGTAGCGGTACTGGTGAATGCCCATGCACTGAACTCGGCACAAAATATTGTCTGCTCCGGGATTCAGGACGCACTGGAACAGGAGAAAATCCGGGGACCGGAAATAGAACTTTCCTTAATTACCGTGGACGATACGAATACTTTTTCCGTGGAGGAATCCATCCGGGATATTTTTATGAATGAAAAGCTGCCGGATATCATTATCTGCCTGAACGAATTGAGCACCACCTGTGTCTACCAGGCAGTGGTAGATTACAACTGCGTGGGCGAGGTCGCAATTTTAGGGTATTATGATACCGATACGATACTCAAAGCAATCGAGCGAAATGTAGTCAATGCAACGATCTCGATAGACACGGAGCAGATGGGAGCTTTCTGCGTGGATGCTTTGCAGGAGTACTATCGTTTTGGCTATACCAGTCAGTATTTTACGGCGGATGTCACAATTATTGATCAGAATAACGTGGGTGAATATTTACAAGCGCAGGAAGCGACAGAGTGAGGTACGCATGAGGAAAAAATTTCGACAGCTGTCTCTTCAGGCGAAGATGAGCAGCATTTTTGTATTGGCGAATCTGGTAGTATTTGCAGTGACGGTGATATTGCTTCTGGGAATCAACAGCATGTCTTCGGAGATCGATAAGGTCTATCAGGGGAATCTGCGGCTGAACGAAGTATCTGATGCACTGATGGCGGTGCAGGACAGTATGACGGATTATCTGAATTCCAAGACCAGTGATTCCCTGGAGGAATTTTACCGGAATGAACAGACATATTCCCAACTGGTGCAGGATATGAGCGATGGGGTGACGGGAGCTACCTTTCAGAGAATGGAACGCAGTATCCGGCATATGTCGGAAGAATACCTGGACCTCGTAAGTCAGACGATTGAGGCAAAGCGTGGGAGAAATGTAGAGAAATACCGCGTCCGGTACGAGAACGCGACACAGATGTATGAATATATCAATACCTATATTTACAGTCTGAACAACGAACAGTTCCGCAGCAACTCCGAGAACTACAGCCGTCTGTCGGCTGCTTTCCGTAATTTCGAAATGGTCAGTGTGATTGCATTATCCATCGTCATTGTGGTCAGCGTATCTATAGTAGTAAAGCTTACCGGGGAGATCATCAGTCCGTTAAAGGATCTGGCGGTAACCGCTGACGAAGTAGCGGGCGGAAACTTTGATACCGAACTGTTACAAGTACAGTCGGAGGATGAGATCGGCGTGGTAACGGGAGCATTTAACCAGATGCTTATCAGTATCAGACAGTATCTGGAAAGCCTGCGCGAGAGCATGGAAATCCGGCGTTCATTAATGGAAAAAGAGCTTTTGATGGAGGCACACTTAAAGGATGCACAGCTAAAGTATCTGCAGGCGCAGATCAATCCCCACTTCTTATTCAATACGTTAAATGCGGGAGCACAGCTGGCCATGATGGAAGGCGCCGACCGGACCTATGAATATGTACAGAATGTGGCGGAATTTTTCCGCTATAATGTAAAAAAGAGTAATGATATCGTGACGGTCAGAGAAGAGCTGGAACTGGTGGATCATTACATTTATATTCTGAATGTCCGCTTTTCCGGGGATATCCATTATGGAAAAGAAATTGAAGAGGATCTGCTGGACAGCTGCATGCCAAGCATGATCTTACAGCCGATCGTGGAAAATTCCGTAAATCACGGCATCAGAGAGATGAACGGAGAGGGAAAGATCCGGCTGAAGGTATACCATGTGGATGGAGATACGCTGGGGATCAGTATCCGGGATAACGGCATCGGAATGAATCCGGATACGATAGAAAAAGTACTTGGCGGCAATTATCACGAAGAGCAGTCAGGCGGCGGTTCCAATGGTATTGCGATGGGGAACGTTATCGCAAGATTAAAACTTTTCACGCAAAACGAAGATGTAATGACGATTTTAAGTGACGGGAAAGATCAAGGAACGGAAGTAATCCTGTATCTTCCGATAAAAGAGAGGGAAAAGACGGATGTATAAGATCATGCTGGCGGATGACGAAGGAATCGTGATCGATTCCCTGAAATTCATCATCGAAAAAGAATTCAAGGATACCTGTGAGGTGCAGTATGCCAAGACCGGCAGAAGTGTGATTGAACTGGCAGAGAGCTTCCGTCCAGACGTTGCGGTCATGGATATCCAGATGCCGGGAATCAACGGCATCGATGCTATGAAAGAGATCCGGAGAAGCAATAATCATACAGTGTTTATCGTAATGTCAGCTTATGACAAATTTGATTATGCGAAAGAAGCTATCAAACTGGGAGTCATGGAGTACATTACCAAGCCGATGGAGAAGACCCGGATCATTGCAGCATTGCAGAAGGCAATGGAGCGAATCGATGCAGAGCGCCTGAAACGCAAAAATGAGTTGTTGATCAAGGAAAAACTGGAGACGGTCGTACCGATTATTGAAAGCGGTCTGATCCACAATATCTTATTACAGGAGCATTTTCGCGAGGATATTGAGAATTACCGGTCAATTTTAGGGATCACGCTGCAATATGCCTACATGATCGCTGTGGTATGCGGGGATGAGCAGCAGGGAAACCACATGACGAATGCGGTGGGAAGCAGTGTCAGAATGCAGAGGCATTATCAGGAGGTCAGGGACTGTCTGAAAGAAAATTTTGACTGTATTGTGGGTACCGTCATGGCAAACAAACTGGCAGTGCTGGTACCTTATGAGAAAGATGTGATGGACTATAATGAGCGTATCGAACTCATTGAAAAAGCCAGAGAACTCACCAGATATCTGCGCAAGAGAACGGATATCAGCTTCCGCATCGGCATCGGAGAACCGAAAGATTTTCTGATGGCTTCGGAATCTTATACGGAGGCGCTGAATGCACTGGTGGCGACCACCGGCAGTGTGGCACATGTGGATGACCTGCCGATCAAATGCGAATACGGTGGAAATTATCCGGTGAAGCTGGAGAAAAAACTTTTTGCGGAAGTCGAGGATGGCGACATTGACAATGCTTCCGCATCGGCATCGGCATTTTTTGACTGGATGGTGGATAGTGGTTCCGATCTGATGAATATGAGGCTTAAGGTGCTGGAATTTGCCCTGTGGTCAGAGCACATTGCCTATGAAAAAGGTGGTATGATCTATCAGCTGAATTCCCGTGCGGAGTATCTGCCGCAGGTGATGGAAATAGCGGAACCGGCGGCCATGAAAACATGGTTCCTGGAAAAAGTGAAGGAAGCCTGCCGGAATGTTCTGAATAAAAGGGAAGAAAAGTCGGGCAGTATTATCGAGACGGCGAAAAATTATATTAAGAATAACTATCACAAAGACATTTCCCTGGATGATGTATCCAGAGAGGTAAATATCAGCCCGTATTATTTCAGTAAACTATTCAAAGAAACTACCGGGGAAAACTTTATCGAGTACCTGACCAATTTAAGGATGGACAAGGCAAAAGAACTGCTGCAGACGACAGAGTGCTCCATGAAAGAAATCTGTGCCAGAACCGGATATTCGGATCCGAATTATTTTAGCCGCAGTTTTAAGAAGAACGTGGGCGTGACACCGACAGAGTACAAGGAAAACCGTGGAAAGGGGCAGGAACAGGGCAATGTATAAGAAAAAGAGATGGATATGTGTTGCGTGGCTTCTGGTGATGATGTTATTGCTGTGTGCCTGCGGAAATCTGGAGACCGGAAAAAATCAGGGAGAAGTTGCGGAGAATGATAAGATTCAGATCGGCATGAGCTTTGACTCTTTTGTCATTGAAAGATGGCAGAGGGATCGTGACATTTTCGTATCAACGGCAAAGGAACTGGGAGCGGAAGTGAATGTCCAGAATGCGAACGGTGATCTGGAGCAGCAGAAAAAGCAGATCAATTACTTCATCGACAAAGGAATGGACGTGATCGTTGTGATATGCATTGACTCCAAAGGATTAACAGAGGAAGTGCAGAGGGCGAAAGATGCCGGCATTAAGATCATTGCTTATGACAGACTGCTGCAGAATACAGATATTGACCTGTATATCTCGTTTGACAATGAAAGAGTAGGTACCATGATGGGAGAGGCACTGGTGGAAAACGGTCTAGCCGGCGGAAATGTGCTGATGCTGGGAGGCTCTGCCGTGGACAGCAACGTTGCTATGGTGGAAAGGGGCTTTCGCAAGGTCATGGAGGATAATCAGGTGACGATCTTGGATTCTATGCATGCGGATGGCTGGAAAGCGGAACTTGCCGGGGCATATATCTATGATCATATGGATGTTGTATCGGAGGCAGATGCCATTATGTGCGGCAATGATGATCTGGCAAGCAAAGTGGTACATGCTCTGAAAGAAAAGAGACTGGCAGGAGATATTATGGTAGTGGGGCAGGATGCCGACCTGGAAGCGTGCCAGCGCATCGTCGAGGGGACACAGGTCATGACAGTCTACAAACCGGTGGAAAAAATGTCGCAGAAGGCAGCGGAGTGTGCGGTGCTTCTGGCAAAGGGAGAGCCGTTGCCGGAAGGAGATACGGTAACTATAGAGAATGGAAAGTATGAAGTTCCGTACATTGGTCTGGAACCAATCAGTGTGGATAAAAACAATATGAATGATGTGATCATCGGAAGCGGATTTCACTTAAAAGAGGATGTTTATCTGAACATTCCCTCGGAAATGCCCAAATAATATTGGATTTACTTTGAAAATGGGGAAAAGAGATAGATTCTAAAAACACAATAGGAAAAATTTGGTGACAAGGCTGTGCCGGCAGACAAGATATTGCTAGCACAGCCTTAATTTTGTCAGGAGAGAGGATGGAAAAGTGCAGAAGGTCGTAAAATCATGCTATAGGATTTGTGATATTCTCTATCTATCAACAAAACAAACCAAATAAGGGAGGTTACTTTTTATGAGGAAGAAATTATTAAGCTCACTTCTGGTAACGGCTATGGCTGTTACGATGCTTGCAGGATGTGGATCCAATGGGGGACAGCAGGCAGCCACACCGGCAACAGACAACAAAACAGAAACATCTGCAGAAGTGAAAACAGATGACACTGCCGGCACCACGACAACAGACGGCGGTAAGATCGGTGTAGCAATGCCTACCAAGGATCTGCAGAGATGGAACCAGGATGGTACCAACATGGAAGCCCAGCTGAAGGAAGCCGGCTACGAAGTGGATCTGCAGTACGCATCCAACGATATTCCCACACAGGTATCCCAGATCGAGAATATGATCAACTCCGGATGCCAGATGTTAGTTATCGCATCCATCGATGGTGATTCCCTCGGAACCGTTCTGGAGCAGGCTAAGGAAAAAGATATTCCTGTTATTGCATATGACCGTCTGATCATGAACTCCGATGCAGTTACCTATTATGCTACATTTGATAACTACATGGTAGGTACCAAACAGGGTGAATACATCAGAGACCAGCTGGATCTGGACAATGCAGCAGGACCTTTCAATATTGAGCTGGTAACCGGTGACCCCGGCGACAACAATGCAAGATTCTTCTTCGGCGGTGCTATGGATGTTCTGCAGCCCTACATCGATGCAGGCAAGCTGGTAGTTAAGTCCGGACAGACCGATTTCGAAACAGTTGCAACCGCTAACTGGTCTACTGAGACCGCTCAGTCCAGAATGGACGCTATCATTTCCGCAAACTATGCAGACGGAACCAAACTGGATGCAGTTCTGTGCTCCAACGACTCTACCGCACTTGGTGTTACCAACTCTCTGGAAGCTAACTACACCGGCGAGTGGCCCATCATTACCGGTCAGGACTGTGATAAGGCCAACGTTAAGAACATGATCTCCGGCAAGCAGTCAATGTCCATCTTCAAGGATACCCGTACTCTGGCATCCAAGGTTGTAGAGATGGTAGACGCTGTCATGAAGGGCGGCGAGGCACCTGTCAACGATACCACAACTTACGACAATGGTACCGGCGTTATTCCTTCCTATCTGTGTGAGCCCGTATTCGCTGATGCAAGCAACTACAAAGAACTGCTCATCGATTCCGGTTACTATACAGAGGCAGATTTACAGTAATTTATAATAACACGGATCTGTAAGGATCCTTACGGCAGGCGGGCGTTTCCCGCCTGCTGTATTCATGGGTAAAGCAAGAATAAGATTTTAAATGTTTGATTAGATAATGTGGAAACAAGACTTGGGAGGGATACCATTGGCAAAGATATTACTGGAAATGAAAAATATAACCAAAACATTCCCCGGTGTAAAAGCACTTGACAATGTAAACCTGCAGGTGGAAGAAGGAGAGATCCATGCCCTTGTAGGCGAGAACGGCGCAGGAAAGTCCACACTTATGAATGTACTGAGCGGTATTTATCCGTACGGATCTTATGAAGGCGATATCATCTATAATGGTGAGATCTGCAAATTCGACAAGATCAAGGACAGTGAGGAAAAAGGTATCGTTATCATTCATCAGGAGCTTGCGCTGATCCCCTATATGACCATCGGGGAGAATATGTTCCTTGGCAATGAACGGGGACATAAGTACAAAATCAACTGGAATGAAACCAATGCCAGGGCGGCGGAACTGTTAAAGACCGTAGGTCTGAAGGAAGGCCCCCAGACATTGATAAAAGATATCGGCGTCGGCAAACAGCAATTGGTAGAGATCGCAAAGGCACTTGCCAAGAATGCAAAATTATTGATCCTGGATGAGCCGACCGCATCTTTAAATGAGACAGACTCCAAAGCACTGTTGGATCTGATGCTGGAACTGAAGAAAAAGGGAATGACATCCATCATCATATCCCATAAACTGAATGAGATCTCTTATGTGGCGGATAAGATCACGGTCATCCGTGACGGTTCTACCATCGAGACACTGGTGAAGGGAAAAGACGATATTACCGAGAGCCGTATTATCAAAGGAATGGTAGGAAGAGAAATCTCCGACCGTTTCCCGAAGAGAGAGCCGCACATCGGAGAGATCCGGATGGAGGTAAAAGACTGGACGGTACATCATCCGTTGTATTCCGACCGTAAGGTAGTGGATAACGTTAACCTGAATGTCAGAAAAGGCGAAGTAGTGGGAATCTCCGGACTGATGGGTGCGGGTCGTACGGAACTGGCAATGAGCCTGTTCGGAAAAAGCTATGGCTCCAATATCAGCGGAGAACTGTATATTAACGGTCAAATAGTAAACCTGAACAGCGTACAGGAAGCAATCAAGAACCGTCTGGCATATGTAACGGAAGACAGAAAAGGAAACGGACTGATCTTAAGCAATCCGATCAAGATCAACACGACTCTGGCAAATCTGGATGCTGTCAGCAGCCATACAGTCATTGATAAAGACAAAGAGTACAATGTAGCTGTGGATTACAAGAAAAAACTGAATACAAAATGTCCTACGGTAGAACAGAATGTGGGTAATCTAAGCGGTGGTAACCAGCAGAAAGTACTTTTGGCAAAATGGATGTTCGCGGATCCGGATATCCTGATCCTGGATGAGCCGACCAGAGGTATTGATGTCGGTGCAAAATATGAGATTTACTGCATCATCAATCAACTGGTGGCAGAAGGAAAATCTGTGATCATGATCTCCTCCGAACTGCCTGAGATACTGGGTATGTGCGACCGGATCTATGTCATGAACGAAGGAAAAATAGTAGGAGAACTGGCGGGCAGTGAGGCAACACAGGAGCTTATCATGTCCAAGATATTATCAGCCGGTAAGAAAGGAGCATTGGCATGAATAAAACAAAAGGCCTCGATTTCATTAAAAGATATACCATGATCCTCGTACTCATCGTGGTTACGGCATTTTTCGCATGGAGAACGGGAGGAGCGATCCTGCTTCCCATGAACGTCAGCAGCTTGATCTCCCAGAATGCATATGTATTCATTCTGGCAACCGGTATGTTATTGTGTATCCTGACCGGCGGTAACATTGATCTGTCCGTCGGATCGGTAGTATGTTTTGTCGGAGCCATCGGTGCAGTCCTCATGGTGAACATGAAGATGAACATGTGGCTGGCAATCCTGATCATGTTCGTGATCGGTACCCTGATCGGTGCTTTCCAGGGCTTCTGGATCGCTTATGTGAGAATCCCTCCGTTCATCGTAACACTGGCAGGTATGTTGGCATTCCGTGGCTTGAGTAACGTAGTCCTGCAGGGTATGACAGTATCCATTAAGGATTGTACCACTTTCGTAAATCTGTTCGGTGGCGGTGCGGATTGCTATATCCCCGATTTCTTTGGGAACGGCCCCATCAATCTGACCTGTGTATTTGCAGGTGTGCTGGCAGCAGTGATCTTTGCAGTACTTCAGCTGAAGAACAGAGCAGATAAGGTAAAAAAGGGTTATGAAGCTCCCGGTCTTGGAGCTACCATTGGTAAGATAGCTGTGATCGCTGTTGTGATTCTGGCATTCAGCTATCGCCTGGCACAGCACAAAGGTATCCCCAGCGTGCTGATCTGGGTACTGATCGTCATCATGGTATACGGTTACATTACTTCCAATACTACTGTAGGCCGTTACTTCTACGCAGTGGGCGGCAATGAAAAGGCAACCAAGTTATCCGGTATCAATACCAACAAGGTGTACTTCTTAGCTTATATGAACATGGGATTCCTGGCAGCTCTGGCAGGTATGGTAACCATTGCACGTATGACTTCCGCACAGCCGACTTACGGACAGAACTATGAAATGGATGCCATCGGCTCCTGCTTCATCGGCGGTGCTTCTGCATACGGCGGAACCGGAACGGTACCCGGAGTTATCGTCGGTGCGGTACTGATGGGTGTTATCAACCTGGGTATGTCCCTGATGGGTGTAGATCAGAATATGCAGAAGGTAGTCAAGGGTCTGGTACTTCTGGCAGCAGTTATCTTCGATGTTGTATCCAAACGTGGTGGAAAATTAATTGCCAAGAATTAATTTCTACATATCTAATCAAAAAGGGCCCGGCACTTTTGTGCCGTAGGCCCTTTTGATGGTATTTGTTCGTTGCGTATAGGAGAAGAGTATGTCAGCTGTGTCGGAGTGCTGGTATGGACGCTGCAGAGTGTGATCGGGACGAGTGATCAGATCGTATCCGAACAGGTTGTGGAGCAGGAAAAGATAAGCACACTTTCCAGACAGTTCACTTATATCAACAGTCAGGTGCTCACCCATGTTATGACTACCAACAGTGTGACCATGGATACTCTGTCTGAGAAAATTTTGCAGGATATTACAGACATGGAACAGCAGATAGAGGAATTCGGCTACCTGCTTTCCGAGGGGGATGAGCGTAAAGAAGCACTGGACAGTGCCTCAGCAGAACTGGCAAAATACAGGAAGACGGTGGAGAGTCTGTTGGTCACCAGTGCTGAGAACAAAACCCAGGCATATGTATCTGCCACATCCAACCTTCCGATGTTTAATGAACATATCGAGAATTACATGAACCGGATGCTGGAGATCACAGCGCAGGAAATGGAACAGGCCCAGGGACAAATGGAGCAGAGTGCCGCCAGAGTGCCGGGGATCATCTCTGTGGCAAGTATTGCATTACTTGTGGTAGTGATCGTGATCATGCTGGGACTGCGGCTGTGGGTCATCGGCCCGGTGAAAAAGGCAACGAAACAGGTAGATGAACTGGTAGCCCAGATGCAGATCATCATCAGAGCCATCACCGAGGGCTGTGGACAGATGGAAGAAAAGCAGGCTGACATTATCTCCAATGTGGAAAAAGTAAATGCCACTGCGGATCATACCATGCGGAATCTGGGTGTAATGTCCAGGGGAATGCAGCAGGAGATGAAAGATATCTCTTATGCAGTGGAGGAACTGGCAGCCTCGGCAGGGTAGTTAAAGGAAAGCATTCGTTGTTTTACGGTGGTATAGACAGAAAAACAAAATGCACGGGATTCCCAATGGAAATTACCGTGCATTTTAACGTGCGCTTTGCGGCGTACGTCGTTGTATTTACATTTTAGGAATTTTCCGGTGCGTGATGCAGCTCCAGCGCCAGATAGGAATTGTGGTATTCCTTACAGTAAGTCACATCTTTGTCAAACCATGCGGGAGGGACAAATGCCTCTGCTGCTTCTTTACTTCCGAACTCTACTTCTGCCATGATCAGAGGGGCGAAGGGGGCGTCAAAAACATCCAGCTCGATGGTCAGGGAATAATCTGCGGGAGGAGTGGGAAAGCCTTCTTTGAATCCGGGATGCTGCAGAGGAATCAGATAGCGTCTCTTGGAGCTCACGCTGCCGTCAGCTTTTTCCCGTAAATGATAATAAGATACTTCGTTCAGCGGAAGATTGCTCTCATCTCTGGCCATCATGCCGCTGCCTTTGTAGGTAAGATAATACTCATCATCCTGTTTTCTGGCTCTGACCACAGGATTATAATTCAGATATACCTGCTCGATATGATGAGAAGGATAGCTTTCCAGATTATCAGGTAAGGATTTCAGGGTAAACTTTCGCTCGATTTCCATAGTATTAATGCCTCGCTTCTGTAATTAAGACTTAAAAATACTTCTTTAGTATAACATGATTTCCCTTGAAAATACAGTGAAATCTACAAATATCTGCCCATGGGAATTGAATTACGCCTCCAAATTGTGTATACTAATCATAACTGTGCAAAGTCAGAGTGTATGACTTACAGATGAGGCAGGAAACGAAACGGAAAGCGAGGGAAAACCATGAGTAAGATAGCAATTTTTCTGGCAAATGGGTTTGAAGAAATAGAAGGTCTGACGGTAGTGGATATTTGCCGCAGATGCGGCCTGACCATTGATATGGTGTCCATTACGGAAGAAAAACAAGTGATGGGATCACATAAGATCCCGGTGACAGCGGATATGACACTGTCGCAGGTGGATTTTGAGGAATATGATTGTCTGGTGCTTCCCGGTGGCGGACAGGGTACGAAGAATCTGGAGGCATGTGAAGTACTGATGCAGCAGGTCGATGCCTTTTACGCAGCAGGAAAATACATCGCGGCAATCTGTGCGGCACCGAGCATATTCGGGCACAGAGGCATCTTACAGGGAAAAAGAGCCTGCTCCTATCCCTGCTTTGAAGACCATCTGGAAGGCGCGGCAGTGACTGCGGGACCGGTAGAGATTGACGGGAATGTGATCACTTCCAGAGGTATGGGAACCTCCATTCCTTTCGGACTGGCGATCGCAGGCGTGTTCTGCTGACAGAATAAGGCAGATGCCTGCGCACACAGCATTGTATTTCAGCCGTAAACAGGCGTGAGAAAGACGAGGACAGAGAATGAAAAAAGCGTTAATTACAGGAATTACCGGACAGGATGGATCTTATCTGGCAGAGTTCCTTTTGGAAAAAGGCTATGAGGTGCACGGACTGATCCGCAGATCTTCCATCAGCAACACAGGACGTATCGATCATCTGATCCGGGAGAATAAAATTGTTCTTCACGGAGGGGATCTGTCGGATTCCTCCAGCCTGGTGCGGATCATCGGAGAAGTGCGTCCGGATGAGATCTATA
>ERZ1034901.2057-NODE-2057-length-13137-cov-7.106635_pt1 | contig 13137 bp, 7 predicted proteins | sample MGYA00520628_ERZ1034901 | MGnify/ENA primary metagenome ERZ1034901 (study PRJEB33766, sample SAMN09781783) | gut metagenome | biome: gut microbiome | host: Homo sapiens | place: Madagascar | study: EMG produced TPA metagenomics assembly of the PRJNA485056 data... | reverse complement strand
CAATGAGAGAGTACGGCAGCAACATCATACTCCCCTCACTCGATAATCTCTTTTCCAGCGAGCAGGAACGGCAGGATGCCAAGTTAGAGAAAATCCAGATCCTGCCGCTGTCGGAGCTGCACCCCTTTGAGGGGCATCCGTTTCAGGTGCGCGACGATGAAGAAATGGACAAGATGGTGGACAGCGTCAAGGAATATGGCGTGATGACCCCCGCCATCGTTCGCCCGCGCCGGGACGGCGGTTATGAAATTGTAGCCGGGCACCGCCGCTGCCACGCCAGCCAGCGCGCCGGAGTGGATACTATGCCCTGCATTGTGCGGGAACTGGACGATGACACCGCCATTATTTTGATGGTGGATTCCAACTGCCAGCGCGAGCATATTCTGCCGAGCGAAAAGGCCAAGGCGTACCAGATGAAGCTGGAGGCAATAAAGAGAAAAGGCGGCAGACCGTCAAAAAATAATTCGGCCCAAGTTGGGCCGAATTTATGGGCCTCCGAAAGAGTAGCTTTGGATGCAGGCGAAAGTAAGTCACAAGTGAAACGATATATCGCACTCAACAACCTCACCCCCGACCTGATGCAGCTTGTGGATGACGGCAGACTCAAGACTACCCCTGCGGTGGAGCTAAGCTACCTGACGCCGGAGGAACAGGAAGAATTTCTCTCTTACATGGAAGAGGAAGGCTGCACGCCGTCCCTATCCCAAGCGCAGAAGCTGAAAGCTGCCAGCAAGGAAAGCGTCCTGACGAAAGACACAATCCACGAGATCATGTCTGCCCGTTCCCCCAGCGTAAAGCCGCGTGAGCCGCAGCTCACGATTGCCGTTTCCAAGGTCGAGCGCTATTTTCCCAAAGGTTTTACCAGCGACCAAATGCAGAATTTCATTGTGAAGCTGTTGGAAAATTACTACCGAAGCCACCAGCATGACAGCCGATGAGGTGTTCCTATGACGAGATATTTAGTCGTGGAACCCGGTTACTGCCCCTATCAGGCAGGCTTTGCCAGCTCGGCAGAAGCCATATCGCAGGTCATTGAGGGAGATCATCAGATTCTGAAACCGTTTGGAACCCCCAAAATCGGGCTGATATGCAGCTGTGAGCAAAGCCGACTGAAATACAACAGGCAAATCAACGATGACGGGCTGACCATCAGAGGGCGGTTTCTGATCTGCGGGCTGAACGGAGACAAGATCGTGGGGTTATCCAAGGAACAGGCAGACCGATACAGCCGCCTGCTGTTTCTGCCGCAGGTGGAAGATATGCGGTTCGGTGATTTTCCGGCGGCAAAGATCCGCCCGCAGGACGAGCGCTTTGGAAGTAAGATCTCTTTTTGGGAAAGGTTGAATCGATGATGGATATGAATTATAAAGGCACCGTGATGCACATTGGCGCTGCCCCTGCAGAAGAACAAATCTACTGTTACAGCACCTCAGACGAAGCACAGGAAAGAGCCTGCAATGGGCATTTGCGTGGGGATTTTGGCTCGGATGGCAAGGGCTTTTTTACAAGCTGGTTTCCGCACACCGGAAAAATCACGGCGGAGGAGGCGCACAAAGTTTTCTGCACAGAGCTTGATCATGTGGTGTCGGCTCTGCGCGAAAATGGTTTGCTGAAAGACCGCGCCACCATGGCTAAGCATACCGCGCGATGGCAGGAAGCCAGAATCCCCTTGAGTGATTGCGTCCGGCTTGCGCTGTGCATCGAAACGCAGCGCTGGTTGTTTTACCTTCGGTGCAATCCTATGCGCGGCCAGTACAATTTTTACCTGTATACCTATCGCAAAGCGGCTCTGATGGAAGTACAGCGCAAAGCAAAGAATATGCCGGAATTTTGCAATACACGCCTGCACAGCACCGGCGAGCCCATTGCCATCAAATACGGTGTACCCGGATATATTCCGCTGAAAAGCCTTACCGGCAGCAAGTCAGAAATAGACAAACGCATTGCAGAATTGAATCAATACCATGGTGCCGACAAGGCGCAGATTGCCGCGATGGAAGCAGGTTCGTTGTTTGGCTGGCATATCCCCGCTGCAAACCCGAATATGTACGATGAAAACGGCCTGCCCCGCAGAAGAAAAAAGGAGAATCTCCGAGATGAATCAATACGATAATGTCATCGGCTATATCGAATATCTTGACAATGGCGGATGTGTTCAGGAGCGCATTCCGTATGTCGATGCAGAGGAATTCAAAACCAGAATTTATGCTTCGTTGTATTGCGGCGAGCCTATCATTCCGGTTGTGTTTCCGGAGAATCTGAGCCAGCCCCTTGCCTTTGAAAAGGGCACCGTTTTTCCGTGGGGGCTGCGAAACGAAAAGCATGAGCTGATGCCGTATGAAATCTACCAGACCAACAACCGGGAGATTGCGTTTTTACGGTATGACTACACCAAAGACCATATAAATGCCGCATCCTATAAGCTGGTGTACCGCGGGCAGATGGAAGGCTGGCAGACGCTGGACAGCCTTTACTGCCTGCACAATCAGGAAAACCGCCCCAACGGCAGAAAGATGCGCTCTCTGTCTGTCAGCGATATTATTGTGACGCATGAGGGCGGTGAGGCACACGCCTATTATGTGGAGCCGATTGGCTACAAACAGGTGGATGACTTGCTGCCGGGGCTGGAACAAGCCAAGAAACGCAGCGTTGAGAGGGGCGAACGATAAGGAGATGTGCCATGGCTAAATTTCAAGACATTCGTGCGCTTGCCAAGCAGCAGCTGCAAGCCGTTACGAAAAATGGCGAGTGCTGGAAAGCATTTTTGCACACAGCGGCCATCGCCTATAACTACAACTTTCCCAACCAGCTGCTGATTTACTGCCAGAATCCCACCGCAACAGCCGTGGCGGATATGGAATACTGGAACAAAGAAGCGGGTCGTCAGGTCAAGCGCGGCGCGCACGGCATCCCGATACTGGATGTCAAAAAAGAAATGATGGCACTGCGGTATCTGTTCGACATTTCTGATACGATCCCGCAGGCAAGAACCGACAAAGGACTGCCGTGGGCAGTCACCGACCAAAACTGGAAACCCGTGTGGGATAAAATCATCCGTGACAATCATGCAGACAGTATCCAGAACGCCTTGCTGATGCTTTCCACCTCTTATGTTGCCCAACGCCGCGGGATGTTTCTGCAGGCGCTGGCACAGTCAGTAGACGGCAGTAGTTTGCAATGGGCAAAGCCGGAGGATCAACAGCAGCTGTTTTTACAGCTCATCACCCAAAGCTGCCTGTATATGGCGGCGCTGCGGTGCGGTGTGGATACGCAGCGCCTGGATCTGTCTGCTTTTGATTCTGTCGGGCAGGTTGATACCAAAGCCCTGGCGTTTTGTCTGGGCAGTGCCTGCCAGCGTGCCTCCAAACCCCTTATGCACCAAATCGGCAGCATCGCACGGGAAATCGACAGTGTTGCAAGGAAAGAAAAAGTCCGCTATTATGGTGGCGAACAAGCGATAACAAACCAAAACAAGGAGGCCGACCATGGAGTACAAAATGGCGAACGAGTTCGTGATCCCGAACCTGATGCTGGAAGAAACGCCGAAGCCGGAGATCGGCAAGTACGGCAGTATGCGCAAGAAATTTCTGGCGGAGGAAGCACCGATCCTGTACGAGATGATGCAGATGGAGGGAACGCTGTACCCGCATCTGGCAGAGATCAACAGCGCAGTGAACCGGCAGATCGAGCAGACCGTGCAGCTGCTGATGCAGCAGACCGCAGCGCCCGACCGGAAAACGGACCCGCTGGGCTGGACGCAGTGGATGAACGCACTGAAAGCCCAAGCCGAGGAACTGGCGATGAAGCAAATCTACAGCCTGTAACAGAACCCCCTTTAGAGGAGAGCGTGCAAACGCCCTCCTCTTTTTCTATCCCCACTCCCGACCTGCCGCCGCTGGATGACAGCCTGATTCTGGGCTTGCTGGCGCAGCAGACCAGCACCCGCGCCGACAACGCAGACATTCTTGCGTATTTTGAAAAACACGCTGACCTTGCTTCGCGCAGTGAATTTTGCAGAACCAGCTACAAACAGATTTACACACAACTATATGTGGGCGAACGCATGGCGGGTTTTATCCGGCATGACCAGTATCTGGAACTTTGGGAGGGCAACTACCTGACCAAATCTGCGCAGAGCAACCTGACATGGGATGCGGTTTCGGATAAAATCGCTGCCTTGATTGAACAGGGACAGTTGCTGGTGCCCATTCGCACCACTGCCCCGAAGCCGGAATTGGAGCAGCTGACCCTGACCCCGGAGCAGAGCGAAGCAGTTGGGCTTTCGGACTCACAAAAGCAGCAGGAAGTTATTGAGGAAGCTGCGAAACGCAAGAACTGGAAAAGCCCGATCATTGATGCGTCCGGCAAGTATGTCACCGAACAAGACATTACGGATGTGCTGTGCAGCGGCAGCGGCTTTGCGGGCGGTCACTTCCGCCTGCAGGAATACTTTTCCGCCCCACAGCTGCCTACGGAAAAAGAACAGGCTGACCACCTGAAAAAGGAATACGGCATTGGCGGACGCACTTGGAAATTCGCAGATGGGCAAGGCGGCTGGGTGAGTTATGACAGCAAGGGCTTATCCGTGCAGCGCGGCTTTTACAGCGACACCAACAGTTATCGCCGCCTGCTGCGCTGGCCGGAGGTTGCCAAGCGAATGCGGCTTTTGGTCCACAACGACCAGTATTTGACCGCTGAGGAAAAGACAGAATACAACGCCTGGCTTGCCGAGCAGCAGCTGCACCGGCAAACGGTTGAAGCTGCCCTGACCCACGCCAAAACGGCCATCTCCGATTTCTGTGAAAGCGAAGGGCTGAGCGAACCGGATTTTTCGGACCTTACGCACATCGACTTTGCGTACTCCACCACCGAGGACAGCAAGCACGATGTCCAGATCTATGCCAATCTGATGCGCAGCGAGATTTGCTATGAGGTGGACAACCGGATCGTGCATATCGACCACTTTGACGATAACGATACGCTGGCCGAGCAAGGCATAGCCGGAACAAGTTTTGAGGATTTCATCAGCGAAGCCGAGGAAGCTTTTGAAGAGCAGCACGCCCCGCAAAAGGCACCCGAAAAGAAGCTGGTTGCTGTCGGGGATACCGTTTATCTGGAAAACGACCACCCCTTTACGGTGGAGGAAATCGGCATCTTTGATGTGCATCTGCGTGATGAGGATTTCCCGCTGATCGGGCGCGCCGTCAGCCGTGCGGAGTTTGCAAGGCTGCTGGCGGCAAATCCAAAAAACCAAGCTCTGGCGGCACCCGAATTACCCAATGCACCAGACACCGGTGAAGCGGCAGAGGTTGTCGAAGGTGAAGTCTTAGAACCCGCAGAAGAAACCTCGTCTGGTTTTGGTGAGCAGGTCTTGCAGGCTGCGGAACTCATTGCCCTCAAGGAAGCCTATTTGCCGAACAACTATATCCCGCCGCAGGACCCTGCACCCCCGCGCACACCGCGCGAAAAGTTTGCCGCCAACATCACCGCGATTCGCACTTTGAAATCCATCGAAAAGCGTATGGCGGACGGCGGTCCCCACGCAAACGGTGAGGAGCAGGAAATCTTAGCCCCATACTCCGGCTGGGGCGGTTTGTCCGATGCCTTTGAACCCAACAAGGACAGCTGGCACAGCGAATATACCGAGCTGAAAAGCCTGCTGACAGAGGAAGAATACGCTGCTGCCCGCAGCAGCACTCTGACCGCCTTTTACACCCCGCCCGAAGTCATTGACGCAATGTACACCGCCCTGCGCAAAATGGGCGTGGGTGCCGGAACGATTCTGGAACCCAGTATGGGTGTGGGCGCGTTTTTTGGGCAAAGCCACAGCTATTTGTATGAGCCGACCACCCGCCTTTTCGGCGTGGAGCTGGACAGCTTGACCGGCAGAATCGCCCGCCAGCTGTACCAGAAAGCCAACATCCAAATCACCGGCTTTGAGAAAGCCGACCTGCCCGACAGCTTTTTTGATGTGGTTATCGGCAATGTGCCGTTTGGGGATTACAGCGTGGTTGACCCGCAGTATAACCGGCTGCACTTCAAGATCCACGATTATTTTATAGCCAAATCCATCGACAAGCTGCGCACGGGCGGTATCATCGCCTTTATCACCACCAGCGGTACGCTGGACAAAAAGAGCGAGGAAGTGCGCAGGTACATCAACGCCCGATGCGACTTTATCGGTGCCGTGCGTCTGCCGGATTCCACTTTTAAGTCAGCCGGAACCAAGGCTATGGCGGATATTATCTTCCTGCAAAAGCGTGACCGCATTCTGGAGCAGGACGCTGGCTGGCTGCACACCACCCAGACGGAGGATGGACTTTCCCTCAACAGCTATTTTGCCGAGCACCCCGAAATGGTCTGCGGCACACTGAGAACCGTCAGCGGTCCGTATGGCCCTACCCTGACCTGCGAGGCGTTTGCCGATAAACCTCTTGCGGATGTACTGAAAGAGGCAATGTCCCACCTGCACGCTGAATTTCACTTCCAGAATATCGAGCTGCAGGAATCCGGCGCTGTGGATGCCAGCATCCCCGCCGAACCCGATGTGCGCAATTTCAGCTTTTGTATCCGTAACGGCAAATTCTATTACCGCGAGAACGCCATTATGCGCGAGGTTTCCCTTGGTGCTACCTCCGCAGCGCGTATGCGGCTGCTGATCGAAATGCGGGACACCACGCGGGAACTGATCCAAGCTCAGCTGGAAGATATGCCGGATGAAGTCATCACGGAGCTGCAAGCCAAACTCAACCGCCAGTACGACAATTATCACCATAAGTTTGGACTCATCAACAGCCGCGGCGCATCGCTGGATATGCGGGATGACAGCGGATATTTCCTGCTGTGTTCCTTGGAAAACCTCGACAGCGAGGGCAACTTCATCGGCAAGTCGGATATGTTTTCAAAGCGCACCATCCGCGCTGCCCGCCCTGCCGAGCGCGTGGAAACTGCCAGTGAGGCGCTGGCGCTGAGTGTCGGTGAGCGCGCGGGCATCGACTTTGGGTATATGCAGCAGCTGGTCGGCAAGGACAAGGACACATTGGTGAACGACCTGCAAGGCGTTATCTTTGCCGACCCGCTGGAAAAGGACGCAAGCGGCGAACCGCGCTACTATACCGCTGATGAATATCTTTCCGGCGATGTGCGCCACAAATTACAGGTAGCGAAGCTGGCGGCACAGAATAACCCCGCTTTTGCCGTGAATGTACAGGCATTGGAAACCGTACAGCCGAAGGACTTGGAAGCCAGCGAAATTGCCGTGCGTCTGGGTGCTACTTGGCTGGCTCCTGAACTCATCAAGCAGTTTGCCGATGAGCTGGTGGACGCGCCCTACTATGTGCGGGACCGCGTGAAGGTGCTGTACATTCCGCTGACCGGCGTTTGGAATGTGACCAACAAAAGCTATACGGGCGGCAACATTAAAGCCACCGTGACCTACGGAACACAGCGCGCCAACTTCTATCACATTCTGGAAGAAAGCCTGAACCTGCGGGATGTGCGCATCTTTGACACCAAAGAGGATATGCAGGGCAACAAAATCCGCGTTCTGAACGCCGCTGCCACGCAGGAAGCTCAGATGAAACAGCAGCAGATTGAGGACGCTTTCAAGGACTGGATCTGGAAAGACCCGACCCGCCGCCAGATGCTGGTAAAGGAATACAACGAACGGTTCAACTCCCTGCGCCCCCGCGAATACGACGGCAGCCATATTCTGTTCCACGGTATGTCACCTGAAATCACGCTGCGCCCCCACCAGAAAAACGCCATTGCGCACATTCTGTATGGCGGCAATACGCTGCTGGCGCACGTGGTGGGCGCCGGAAAAACCTACGAAATGGTCGCTGCAGCGATGGAAAAGAAACGTCTTGGGCTTTGCTCCAAGACCCTGATCTGTGTACCAAACCACCTGACCGAGCAGCTTGCCGGAGAGGCTTTGCAGCTGTACCCCAACGCAAATATTCTTGTAGCCCGCAGGACGGATTTTGAAAAAGCCAACCGCAAACGGTTTTGCGCCAAAATCGCAACCGGCAATTATGACATCATCGTGATCGGGCACAGCCAGTTTGAGCGCATACCGCTGTCACAGGAACGGCAGGTCGAATACCTGCAAAGCCAGATACACGATGTGATCAACCAAGTGGCACAGCTGAAAGAGGAACGCGCCGAGAATTTCACCGTCAAGCAGATGGAGCGTATGCGCAAGCAGCTGGAGAAAAAGCTGGATAAGCTCAACGACCAATCCCGCAAGGATGATGTGGTGACCTTTGAACAGCTTGGCGTAGACAGCTTGATGGTGGACGAAGCCCACGCTTTCAAGAACCTTGCGGTGCTTTCCAAAATGCGCAATGTAGCCGGTATCAGCCAAACCGAGAGCCAGCGTGCCAGCGACCTATATATGAAATGCCGCTACCTTGACGAAATTACCGGCAGCCGCGGCGTGGTGTTTGCCACAGGTACGCCCATCAGCAACTCTATGGCAGAGCTGTACACGATGCAGCGGTATTTGCAGCGGGAAACCTTGGAGCAGCACGGGCTTTCCTCCTTTGATGCGTGGGCATCCACCTTTGGGGAAACCGTGACAGCCGTGGAGCTTGCGCCGGAAGGCACCGGCTACCGCACAAAAACGAGATTCTCCAAATTCTATAATCTGCCGGAATTGATGAGTATGTTCAAACAGGTGGCAGATGTGCAGACGGCGGATATGCTCAACCTGCCGGTGCCTAAACTGGTGGGCGGCAAGCCCATCAATGTGGCGCTGCCGCCAAGCCCCCAGCAAAAACAGATGGTAGCAGACCTTGCCGACCGCGCCGAGGAAATTCGTGCGGGAAATGTAGACCCCACCGAGGACAATATGCTTAAGGTGAGCAACGACGGCAGAAAACTGGCGCTGGACCAGCGGTTGATCGACCCCAATCTGCCCGAAAACCCCAACGATAAAGTCCACGCCTGTGCCGAGAATGTGTACCGCATCTGGAGTGAAACGAAAGACAAGAGATTGACACAGTTGGTGTTCTGCGACCTATCTACCCCGAAACCGGACGGCTTTAATGTGTACGATGATTTGCGCAATCTGCTGATTTCCATGGGCATCCCGGAAAACGAGGTGCAGTTCATCCACAGCGCCAACACCGAAGCAAAAAAAGCCGAGATGTTTGCCAAGGTGCGCAGCGGTGATGTGCGCGTGCTGATGGGCAGCACCGGCAAGATGGGCGCGGGCACCAATGTGCAGCGCTTACTTGTGGCAACGCATCATCTGGACTGCGGGTGGAAGCCCTCTGACATTGAGCAGCGCAACGGGCGTATGATTCGCCAAGGCAACACCAATGCCGAAGTATATGAGTATCGTTATGTCACAGAAGCCTCGTTTGACAGCTATATGTGGCAGCTTTTGGAAACCAAACAGAAGTTCATCGGGCAAGTCATGACCAGCAAAAGCCCTGCCCGCAGTGCGAATGATTTAGATGATGCGGCGCTGTCTTATGCCGAGGTCAAGGCGCTGGCGGCAGGCAATCCGATAATCAAGGAGAAAATGGATCTGGATATTCAGGTGGCGCGGCTCAAGACCCTGAAAACCGCCTACAACAACGAGCATTACTGGCTGGAAGATGCCATTACACAAGGGTTCCCCGCAAAAATGCGCAAGATTGCCCAGCAGCTGGAAAACGCCAAAGCCGACACCATACGATTGCAGCAAAACACCAAGCTCGATGCGGACGGCAAGGATGTTTTCGCCATCTCGTTGATGGACACGGTTTACACCAAGCGCGAGGACGCGGGCAAAGCCCTGCTGGGCTTGCTGGGTATGGCGATGAACCGTACCGAGCCGGTTTCCATCGGGCGGTACAAAGGTTTTGACTTGCAGATTGCTTATTTTGCAATGGACAAAATGTATCTGGCGTATCTTGTGGGCAGTGGTATCAATCCGGTGCAGCTGGGCGCAGATGCGGTCGGCAACACGGTACGCTTGGACAACTGCCTGCATAACTTGCCGCAGAGCGTGACCGACCTCGAATCCAAATTGATGCAGCTGCAAAAACAGCTGGAGAACGCCAAGGAGCAGCTTGCGCAGCCCTTCGCACAGGCGGACGAGCTGGCTGAAAAGAGCAAGCGCCTTGCCGTTCTGGAGGCGCTTTTGAACCTGAACGAAAAGGATATTGTGCTGGATACCGTGCCGGACGAAGATCAACAGTGTCGTTCGGACAATCGACAGCGTGGACAAGAAAGGTAGAAGGTTTTACTATGAAAGAAAGAAGAAGCAACCGGGTCAGAGATGGCCCCCCGCAAGGAGTTATCAAGATGAAAAAATGGATCGTAATGCTTGCAATGCTGTCCGCATTGACAGCCTGCGCACAGACACCGGAACCGGAATCCGCTGAATTGACGGAGCTGTCGGCAGCGACATCCGAAAGTGCAGAAGCCGAAGAAGCGGCAATTTCTCAGCAAACCAGTGCGCCGACCGCAACCCCCATCGCTACCCCGGAACCGACCGCCACGCCCTCCGCAGCGCCAAAGCCGACAGTGACCCCCGCGCCGACTCCTGCCCCTACGCCGGAACCCACGGCAGCGCCGACGGCAGAACCTGCCCCAGCGCAGGTCAGCATGAGCTATGGTGCTGTGCCCTTTGATTTGGCGGCAGGCACCGAACAGTGGTGGAGTATCGACAGCTCCGATTCCGCTTATTGGGCGGTGCAGGAAAACATCAACGCCCTGCGCGCTGCCGGTGGGCTGGGACCGCTGACCATGGACAGTGGACTAAGTGCCGCAGCCGATGCCCGATGCGAGAGTTTTGTGGCAGGCGGTCCCTTTGACCACAGCGGCATGACCACCCGCAGTGAGATCTGCGCCGCCGGTCCGCTGGGCTCTGCCAGTGCCGTTTGCACCGGCTGGCAAGGCAGCCCTGCCCACTACGCCAACATTATGGAACCCAGCTTCACCAGCATGGGTGTGGGCTGCTGGTTCTGCCAAACGGCAGAGGGGCAATACACCTACTGGGTCGTGACCTTTAACTGATGCACGGCAACGGGATTCACTACAAGAATAACGCATATTGACCAAGGAAGTTCATTTCCGTTAGGCTTGAACACAGCACCTGAGCGCTCACATTTGTGGGCGCTTTTTTATTGGAGGAATTCTATGGACATTGAAGCTTTACTTAGAAAAGCCGAGCAAGACGGCTGCATGGTCGCACTGAACGACATTGCCCCCAATCGAGAACGCAGCGAGTTGGTATTTCGTGTGCCGGAAAGCGTATACGACACCCCTGTTGCCGCGCTCGACATAGACGAAAGCACAAAAAGCGCGCTGCAAAAGCAAAAAATCACGGTTTTGGAGCATCTGCTACACCGCCTTGCGGTGGAGAAAAATGCGGCAAAACAGTTGCATATCGCGCAGGATGCCGCCGAGCAGGTCGTGAATGCGGTGATCGAAACTGCTTACCGCAGCCTTTCCGAGCCTGAAAAGCGGAATTTCTGGGAAAGAATTCTGCACAATGCGGATGGTGATGCAATGTGAAAAACGATCCCCTTGTCGCTAAGCTGTACAACAAAATGCAGCAGGAGCAAAACGAATACCGTGCGTGGCTGCTTGCACAGCCGCCCGAGGAAATTCTGAACCACGCATATGAGTACAGTTCCCGCGAGGATATTCTGATGGCGTTTGAAAATGTTTCGCTGCGCCCTGCACAGCTGCGCGCTTTGCTGGAATCTCAGGCACCGCTGGCGGATATTTACAAAGACTACCGCGATCACGATACCAATGCACTGGATGTTATGGCCATGTGCATCGAGGACCGCGCCGATATCAACCTGATGGAAAGCACAAAAAAGAACTGGTCGCCGGTATACTATCAGACCGGTCGATACGCCCGCGAACACGAGGAACTGCCGCAATACCGCGCCTCCATGAAGCTGAACGAGGAATGCCGCGATGAAATTGACGACGCCATTTCTTACAACTATAACGGCTTATGTCTGGATGACGGTGCCGTGCAGCAGGTGCTGGCCGGATACGGCGCAGAGCGCACCCGCTATATTGTTGCAGCAGCCATCCAAGTGCGGGATGGGGATGCGCGTATTTCCCCACAGAATCGAAGATGGGCGGATTCTGTGCGAACAATTCAAGACATCAATGCGGATGGGTATGACAAAGCGGTGTATTACGCCAATTTGCAATCTCTTTCCGGGTTGATCGATATTTTTGCCTCGCGCCTGCGTCAGCTGGAGCGCGAGAAAACAGCCCCCGAAAGATAAAACGAGGTGTTACCCATGAATCGAAAAACAAAATGGAGCCACCGCCTTTTGGCGCTGGCCATGGCAGCCATGATGTGCTGCACTTATTTTCCCATCGGCGCGTTTGCCGAAACGCCACCGCTGCAGGAAAGCACGGTCGTTGCCGAAGAACAACAGACCGATGAAACCGAAACCGACAGCGGGCAGACCGATGCCAGCAGCCCGAACCCCGGCGTGGACACCGAAGAAGCTTCCGAAGAATTCCCTGCGGAAGATGCGGAGTCTATGATCGAGCCGCCCGCACAAAAAGTCGCACAAGAGCCCGCTGAAGAAAACGAGCCTTACACCTTTGACGGTGAAATCCTCTACGCGGATATGCCGGATACGCCCACAGGCTCCTACATTGGCAGCTACGGTTTGCCGGTGGCGACCGGTGAAACCAAAATCGGGCTTGGCGCGTGGGATGCCGATTTAGTGCAGGGTAGCTATCTGAGCGTCGAGTCGCTGGACAGCGACAATCTGACGCTGGCTGCACCCTTGCTGGAAGATACCGACTACGCCATCGTGCCGATTCTGGCGCAGGTGGAGTATCCTGCCGAAGGTAGCACACTTGACCTTGTTCTGCCGGACAGCGTGACTCTGCTGGACTACTACGGCGAGCCCGCCGAGGATGCCGAAAGCATTCTGCACGGCGAATACAGCGAAACTTCCGCTGCGGTGCTGGGCGTGTATGTGCAGGCGGATGCGGATTTTACCGCGCAGCTGGTTTATACCGCGCCGGACGGCAGCACTCTGAAAAAGACATTAAATGTAACCATCGACCGCAATGCTGCTGCCGAGTATCCTTTCCCCGACAGTGAAATTGCCGCCTTTGCCGAGCGCCCCACCCCTGCGGTGACCAGTGGCAAGA
>ERZ1034901.2052-NODE-2052-length-13163-cov-7.226045_pt1 | contig 13163 bp, 13 predicted proteins | sample MGYA00520628_ERZ1034901 | MGnify/ENA primary metagenome ERZ1034901 (study PRJEB33766, sample SAMN09781783) | gut metagenome | biome: gut microbiome | host: Homo sapiens | place: Madagascar | study: EMG produced TPA metagenomics assembly of the PRJNA485056 data... | reverse complement strand
CTCTAGGAAATAATCCTAGAGAGGTATTTTATATTATTTCTTTTTTGTATAAGCTAAGTTGATCCAACCAGCACCTGATTTGAGTTTGCCCCAACCATTCTTTTCTTCAGTGATGGTATAAGCATCACCTTTCTTAACTGTTGCAGTTACCGCATGTTTAACTCCAGCACCCTTTCTTACGTTAAGTTTTGCCGTGTTAATAATAACTACATGTTCTTTTTTAGAAGAAGATGTGGTTTTTTTCTTAGAAGAAGTTGTAGTTTTCTTTGCTTCTTCTTTCTTAGTTGAAGATGATTTAGGTTTCTTTGTTTCTTCTTTCTTGGTTGAAGATTTCTTTCTAGAATCAACTTCAGCTTTAACTGCTTTTCTGAATTTATCCATTGATAAACCAGCATATTTAAGAAGATGATCAGCATCTCCATGATTTGAAGCTTCTCCTCTACTATGACCTTCTTTATGACTAAGAATATTCTTCATAGGGTCTAATTTGTATTTGATACAAAGATCTGCAAATAATTCTACAGCAGCATTGTAAGTCTTCTTAATTGTAGCTTTAGCTTTTGCTGGATCTGTTGATGTAAATGTAGATGGACCTGTATATTTGATATTAGCAGGTTCACACATCTCAATACCAATATATTTCTGATTTCCTGATCCACCACAATGCCATGCCTGAATATTAAATGGTAATGTCTGGTAGAAGTCGAAATCACTGGCATCAATAAAACCATGAACTGATTTTTCTACATTAGCATTATTGAACTGACCGATAAACACTTTAGCTTTTGGCTGTGGACATGCTACACTATGAAGCATAAGACCTTGTACAGTCAATTTCTTAGCTAATTTATAAGTCTGATTCTTTGTTGTATATGACTTGATTTTTTTCATAATAACATGATCTCCTTTCTTTTATTTAATACAAAGTTGAAAATTTTAGTTTTTAGGTCTAATATAAAAGCAATTCATAGATAAATCTTCTAATAACTCATATCCGGGATTTGTATCTTCAAATACTTTCTTACAATAACCAAACACTGCTTCTCTACATCTATCGAAAGAAGGTTGATCAGCAGCTTTTAAATTATTCAAATCCCATCTAATAATAGCATAACCATCTTCCATTGGGACCATTATATTATTGTAAGCAGCTGCACAATCTTTACATTCAAATATCTCTTTGGTGAGAAGAGCTCTTGCTTTTTCTGCAACTTTTTCCAAAGATCCCTGATTTGCAGATTCGTTAGTAGATGAATCTTGAGATGGTTGATCTGAATTAGATTTCTTTTTCTTTATCGGGTTTTGTTGATTATTATTATCTTGATTTGGAGGTGTAGTATCTGGTGCAGACGATGGGTTGTCATTTCCACCATAATTACCTAATTTAGTTTGAATATTCTGTTTTCTAGAATGCCTCATCTTTAAAACCCTAGCTGGATTTTTAAATGCTTTTAATTCTTGAATAGTTGACTCTTCAAAATCTTCGTCATCATAATCCTCATCATCTTCTTCCGGTTCATCTCCAGCAGATTTATCAAGGCTCATATAAATCATTTTACCCGATTTCTTGTACTGGGAAAAGCCTAATGATTTATATTCTTTAACAGCCAAATCATTATCTTCTGAAACTTCTAAATTAGTAGCTTTCAGTTCATTAGTTGCCACTTTGAGTAACTGATTAGATAATCCTTTTCCTTTATAAGGAACGAAAACTTCGAATGTAGTTATCCATCTATAACCATCATCTTTTTCTTCAGTATTAACTACAGCTACTACACAATTATTAGAATTATCTACCCAGATAAAACCTTTAGTATCATTATTAATCTTGATATTTTCTAAAGATTTCTGTCTTGAAGAGTATACTCTTACAACAGCATCTGATAATTTAATCTTTGCATATTGATTTAAAACTAAAGTATCTTTAGTTTTATAATCTTTTTGAGTATCACCACCTAATGATTCGAAGATAATATCATCTTCATTGTATTTTCCCTGTTTAATCAATTTTTCGTTCCTTTCTGTTATCTTTTTATCATAATTATATAAATCAAATCCTCTATTTACTAAAGAAATATTACTCAATGATTCTATCTGCTGTGGCCTCCATAGAGATGCAACTTTACTCAAAGGCATTGCTTGACTAATGATATCCATAACAAATCTAGAACAAAAATATTTTGTAGAATGATTTTCCGAACTTCTATTGAAGAATATATCTACCAAACCTTTAAAGTCGTATTTAAACTTATTCTTATTCTTCTCAAAATATTTTAATCTTTCTTTCATAGCAGCATACGCACCATCTGATACATACATTACATATACTGAATAATAAGGCTGATTCCTAGATATAGCTTTATCTTTTACATGAGCAATACTAAAGCCCATTCCTTTTTCTATATCATTTTTAGATCCAAAAGAATATAGAGGGTCTAAAGCACTATTAAAAGATAAACAAGCGTGAGTAAAGTAATCCCCTGTGGCTTTGCTGATTATATCCGCTAACGGAGATTTTCCATTCATTAGAGTAATATATACAGGATTCTTACAGTCTTTACTAAATACTGCTTCTTCTGTTAAAGTATCAAGTATCATATCTACCTCCTAAAATCCTCTTTTTATATATTCTAATACCGATTCATTAATATCTTCTTTATCTTCGTATGAAGCTGATCTAATACCAGTAACTTCATTCTTGATAAATACTCCATTTATATCAGTGTACCAATTCCAAGGTCTACCATCAACTTGTTCTGATAATATAGGTAATTCATATAAGTGCTCATCTATAACTTGACTAGCCTCTTGAATAACTCTATCTTGTAATAATGCAAATTCGTCTAATAAACTTGATTCTTTTACAAATTCATTATCAAATGCTAATTCTCTTTTATCCGGTAAATTTCTTCCAGTAAGCATACTATAAAAGTCATAATCTATCTGAGCATATTCTATTATGGTTTTAAAGTCTTCTACAGGAACTCCTTTATATCTATATACTTCTACATCTTCAGCAAATTCCTCAAAATCTTCTAAAGATTGTATTTCGGCATATCCATTATCTATCGTATGAAGATCTTTCATATCATTTCTGCAAATAGCTAATTTTCTTTCTTTATGTCCAGAGAAAACATTATTCTGCATATAGTTTACAATATAAATACTTTCTGGCATATTAGATCCTACAATAGCATTTCCGGTAGCATCTTCTCTTAAAGGTTTATCATAATATTTAGAAAATCTATTTTCTTCAGTCATATGAATTTCGTCATCAGATATATTATATTTTTTGATATTCTTAATTATAGCTTTGGCTAGTTCCTCTTCATATTTATCCTCTACATGATTAAAAAGTTTTATAGCCGATAAAGTATGTCTTTTATCAGGCATGGGATATTTTCGTTCCTGAGGAATACCAAATACATCATCCGGTAATTCTGATCGCTTCATTTTATTACCTCCTTTATTAATAACAAGTTCTGCAAAACAAAAAAGAAAAGAGGGGAGTAATAAACACCCCTCTTATTTTTATCTTGTAAATAGATTTGTGTAATCTGGTTTTGGTAAATTATATATAATCTTAGCCATTCTATTTTGACCATAAGATCTCAAAGTGTCATAACAACTCATTTTAAACATTGTCCAATTATCCCATATTAATCCATCTACATGAGTATTGATATACTTTATCAATATCTCTTTGTGTTTTTGTGTTAGAATATTGGTAGGTATTGCAGAATCATTACATTCTATATATTCTGGACTTAATAAACTTATTCTTGCACAATAAGATGCCTTTTCTGGCATAGAATTATCAAAGAATCTAATATATGGTGGATTATGAAACATATTGGACATATCTACTGAGATATTGAGTTTATTGTCACAAGTCAATAATACTCCACTAGAATATATTTCTTTTAATTCTTTAGATATACTATATCTTTTATCTTGACCATCATCAATCTCACCTAATTCTTTAAGTTTCTGTACGGTCTCTTCATAACTTAAATCCATACTATTTCACTCCTTTCTTTTTTATTATGGCAATTTCATATAATCTGGCATCGGCAAATCGATAGGTATCTTTTAATTTAAATGACCTCTTTTCTCCTCTATGAATTATATAAATAGGCTCATAGATTCCTATTCTAGCTTCTTTCTTTGCACTCCCATAACTATTTGAATTTGCACATTTGAAATAGGCACTTGATGGTCCGTAATTTCTTCCTGTATCTGAATATTTAAGTTTGACCCATATACAACGCATTTTTCATTTAGTATATTTATATCGCTAGTGATTTCATCTAATAGCATATCGTTTTCTCCTTTGAATAATTTTATTAAAATCTTCTTGAGATTTCATAAATATAATATATTCTCAAAAAAGAATTTGGGCAGAGAAATCAATCTCTACCCATAATTTTATTTATTGAAATATCCACACATTATTTCATGTATCTTTTCGTTATATTGTAATAATAATTCTAGTCCTTTATCGATAGAATACCATTTAACTTGGTGAGCTAATGAGTCTTTATCAACAGCATCCACATGCCCGGTGAATCTTCCGGCATATTCTGCTACATATACATAGTTCATTGCTCCTGTATATTTATTAAAATCAGAAGGAGCTAATCTCACATAAGAATTTATATATTCTATATTTGTAATATTAGCATATACTTCTTCTCTACACTCATTTATAACTTGCTCTTCCAAGGATAAATCTTTTTCAGATCCACCTCCAGGTATACCCACTCTAGGTCTACCATTTATAGGATGATCTGTGTAAGCAAGCATCATCTTAGTTCTATCTTTATTAAGAATTATACATTCTACTCTTTCTCTAAGAATCTCATCTTTATAATAAAGAACAGAATTCCACAATCCTTTCTTATTAATATAACCATCCTGAGTTGGAGTTATATTTGAGGGTTTCTTTATAACTACATTAGACATTTCTGGTGCTGATGATTCTTCTACAGTATCTATCTTATTATTAAGAATATCTTTAAATAGAATATTAACTTTAGAAGGTTCAAATACAACAGCTTTTTCTATACCATTATTTACAGCACCTTCAACATTCTCAGGTCTATCATCAAAGAAAATAGCATTATCCCCATTCACACCAGTTTTATTTTTAAATATTCTATAAATATCACTATTTGGTTTCTTTACATTTACTTGATATGAGAATATACCACCATCAAAGTATTTTAAGAAATCCATCTTTCCACAGGATTGAAGCTCTTCGCAATGCCATCTTCCCCAATTAGATAGATAATATATTTTATAACCATTCTCTTTAAGAGTGGTTAATAGTCTTTCAGTATAGTTATAAGGTTTAAAACTAGCTATAGATGATTTTGCTACTTCCTCCACATATTGTCTCATCTCTATAGGAAGCTGTTGAGCAACTCGTCCTATAATATATTCTTTTGTACTCTGTTCAGATTCCTGCTGGGAAACTTCGATCCAAGTTTTCTCCAATTGATCTATATATTCATTTGGAATAAATTTGTTATCTAATAAAGTTTGATGGAAATTATCATCAATAAGAACTCCACCTAAATCAAATATGATAGTATCTATATTCTTAGTAATAATAGAAAAAGATTCTAGGGGAGCAGTATTATCTCCAGATACTTCTAACCAAATGAAATCATATCCATTTTCAGTAGGATCATAGTTGATATGAATCTGTCCTAGATAGATCTTTTCATAAGTATTAGGATTCATATCATATACAAAGTAATTACCAGTAATAGGTTTATTACCAGATATCCAAGCTCCTATTGTAGGGTAAGTTTGTTCTTCGTCCCATCCTAAATTAGTTGGTTTTTTCGGAAATAATGCAAAATATCCATTAGGTGTATTTATATGATATTCTTGCTCCAATAAAGCTGATTCTTTTTGAGTTTGTTTAAGAGTTTTAATTTTATCATTAATAGCTTTTAGATAAGCTTCATCACACCATTTTTCATATAATTCAATATCTCCACTAGTAATTCCTTTATCGATATACTGTTTCTTTATACTATTATAATATGAATGTGTATCTTTACAATCACCTAACTTATTACATTTGTCTATTTTTTCTTTTAATAGTACAAATGTACGTTTTTCGGAGGTGTAATCTCTTTTTAGATAATTTAAATCTTCGATAGTATTTACATGCTTCACCATATTAAGCATTCCTGGATATTGATGCATTTTATAAAACTGCTCTGGTTTTAAATATGGTTTTCTGCAACGAGTTATGAACACTTTGTCGAAATGACCTTCTTGAATCGCTGTTTCATATATTTTCACAATAGGTTTGATTTGTTTAATTTCTGATATGGCCCAGGTATCATATTCCATAAGACTTTCTTTTAGTTCAATCATAATCTCTATTAATTGATCAAATTGATTGTCTGTAAGTCTAAGATAATTATATTTAGCATCTGACTTTATAGCTTTCTCTTTTACTATCTGCTTTGCTCTATAAGAATCCATTTGTCGTTTATTTGGATTCTTGCCACCATCTTTAATATCTAATACTAGATTGTATGGTATATAATAAAAATCGGTAATCCACATATGCTTCTTGCCTTCATAATAATATTCTATAGTAGGACCGGGGGCACTTATATCTTTAGATTCTATATGGAGAAATACATCCATAAATTCTAAGAATTTCTTTTCATATGATCCCACATATGGAACTTTTCCACCGTCGGAAAATTTATAGGTTCCTGAAATTTTTCTACCTTGTAGCATTTTATTCTGAAATTCAGGATCCTTTAGCATTTGTTGTTTAGTAACTCCTCTAGTTCGCATGAGTCTTCTATTTACTAAATCTACATATTCTTTATTACATTTCTTATCATCGCAGATACGTTCATATCTCTGCTTATCTTCATTCCAAGCTGTCTCTTTTCCACATATGATACAATGACCAACTTCTTTTTTATTTACTGTATTGAAAGCCACTCTAGTTGATGTATAGCCTTGTGGTATCATATCTTTGTGTTTCTTATCTATATGATCTGCTAACTTAGCTCGTTCTATTCGCAGTTCACAATAAGGACATTTATATCGTTTAACATAGGTTGTTTTCGTAGCCATATTGTTACCTCCTATCTGATTATTTGGATGTCGACAATGTAAAGTATATAATTTTCAATAGCATATTATAATGGTGAATACAGAATAATATATCTTATTTAAATACTATTAAATAAAAATTTTAGCACCTACTGCTAAGTGTAGGAGAAGGAGTTGTTATGGCAACAAGAAACATCGCTTTAAGTGAAGGGACAAAAAAGATTACTGGAATTGATTTAGAAAAAATTTCAAACTTAAAACCTGGGGCTGTATTTTTAACAGATACTGGTATCAAAGTAAATGATATTCCTATATACGCACAGAAACCGTTAATAGTATCCAGCACAACTAGAAACACTAATTGGGCATTCGCAGCCGCTTGTAAAGGAAAATTATCAAACAATACTGATTGTTATGTGATTATGGTAGATGATAATTTTGATCAATTTTCAGATGAAACTAAAAGATTCTTAATCACTCATGAACTCGGACATTGTGTCTTAGGTCATTGTGATGCAAAAGAACGTTATGTGAAGATATTTAATCTTCTTAGATTATTCGGATACACTCCATTAGAAGATGGAGCTGATACTGTAGCAAGAATTGCATGTGATTTTACATATGCAGATTATAAGAAATCTATGAAAGAATTAGCTCGCGTTTCTAAAAAGAATCATCTTCATATAAGCAAAATCGATATGATCAGTCGATTATTTACTCAGAAATATAGACAGTTCTCTTAGTGTCTGTATCTCCACTAAGAGAACTATATTTGATATAACAGGGTGCCAATCAAAGCACCCTGTTTATTTTTTGTAAATTTCACATTAGATTAAGATATATGAGGAGGTATATTTATGAGAGTACCAGAGTACCTACAGAAAGAATATGTATTTTCTACAGATGATTTTAAACAACCAAAAGAGTTTGTTGGTAAAAAAGCAGTAGCTCTATTGATCTGTAGATTGATTCTATTAGAACCAGGAACCGATCCTGTCAGACCTACAATGGGTGTAGGATTAGTATCTAAATATAGATATATGTATCCAGATAAATTAATGGATTTGAAGAATGATATTATAAATCAAATTCAGACATATTTACCAGAATATACCAATGTACCTATAACTCTAACAGTAGAAAATAGACAGTTAATTATCGAGATTACGGTCGATGATAGTGTATATAAATATGTAACCGTAGAACAAGAAGATAATAGTGTTACTCTAACAGAGTTACTTGAACAAGATATTTAATATATAGGAGGTCAATAAATATGGCAATTGATATTAATCAACTCAAAGCAGGTGGAACTTCTGGATTAGATGCTTCTACAGATAATATTGTAGATCCTAATCTTGGAAAAAATATTGATGGCAAAGAATTGCAAGATTTTGGTAATGGATTGAAAGAATTTGATCCAGCAGCCAATGGCTTTAAACCTGAAGAAATAGATAGGGGAGAGGCAGATGATCAGAAAGCTCTTAGATTATTCGATGAGCAGCTTGAACAGAGGAAAAAAGAAGTTGAAGAATTCAACGATCTTATTGAAGCTTCAGGTGGGCAGGTATCTGAAGCAGAAGTTAGAGAAGCAATGGGACAGAACTTTGTTACTGATATGCTTCAGGATGGAGAGGGTGGTAAGTTTGAAGACGAAACCAATATTAAAGCACCAGCTCCAGAAGAGGAAATTAAAAATACATCGGATATTTTCAACGAAGAAGAAAAAGTTGAAGATTCTGAAATAGATGAACTCGAAAGGGAATTAGAAGATATGGATAATCAGGAATTATATTCAGAAAATACAACACCTATCAAACCTGAACCAGTTCAGGAAAATACAACTCCAGGTGCTGAAACTGTACCAGTATCAAAGGTTGTTAATAAAGAAACTGTAGAAGTTCAGCCAGTAGTAGCTGCTACTTCCAAAGCTACAACTCCAGATCCTACTATGAACGTAAAAGTTTCAGAGGTAGATGAAGATGGAAAGTCTCAGGAAGATAAGGACTTAGAAGCTCTTGAAAATGGAGACGATTCTGATGATAGCGAAGATTTTGAAACTAAACTTAAGAGAGAACTTCAGAAAAAACTTAAACCAGTTTCAAAGAAACTTGATTTATCATCAACAACTATCATCCAGAGACCTGTAAATGTAACTCATCTTCTTGAACGTAGAAAACAAAGCACAAGAAGAGTATTTACATGGCCTCTGATCGATTCCGGTAGACCAGTTACTATGCAGAGTTTCAATGCTAATGAATTGAATACTCTTAGCAACAATGCAAGAAATTCTAATATGACTTTAGAAGTTTTCCGTACTATCTATAAGCATATTGTATCTGCTAAGGGAGAATCATTCGAACAGTGGTGCAAATCTACAAGTTACTTTGATCTTGATCATATCTGGATGGCAGTATATGGTGCTTGTTTCGCAGATTCAAACTATTTACCATTTAGCTGTGATAAGTGTAATGATGTAACTGTTACAACTAACACACCAATCATGGATATGGTTAAGTTTAAGAATGATGAGGTTAAAGAAAAGTTCAACAGAATTATGGAGATGAAGGATTCAGATCCAAATATGGGATCTGTAACAGCAGAGCATCTTGTTCAGGTATCTGATGATATCGTTATTGGATTCATCAAACCTACATTATACTCAAGTATTGTAGAGAACTCAATGTATGATGGAAAGATCAGAGATGACTACAGTGATATTGTAAATATCATTAGCTATATCGGAAATATCTATGCTGTAGATGAAGGCGGTATTAGACCAATCAATACAAAAGTATATCCTAATAATGAAGCTAAGACAGCTAAAGCTAGAGTTATTCAGTATGCTAAGATTATCAGAAATCTTACATCTGACGAATATGGAATTATCATGGCTCATATTCTTGAGCTTGGTAGGGTGGTAGATGATATTACATATCAGCTTCCAGAGACTACATGTGATCACTGTAAGGCTACAATTCCAGCAGATCCACAGGAAGCTTCAAGCTTGGTTTTTACACGTCATCAGTTGGTAATGTTTGGGATCTAACCTCTAACCTAATGTATTTAGCAACGTACTTTAGAGGAAGACTTACCTTCAGAGATTTATTGACATTAGACGTGGGATTCATACCAGTATTTAATAAGATGGCTTATGAAGATAAGAAAAATCCAGAATCTCAAAACCAACGTCAAGGTGAAATGATAGAAGATGCATTGCAAGGGGATATATAAATCCTAAAAACCTAAACGATGGAGGATTGATAGAATGGATAGAATAGAATTTTCTAATTCTATAGATGATATTACTAGTGAAGATATTATCAATAGCTTTGATAGTATTATGGCTCTATATAATATCGTCAATGATTATGATTATAAAAATATCAAAATATCTAAACAACCTGATGAAATTGCATCTTTTGATATTACTTTCACTAAGAAAGAATCAGTTCAAAGTGTAATTGAACTATGTAATGGTATGATAGTAGATATTTATGATCAAAAAGTAAATATTAAATGTATTGAAAATAAAAATTCGATTCATATAATTTTCTTTTAAACAACAAGAGGTAGTATGGAATTGTCCATACTACCTCAAATTTGTCACATCATAATAATTTATATAGGAAGGAGAATATAATTTATGGATTGCGTTACATCAATAAATAATTTGATTGTAGAACAGACTTTATATTCTAAAATTCACAGTATACAGGAAGCAAATAATAAAACTTTTAACGATAAAAGACTTACAGTAAAATTAGCAGATGTAGAGGATTTTGTGAAAAAGAATGAAGTTAAAGAGATTACTAATCCTATATTCTTTATTAAAGATGGAGTTCCGTCTCCAGATGGATTATTATCTAATGAAATATTTGGTATTACTAAAGAAGAGAGAGCAAATATATGGGGATATATAGATCTCCGTGGATGGTTCTTGCACCCATTATGCTACAAGATATGGAGTAGAATGGATAAACACATTATAGCGTTGGTACATGGTACTAAAAACTTCAAAATAGATAGCTCAGGATACCTTGTCGAAGATGAGAATGGTAAGACTGGTTTAAAATTCTTACATGATAATATAGATAAGATTAAATTTAAAAGAACAGATTCTTCTAAGAGAGATACTAATATAGAATTTCTTATGAAGAATAAAGATAGAATGTTTATCAAAAAGATGCTAGTTCAACCTCCTTTTTATCGAGACGTATTGTCAGGAAAAGGTAAAGTTGAAGTGGGAGCATTGAATAAATATTATGCATCTTTGTTAATATCTGCAAAGTCTTTACAAGAAACTCAAGATATGGGATTCTCTTTAGGGGATGCTACCAAAGGAAGAATTCAAGAGACTATCTTAAATATTTATAAATGTGTATCTGGGACTTCTAGTAATCCTGATGATGGTAGAGGTTTATCTGGAAAGTTTGGTATTATAAATGCATCAGCATTAGCTAAGACTGCAGATTATGGTACTAGATTAATATTATCAGCACCTGAATTAAAAGTAGAATCGTTAGATGATCTGATGGTCGATGTTGAACACTGTGCTTTACCATTGGCGTCAGCTATAGTAAACTTTAAGCCATTCGTTGTATTTGCTATCAAGAGATTCTTTGATAATGAATTTGGTGGTGGAACAGGAATGAAAGTGGTTAACGGTAAAGGCCAAGTAGAATATGCTGAAGTTGAAAATTATCAATCAGTATTCTCCGATGCCAATATCGAAAAAGAAATAGCTAGATTCATTCATGGTTATTCTAATAGATTTCAACCAGTGCAAGTTCCTATCAAAAACAAATCGGGAAATACAAAAATAGCTTATATGGTATTTAAAGGTAGAAATATATCAGCAGATGATTACGCTGCAGGAAAAACAGAAGGGGAATCATCATTAATAGATAGACGTCTAACTTGGTGTGATGTATTATATATGGGTGCTTGTGAAGCTGTTAAAGATAAAGCAGTATTGGTTACAAGATTCCCTATCGATTCAGCATATAACCAATTCCCAGCGAAAGTACGAATATCTACAACTAAAGACGTAGAGCCTGTGATGGTCAATAGTGAATTTTATAGATGGTATCCTAAGATTCGTGAAGAAGATATAGGATCAAATACATCTAATACTTTTATAGATACACTCAATATATGTAACCTTATGCTTAAAGGTATTGGAGGTGACTATGATGGGGATTCAGTATCTATAAAAGGATGCTGGTTACAAGAAAGTAATGCTGAATGTGATAAATATATCAAATCTAAGTCTAATTATATAAACTTCTCTGGAACGAATATCAGACAGCCATCCAACGAAGCTATACAGTCTTTATATAGCTTAACTAAAATACTTACAGCCGATGAAGGAAAATTAACAAATCCTAAGTTTTAGATTGATTATATACTATAATAATGATCCTAGTGGATATCTACTAGGATCAAATATTTTTAATTTTCAGGAGGATAAAGTATTATGAGAATAATTACAACTTTTAGCTATGATAAAAGTCATGGTTATTTAGAAACAAATGGAATGGGCCCGTTAAGATTTAAAACTGATATAGAAAATAAAGTGATTCCTATAGATTTCATAACATACCGTCATACTAAGAGAGATGATCTAAATTGCACAATTCAAATATTTGGCGATAAATTAGAAGATTGCTATTGCGATGATTATAAAGAATTTAAATTGCCAGAAGAAATACCAACAATTGATTGGTTACGTGAGCATATAACAGGGATAGAATCTATAGCATTATCAATAGTATCAGTAGATGCTGATAATTTTGAAAAAATAGTTGAAGCTTCACATTTGCGATTAGAAAGTTTAGCATTCCATGATGAAATCGATAATAATGGTTACGTAATGGATCAATCAATGATAGATGATTTTAATAAAAGATTATCAGTAGATCATGGCAATGAGACTCTGTATTATGAAGAATAGCAGCCTATCAATATTTAAGGTGAATCGGATAATTGTTCGGTTCACCGTTTTTTTTTGACTATATAATAAATAAAATATTGGAGGAAATGATAATGATTCTAACTGAAAT
>ERZ1034901.2048-NODE-2048-length-13191-cov-8.200061_pt1 | contig 13191 bp, 8 predicted proteins | sample MGYA00520628_ERZ1034901 | MGnify/ENA primary metagenome ERZ1034901 (study PRJEB33766, sample SAMN09781783) | gut metagenome | biome: gut microbiome | host: Homo sapiens | place: Madagascar | study: EMG produced TPA metagenomics assembly of the PRJNA485056 data... | reverse complement strand
GAGGATGCCAAGAACAAGATGTACGCCTGGCTGGAGGAGAACGGCAAGGGCCACAAGCAGGTCAATTTCAAGCTGCGCGACTGGGTGTTCAGCCGTCAGCGCTACTGGGGCGAGCCTATCCCCATGGTCTACTGCGACAAGTGCGGCTGGGTGCCCCTGCCTGAGAGCGAGCTGCCCCTGCGTTTGCCCGAGATCAAGGACTTTGAGCCGGGCGAGAACGGCGAAAGCCCGCTGGCCCGCCACACCGAGTGGGTCAACACCACCTGCCCCTGCTGCGGTGCCCCCGCCAAGCGTGAGACTGACACCATGCCCCAGTGGGCCGGTTCCAGCTGGTACTTCCTGCGCTATTGCGACCCCCACAACCATGACGCTATCGCCAGCAAGGAGGCGCTGGAATACTGGAGCCCCGTGGACTGGTACAACGGCGGCATGGAGCACACCACCCTGCACCTGCTGTACAGCCGCTTCTGGCACAAGTTCCTGTATGATATCGGCGTGGTTCCCACCAAGGAGCCCTACCAGAAGCGTACCTCTCACGGTATGATTCTGGGCCTGAACCCCCATGCGTTTGAGAACCAGCCCGATGCCGAGCGCAAGCGTCTGTTGGCCGAGTACGGCGACGAGAAGGGTGCCCGCAAGGCACTGGTGGAAAAGTACGGCGAGATGGCCGAGCATCCCATCGTCAAGATGTCCAAGTCTCTGGGCAACGTTGTCAACCCTGATGACGTGGTCAACGAGTACGGCGCCGACACCCTGCGCCTGTATGAGATGTTCATCGGCGACTTTGAGAAGGCCGCGCCGTGGAACACCTCCTCCATCAAGGGCTGCAAGCGCTTCCTGGATAAGATTTGGTCGATGAGCGAGAAGCTCGTCCCCGGCGAGGGCATCCGCCCCGAGCTGGAGGCCGTTGCCAACCGCACCATCAAGAAGGTCGGCGAGGACATCGACGCCCTGAAGGCCAACACCGCGATTGCCCAGCTGATGATTTACGTCAACGCGCTGAGCGATAACGGCGGTGCTACCAAGGCCGAGTACGAGGTTCTGCTGCAGCTGCTGAACCCGTTTGCTCCCCATATGACCGAGGAGCTGTGGCAGCAGCTGGGCCACACCGAGCAGCTGGCCTACCACGCATGGCCCACCTATGACGAGGCCAAGTGCGTGGAGCAGACGATTGAGATTGCCGTACAGGTCAACGGCAAGGTCAAGGCCCGCATCAAGGTGCCCGCCGCCATTGAGAACGCGGACGCCATTGCCGCCGCCAAGGCCGAGCCCGCCGTGGCCGAAGCCATCGCCGGTAAGACCATTGCCAAGGAAATTTACGTCAAGGGCAAGCTGGTCAACATTGCCGTCAAAGGCTGATTGAATTAACCACCGCGCCCCGCCACCCGGCGGGGCGCTTTTGTTTGGTTGCGCGGACCTTTCCGAATTATCTTGCAAATAATAAATAAATTGGGTGGGCGGTTGCCAGGAAAAGGCATATCGCCGTGAACTTGCGGCGGGGTGGGGTCACCCCGCCCTACAGTAGGGGCCGGGCACGCCCGGCCCGGTCGTTAGCCCGGATGCGGGGCGATGCCCGCGTTTTTTGTTTACAAAACGGTAAAACTACGCTATAATAAAAAATACGGAATTTTGATGAAGGAGGGGCACGCTATGCTCATCAGCCTGATTGTACCTTGCTACAACGAAGAAGAAGCTATGCCCCTCTTTTACAAGGAGGCGTCCCGCGTGGCGGCGGAGATGAAAACCAGCCACGGCGCGGATTTTGAGTTTATCTTTGTGGATGACGGCTCCCGTGACGGCACCCTGCGCGTGGCCCGTGCGCTGCACGCGCAGGACGAGCGCGTGCGGTATGTCTCCTTCAGCCGTAACTTCGGCAAGGAGGCCGGTATCTACGCCGGGCTGCAGGCCGCCAAGGGTGACTACATTGCCACAATGGACGCCGATTTGCAGGACCCGCCCGCGCTGCTGCCCCGGATGCTGGACACCCTGCTGACCGGCGAGTATGACTGCGCCGCCACCCGCCGCACAACCCGCAAGGGGGAGCCGCCGCTGCGCAGCTGGTTTGCCCACAAATTTTACCAGATCATCAACAAGATGTCGGACACCGAGATTATGGACGGCGCCCGCGATTTCCGCCTGATGACCCGCAAAATGACCGATGCCGTGCTGAGCATGGCCGAGTACAACCGCTTCAGCAAGGGCATTTTCGGCTGGGTCGGCTTCCGCACCAAATGGTTCGAGTATGAAAACGTTGAGCGCGTGGCCGGCACCACAAAGTGGAACTTCTGGGGGCTGCTCAAATACTCCATCGAGGGTATTGTCGGCTTCTCAACCACGCCGCTGCTGGTGGCGGCGGGTGTGGGGATTCTGTTCTGCCTGCTGGCGTTTGTTGGCATTATCTTTGTTGTTGTCCGTGCGCTGCTCTTCGGCGACCCCACCTCCGGCTGGCCCAGTATGGTCTGCATCATCCTGCTGTGCAGCGGTGTGCAGCTGTTCTGCACCGGCATTGTGGGCGAGTATCTGGCCAAAACCTATCTGGAGGTCAAGCACCGCCCCATCTACATTGTGGCCGAGACGGAAGAGGACAAAAAGTAAATGCGTGATATGACCAAGGGTGCTCCGCTGGGGCACCTCTTTCTGTATGCGGTACCGCTGCTGCTGGGAAACTGGCTGCAGCTGGCGTATAATGCGGTGGATTCCATCATCGCGGGGCGATTCATCGGGCAGGAGGCGCTGGCTGCCGAGGGCGTGGCCGGGCCGGTGATGAACCTTGTCATACTGGCCATCAGCGGGCTTTGCATCGGCGCGGGCGTGCTGATGAGTGAGGCGTTCGGCGCAAAGAAAATCGAGCGCTTGAAAGAAACATTGGCCACAACGCTGCTGTTCGGGGCGCTGCTCTGCTGTGCGGCGGCTGCGGCGGGCTGCCTGGCCACGCCGTGGATTCTGCGCTGGCTGGCGGTTCCGGACGATATTTTTGCCATCACCGGCATCTATCTGCGCATTACGTTTCTGGGCGCGCCGTTCACCTTCTTTTACAACGCGCTGGCCGCGGGGCTGAAAAGCGTGGGGGACAGCAAAACGCCGCTGAAATTCCTTGCGTTCTCCGCCGTGCTCAATGCGGCGCTGGATTTAGTGCTCATCGGCGGGCTGGGGTTCGGCATTGTGTGCAGCGCGGTCACCACCGTGGTGGCGGAGGCAGCCAGCGCGCTGATGGCCGCTGTTTATATGGCGCGCCGCGTGCCGGAGCTCTGCCCCGGGCGCGGGCAGTGGCGCATCCGGCGCGAGCTGCTGGGGCCCATTCTGCACTGCGGCTCCATCACGGCGCTGCAACAGGCGGTGCAGCCCATCTGCAAGGTGCTGATTCAGGGGCAGGTCAACGCGCTGGGAGTGGGGGCCATCGCGGCCTTCAACGCGGTCACGCGGGTGGATGATTTTGCCTTCACGCCGGAGCAGAGCATTGCCACGGCCATTATGACGTACATCGCGCAGAACCGCGGGGCCCGGCAGCCGGAGCGCATCCGCCGCGGGTTTGCGGTCGGCCTGCGGCTGGAGCTGGGCTACTGGCTGTTGATGGGCAGCGCAACGCTGCTGCTCCGCCGCCCCATTCTGGCGCTGTTTGTGGCAGGGGAGGGCGCAGACGCGGTGGTTGCCCTTGGCTGCGAGTATCTGGGGTATATGGCGCTGTTCTACGCCCTGCCCGCGCTGACGAACGGATTTCAGGGTTTTTACCGCGGCATGGGCAAGATGACCACCACCCTGATTGGCACCTGCCTGCAGGCGGGGCTGCGTGCGGCGCTGGCCGCGGTGCTGGCCCCACGGCTTGGCCTGCCCGGCATTGCCCTTGCCTGCGCTTTTGGCTGGTGTGTGATGCTGGCCTTTGAGGTGCCGTATTATTTTTATATCTGTAAAAAGCGGGGACTATGATGGCCTATGCCGTTCCCGGACCGTTTGCAGGGCGGGGTGACCCCACCCCGCCGCAAGCACCCGGCAGTATGCCGCATATGTGTTGCCACTGTAGGGGGGGGCGGCGTCCCCGACGCCCCGCAAAATTCCGCGGATGGGAAACACCCCCCAAAATCATCTTGCAGCAGGGACCGGAACGGCCCCTGCTTTTTGTGTAAAATTCGGCAAAGAGGGCGGCGGCTGATTGTATTTTTCTCGACAAAATGCTACACTAATAGAAGTAACTATCCGCATACATTTTGCCTGAGTGAGGTCAACTGCCGTGCCTGAAGAACGCAAAATTTACCGTGCCCCCGCAGGGGCTGCAAAAACGCCCGCCCGCGCCGGTGCGCCGCGCGCCAATGCGCCGCAGCCGCCCAGAAAACCGAAGCGCCGCCCCAACAAACGCCGCCGCAGCCGCTTGGTGCTGGGCGTGTGTTTACTCTGCCTGCTGGTGACGCTGGTGGCCTCGCTGGTGCTGACGCGCTGCGCGTCGGAGGCGGAGGGCCCGGCCCAGCCGGACTACGGCACACCCGCCGCGGCCTGGCAGAAAAACGAGCTCGGCTACTACTTCAACGCCAGCGGGCAGGCCATCCCGGCGGCGGTGCTCAAGGGAATGGATGTCTCCAAATTCCAGGGCGAGGTCGATTGGGAAACCGCCAAAAACGCGGGCATCGACTTTGCCATCATCCGCTGCGGCTTCGGCGGCGAGTGGGACGGCCAGGAGGAGGGCTGGGCGCAGGATGACCCCCAGTGGCGGCGCAACGCCGATGAATGTACCCGGCTGGGCATCCCCTTTGGCACCTATCTTTACTCCTACGCCACCACGGTAGAGGAAGCCCGCAGCGAGGCCGACCACGTTGCCCGCCTGCTGGGCCTGACTGCGCCGCCGCAGGAGGGACTGGACGACTACACCGCCACGCCCTACCAGCTCAGCTACCCGGTCTACTACGATCTGGAGGATAAATACATCAGCGGCGTGTTCCCCGCTGAAATGGCCGAGCTGACCGAGGCATTCTTCTCCCGGCTGGAGGAGTACGGCTACACCGGCAAGCAGGGTATCTATGCCTCGCTGAACTGGGTACGTGCGCGGTTCAGCGACCCCGGGTTTGACAAATGGCGGGATAATCTCTGGATTGCCCGCTTCTCTGACAAGCTGGGCTACACCGGCACCTACGATATGTGGCAGTCCACCTACAGTGCGCCGGGCGCTGACTACGGCGTCCAGAGTGAGACGGTCGATCTGGATTTTGTTATGCGGCCCTTTGCGCTGACCGGCCTTACGAGTGCCAACGGCAAGGCGGCGGGGCCGGTGCTGGTGAACGATACCCGCACGGATGAGCTGCATCTGGATGGCAAGGATACCTACGCCACATTGGCAACGAACGAGCCGGGTGAGGACGCCGGTGGCCGCAGGGTCTACTGGACCACCAGCGACAAGACCGTGGCCACGGTTGACAAAAACGGCACCGTCCGCGCCCGCACGGACAGCGGCGAGTGCACGATTACGGCCACGCTGGCTGATGGCACCGAGAGCATCTCCTGCCTTGTGCGGGTGGGGGACATCACGGTTCCGGTCTTTGCCACGGCCGATCTGGCGGGCGAGCGCACCACGCTGGCGGACGCCGCCGCGCTGAAGGCCTCAACGCCGGACTCGATTCTGCTGGACGCGGGCAACGCCCTGCACGGCACGACCAGCGCCAGCCTGACCGGCGGTATGGATATGCTGAGCGCCTTCTCGGCGGCGGGGTATGACCTGCAGGCAATGGCGCTGGAGGATTTTGCCTACGGCACCACCCGTCTGCTCAGTGATGCCAATATGGGCAGCGGCCCCTCGCTGGCGTCCAACATCCTGAACAACGAGGCGACCGCGGTGTTTTACCGTTCCACCAGCTGGAACCGCAACCGCGTCACCAACGGTATGTATACGATTGTGGAGCGCGCCGGGTATAAAATCGGCTTCTTTGCGCTGAATGACACCGCGCAGGCGGCGCAGTATTCCGCCGCCAACGGCGAGTATATCACGGCCCGCGACTGGGCGGACACGGCTAAGGAACAGATTACCGCCCTGCAGAACGCCGGGTGTGATGCCATCCTTGCCGTGGCATCCACCGCGCCCGCGGGAGACTGGCAGAAGGCGCTGCTGAACAGCGGCGTGACGGCCATCATTGACGCTACAGCGTCCGAAAATGGCACAAACGTGCTGGGCGCAGGGCTGGGGCTGGACGGTGTGGCCCGGATGGATCTGGTGTTCACGCAGGGCGGCGGCTGCCGTGTGGAGCCGCAGGAGCCGGTTTCCGCCGCCACGCTGGAGAGCAGCCGCAACAGATGGCTGAGCCTGAGCGCCGCCGCGGCCACCGAGACAGCACAGCCCGATGCCGCCGACCCCGACAAGGACACCGAGGCGGCAGGCGGCAAGGACACCGCCGCCCCCACCGAGACCGTGGACGAGGCACAGCAGGCAGGCGCGGAGGCCTATGCCTACGCCGCCGCCAAACTGTCCGCGCTCGACGCCGATGACCAGAGCATACTCTACACGCCGCTGTTCACCTACGCCGAGAACCCGGACGCAAGCCGGACCATCAGTTTCGGCAACTATCTGGCCGCGCTCTATGCCGGGATCGCAGCCGCGGACCCGGCCTCCGGCCTGCCGGAGGGGGCCGCCGTGGAGGCAATGGCCGGCGGTGTGACCGAGCCAGAATACGGCGACATCACCCGCGGCGACCTGATGAACGCCCTGCCCGCCACGGCCCGCATCCAGCTGGTCAGCACCACGGCGGACGCCGCCAGGGCACTGGCCGACAGCGGGGTGAGCCGCGTCTACCAGAACAGCCTGACCGAGTACGCCCCCGCGGGGGATGTGGTCTACCTGATTACCGACAGCACCACGCTGGCAAGCCTTGGCGCAGACTACACCGTTTTGCGGGATTACGGCGATGTGTTCTGGGCGGTGCGTATGAATATCAATGATTTGACGAACAATTTTACAGAAAACTTCACCCTGCCCGAGGCCCCGCAGTACGGCGTGGGCCGCCGGGGATAACAAAAAGGGAGGCGCAGTGTATGAAACTCACATTCTTAGGCGCGGACCGCGAGGTCACGGGCAGCTGTACACAGGTCGAGGCGGCGGGCCACCGGTTTCTGGTGGACTGCGGCATGGAGCAGGGGCGCGACGTCTACGAGAACGCCGACCTGCCCTGTGCCCCCGGCACCTATGAGGCACTGCTGCTGACCCACGCCCACATTGACCACTCGGGCCGCATCCCGTACCTGTACAAAAACGGCTACCGCGGCCCGGTCTACACGACCGAGGCCACCCGCGACCTCTGCGCCATTATGCTGGAGGACTCCGCCCACATTCAGGAGCAGGAGGCCGAGTGGAAAAACCGCAAGGCCATGCGCAGCGGCGCCGAGATGGTAGAGCCGGACTACACCGTGGAGGACGCCCAGAACGTCATGAAGCAGTTTGTGCCCTGCCCCTATGAGGTATGGCAGACGCTGTTTGACGGCCCGCAGGGCCGTATTGAGATGCGGTTTACCGATGTGGGCCATCTGCTGGGCAGCGCGTCCATCTCGCTGCGCATTGCGGAGCCGGGCCGCACGCCGGAGGTTATCGTGTTCTCCGGCGATATCGGCAACCGGCACCAGCCGCTTCTCAAGGACCCGGCCAACCCGGGCCATGCGGACTACCTTGTGATGGAGTCCACCTACGGCGACCGCAGCCACGGCCCCAAGCCGGACTATCTGGGGGAGCTTTCCGCCGTGCTGCAATCGACCTTTGACAAGGGCGGCAACGTGGTCATTCCCAGCTTTGCCGTGGGCCGCACGCAGGAGCTGCTCTATTTCCTGCGCCAGATAAAGGCCGAGGGCCGCATCAAGAACCACGCGGATTTCCCGGTCTTTGTGGACAGCCCGCTGGCCAGCAAATCCACCACCATCTTCAAGAAAAACTTTGCGGAGTGCTATGACGAGGAGGCGCTGGCCCTTGTGCAGAGCGGCCGGAACCCGCTGCAGTTCCCCGGCCTGCACGTCAGCGAGACGAAGGAGGAGTCAATGGCCATCAACGGCGACCCTACGCCGAAGGTCATTATCTCCGCCGCGGGTATGTGTGACGCGGGCCGCATCCGCCACCACCTGAAATACAACCTCTGGCGGCCGGAGTGCACCGTGCTGTTCGTGGGCTACCAGAGTCCCGGCACGCTGGGCAATGCGTTGATCAACGGCGCACAGGAGGTCAAGCTCTTTGGTGAGCCGGTGCAGGTCAAGGCCCGCATCGCCCAGCTGGGCGGGCTTTCGGGCCACGCCGACCAGGACGGCCTGGCCGACTGGCTGCACGCCTTTGACGAAAAGCCGAAGTTTGTCTTTGTCAACCACGGTGAGGATGCCGTGGCCGAGCACTGGGCCGAGCGCCTGCGCGCCGAGGGCTATGAGGCCGACGCGCCGTACAACGGCTCGGTCTGGATTGCCGCCGAGGGCCGCGTGGCCTGTGCCGAGGTGGGCAACACCAGCAGGATTGTCCGCACCAAGAGCGCCGAGACGGTGCGCAGCAGCGCCGCCTATGACCGCCTTGTCAATATGGGCAAGCGCCTGATGGAGGTTATCCGCCACAATCAGGGCGGCGCCAACAAGGACCTTGCCCGGTTCACCAGCCAGATTGCCGCCTTGTGCGATAAATGGGACCGTTGAGCTGAAAACATAAAGGGAGGAAAAAAGACCTTGTGGCATCCCATTAAGCATTACAAAACAATCCACCACCACAAGATGCTGGTGATGCAGAACTGCTTCCGCTGCGGGCTGTACTGGCAGGGGCTGACCCATGACATGAGCAAGCTGGCCCCGGTGGAGTTCTGGGCCGGGGCCAAATACTGGCAGGGAATCTGCAGCCCCAACAACGCCCAGCGCCAGGCCGAGGGCTACAGCGCCGCATGGCTGCACCACAAGGGCCGCAACAAGCACCATCTGGAATACTGGATTGACTACGCGCCGAACGGCGACCACGCGATGGCCGGTATGCGTATGCCGGAAAAGTACGTGGCGGAGATGGTCTGCGACCGCATTGCCGCCAGCAAGAACTACAAGGGCGACAAGTATACCGATGCCGCCGCGTGGGAGTATTATGACCGCAGCCGCGACCATTATATCCTCCACCCGGAGACGCGCAGACAGCTGGAAACCTGCCTGCTGATTCTGCGCGACCAGGGCGAGGACGCCTGCTTTGCCTATATCCGCAAGGAGCTGCTGGGGAAGGCTTTGAAATAAAGAACAAACAAAATCGGACCCGCGTCCTTGTCCAAGGGCACGGGTCCGGTGTTTTATGTGTTTTCGGTTACGGTGGGCTGCTCCGGCGCGGTATTGGCTTCGGTGGTGACGTCTGTGCCGCCCTCGGCAGTATCAGGCGGCGTGGCAGTCGGCTCCGGCGTGGATTCTGCGGTCGGTTCCGGCGTGGGTGCTGCAGTCGGTTCCGGGGTAGGCTCTGCAGTCGGCTCCGGCGTGGGTTCTGCGGTCGGCTCTTCTGTGGGTTCCTCGGTGGGCTCGGGCTCATCCTCACTGTCAGAGGCGGCGCTGGACGCGGCGGGCACTTCCGTGATGACCACCGGCTCGGTGTAGACAGCGGCGTCCTTTTCGCCGGTGTGCTTCGGGATGCTGGTCAGCGCGGGGCGGTCATCCTCGGTGATGTAGCTGTGGGTACGGATGTAGGTGAACAGCGCCTCCATCGCCGTGCGGGTCAGGTGGATGCCGTCGCTCGCCTCCACATAGCCGCTTTTGGCGTAGCCTGTGGCGGTGTCCTTCAGCACCTCGGCACTGTTCAGAAATTTCCAGCCCTTGTCCTGACACATCTGGACAAGGGCTTTGTTGTACTCATCTACCTGCGTCTGGGTCAGGCTCTGGTTGGAGTGCTGCTGCCCGATGGGCGGAATCGAGTTGACGATAATATCCACGCTGGGGTAGGCGGCCACGATGGACTCAATGCCGGACTGGTAGTTCTTGATGAAATCCGCCGTCTTGTAACTGGGGTTCAGGTCATTGGTGCCGAAGGTCAGCAGCACCCGGCAAGGCTGCAGCTTGGCCACGGCCTGCGGCATCGTGATGTAGCTGGACGAGGTGCTCAGCTGCACGCAGGCAAAGCTGGCCAGCGATTTCGCGCTCATGCCCACCGAGCCGATGGCGTTGTCATAGCTGCAATAGTCAAACATACGGTACATACGCGCCGTGTTGCTGTCCCCCAAAAAGAGGGTTTCCTCTATGTAGCTGTCGCCTGCGTCGACGGTGGTGGGCAGAATCGTGGCATCGTAGGCCTGCGCGTCAATGGTGTTTTGCTCTTTGTTGTAGCCGCTTTCCGTCACCATCGAGCCACTGTCCGCGGTGGAGCTGCCTGCGCCGGAATCAAACGCGCCAATCAGCGCCAGCGAAATCGCAATGCAGACCAGCAGCATCACGCTGCACAGGGCCAGCACCAGATACATCTTGCTGCGCGTATCCAGCGGGCGCTTCTTTTTTGTTTTGGTTTTGCCTGCCATGAAAAGTCCTTTCGTCCAGAAAATCATTTACAGAACATATAAACCCATTTTACTACATTTGCAGCCGGAGCGCCAGTCTTTTTGTAATTTTTACATAATTTGGGTAAAGGCAGCCTTGCAGGGGGGCTTACCCCCCTCTGCGCGGGTCAATAAATGCCGTGCATCATGCACTGCGCGGTATGGGCCGGGCACGCCCGGCCCGGTGGTTTCCCGCAGGCGGTATTTTTCTGGCAACTTCCACGGGCGGAGCAGAGCCCCGCCCGCGCGGCAATTTACGTGTGCGCGGCATTGATTTTACTGTAAGCCGCCCTATAAAACAAAAACCCCGCCGAAGCGGGGGTAAACAGAAATGAGGATAGCGTTGTTTGGGGGCTGCCGGGTTTACTCCTTCGGCAGCAGGTGCGCCTTTTCCAGCGCGGGGCGCAGGGCAATGTACAGAATCACTGCGCAGACGGTGGACAGCAACGAGTTGACCAGCGTGACGCCGCTGGCGATCTTGGTTACGACCGAGACAAACTCTGCGGGCTGGCCAAAGATAAACCGGTTGCGGAAGTAGCCGATGAACGGGTCGGTGAAAACATTGACCAGCAGGCCGCTGAAGGCGGACGCCGTGACGGCGACTACATATTTGAACTTGTTGTCGGTGGGGAAGGCCTTGAGGTGGATGACCTTGTGGGCCACCGCGCCGCAGACCAGACCGATGATGAACTTCAGGATAAAGCTGGTGACGGCATAGCCCGGGTCACCGGCCACAACGTCGGCCAGCGCCAGACCAATGGCGCCCGCCAGGCCGCCGGAGACGCCGTCCAGCAGCATGGCGGTCAGCGCCGTGAAGGTGTTGCCCAGATGGAAGCTGGAGCCGGTGCCCAGCACGTTGGGGATGCGGAAAAACTCGTAGGCCACAAAGCTCAGCGCGGCCATAATGCCGATGATGCTGATTTTCTGCACGGTAAATTTTGTTTTGGTCAGCGCTGCAATCAGCAGGGCCAAAGCCACCGCCACAAACAACAGCAGCCACATCATTGCAGTAGACATAGATTCCTTACTCCTCTATTGACATTTTCCTTCCGGGAAGGTATGTTTTTATTATACTGAATTCTGGCTCTGAATAAATGCCCAGTTTTTAAATTTTTTATGGGGCCAGTTGGGAGACGCCGTATGATAGAATTGCAGCCGAATGAAAAGACCCCGCTGTATGAGCAGCTTTACGCCGCCCTTGCGGACGAGATACGCACCGGCCAGCGCGCCCCCGGCACGCCGCTGCCCGGCCGCCGCACTATGGCCGCGCAGCAGGGGGTCAGCGTCAACACCGTGGACACGGCCTACCAGATGCTTGCCGCCGAGGGTTTGGCCGAGCCGCGCCCCCGCAGCGGTTTTTACGTGCAGAAAACCTACGGTATGTTGCACAGCCGAGCCCGCCGCACCGCACCGCCCGCGCCGCCTTCCGCCGCCGAGCCCGCGCCGTTGTATGACCTTTCCACCGGCAGCGTGGACACGGCGCTTTTCCCGGCGCGCAGTTGGGGGCGCATCCAGAAGGAACTGCTTTACCAGCGGCCCGAGCTTTTGCAGCGCGGCGAGACGCAGGGCGATGCGCCGCTGCGTGCGCAGATCGCGGCGTATCTGTCAAGCTACCGCGGTGTCGAGTGTACCCCGGAGCAGATTGTGGTGGGCGCGGGCATTGAGTATCTGCTGGGTTGCCTTGCGCACCTGTTTGCAGGTGGTATGGCGGCGATTGAAAACCCCGGCTACTCCCGCACGCGGACGGTTTTGCAGAACAGCGGCATCCCCTGCACACTGGTGGACATTGACCGCGAGGGTCTGCCCGCCGATGCGCTGGAGGAAAGCGGCGCAAACCTCTGCTACCTGACGCCCAGCCATCACTTTCCCACCGGCGTCACGATGCCCGCGCCCCGCCGCGCCCAGCTGCTGGCGTGGGCTGCCGCCAAGCCGGGACGGTACATTCTGGAGGATGACTATGACTCGGAATTTCGCTTCGATACGCGCCCGCTGCCCAGTTTGCAGGGTATGGCCGGGCCGGATGGGCCGGTTGTCTACCTGACCACCTTCTCCAAAAGTTTGGCACCCGGCATCCGCATTGCCTGCATGGTGCTGCCGCAAAGCCTGCTGGGGCGCTACCGGCGGGATTTTGCCACCTACGCCAACACGGTCAGTCGGTTTGAGCAGCAGACCCTCTGCGAGTTTATGGCGGGCGGGTACTTTACGCGGCATCTGGCCCGGATGCGTCTGGCCTACAAGCGCCGGATGGAGGCATTTGCCGCAGCCCTGCGCGCCGCCCTGCCCGGCGTGGAGCTGGACGGTGTGCACAGCGGGCTGCACTTTTTGCTGACGCTGCCCGGCGCGGGCGGGGAGAAGGCGATGGTCGCCGCCGCGGCCGAGCAGGGTGTGCGGCTGCGTGGACTGAGCGAGTATTACCTCGCCCGGCCCGAGCTCTGCCAGGCGGATACGGTGGTGGCGGGCTATTCCGCCCTGCGGGAGGAGGACGTGGAAAAGGTCGCACAAGCGCTGGCAAGGGCATGGCTTTGCGCACCCGGCAATGGGTAAAGCCCCCAACCAACCACAAAAAAATCCCGCCGGGCGTACACCACGGCGGGACAGTTTATTTATCGCTCAGAATCACTCATACAGCGGGAAGCGCTTGGTCAGCTCCTCCACGCGTTTGGCGACATCGTCCTTCTTGCCGGCAAAATCAAAGATGCAGTCGGCAATGCAG
>ERZ1034901.2045-NODE-2045-length-13213-cov-19.038076_pt1 | contig 13213 bp, 17 predicted proteins | sample MGYA00520628_ERZ1034901 | MGnify/ENA primary metagenome ERZ1034901 (study PRJEB33766, sample SAMN09781783) | gut metagenome | biome: gut microbiome | host: Homo sapiens | place: Madagascar | study: EMG produced TPA metagenomics assembly of the PRJNA485056 data... | reverse complement strand
AGACCCTGCGGCCCTCGTGCGCCTGTGTCTCCCTTGAGACCCTGCGGCCCTTGTGCGCCTGTGTCTCCCTTGAGACCCTGCGGCCCTCGTGCGCCTGTGTCTCCCTTGAGACCCTGCGGCCCTTGTGGGCCTGTGGCCCCCTTGAGACCCTGCGGCCCTTGTGCGCCTGTGTCTCCCTTGTCTCCCTTCGCGCCGGTAGCCCCGTCATGCCCCTGCCTTGCGACGCTGTAGGATACTGAACCGTCAGAATAGGTGAGCTTAGTCCAAAGGTACTGACCCTGTGGGGCTGACACTACGCTGTTGCTCCACGTCCCCGAGGGTGGTGTGGTGTTGCTCGCCCCAGCTTGGTACTGGATGGACGATGTTCTTAGCGGCGCACCAGTCGCGCCCTTCGCGCCTGTTTCGCCCTTCTCGCCCCTGTCTCCCTTCGCGCCGTTGGTTACCGTGAAGCTGCCAGCGGCGCTACCGTCCGAAAAAGTGGCGGTGTAGGTATCTACAAGCCCAGAACTAGCGGTCTTCTCGATTTTTGAGATTCCGCGCCCGTCCTCACCCTTGTCTCCCTTTACGTTTCCAACTAGAATTTTAGCCACAGAATACCCCCCATCTAGATTATGTAGTATACGTTTCCGCTCTCGCGGTCATATTCGAACTTGGGTGCTTCGCCCGTTCCTGCATCATTATAGCTTGCGATTAGATTTCCGTCAGAATCGACGCCAAGGTTGAAAAGTCCAGAAACGGGCACCGAGATTGTGCTTCCGGTGTCTCCCTTCTCGCCCTTCTCGCCGTCGCGCCCGTTCTTGACGTAGAAACTGCTCTCCGTCCCGTCCGTCATCTTGACGGTGTACGTATCTACAAGGCCGTCCGAAGCGGTCTTGTCGATTGACTCGATGCTCGCTCCAGCTTCTCCTTTGAGGAGCATCACCTTGACTGTCTCGTCTATCTTCGCCATTTCATCACCCCCCTAGAAAGTAACGTCCTGCATTATCTCGATAACGCCGCGCATGACCGTGAAGACATCGCCGTTGCATCCGATTTCGAAGTCGTAGAAGTACTTCCCGGGTTTCGCGTTTGCCGTGTCGCTCGGCGCGACCCGCACAACGTAAGAACCCTGACCGACCTTGGAAACGCCGTCCGAAAGAGACTTCTTGAAGAGGAATCGGTTGTCACTGCGGTTGGATTTGCAGGTGAAGTAGGCCCGCTCCAAATCCTGCCCGAAAGGCGCTCCCTCTTCGTCGCAGACCTGCAAGCCGAACGAGAGCGTGTCACCGCGAACCATGCGGATGTACTTATCTTCCATTGTGAAATTAGCACGCATCATAACCACCTCGAAAAATCTTCTACCCTGATTGCCGTGACATCACCGCGCCATGACATGGTGTTCTCCCCGACGTTCAGGCGCAAGTCGGAGTAATCGCCCGTGACGTGTCGGTTCATCAGGGCATCGCCATGGTACGCGTTCATTTCCTCAGCATCTACCGTAATGCTGCCGCCTTCGATTAGGAAAGATAGCACGGTGACCGCGTTGATTGAAAGCTCGACGTTGCCGCTCCCGTACACCGTGACGGTCGGCCTTGACACGACGTTCCCTCGATTGGTCAGCGAGATTCGGTTGAAGCTGTTGCTCGACATGGTCACGCTCAGCGTGAAGTCTACCGAAGTTCCGGCCCTGACGTCGAGCCAAAGGGCGTCGTACTCGGCATCCGCCGTTGCGGTCATGGTCGAGTCACCGTTGCTCTTCAGCTCCATGTACGAGCCGCCGAAAGACTTGGACGGTGAGCCGTCGATGAGCCTTAGCGCGCACCCGGCAGCGCTGCCGCTGGCCGTAGCGGTGAGTGTGTAGCTGCCGGAAAGCGACATGCGCTCGACCGGAACCTCTATGTCAACGTCGCTCGTTGCCCTGCCGGACACCCTGACGCTGCCGTCGCTCGAAGTGACCGTTATGCCGAACTTGGTAGCGGTCGAATCACAGACGTGCAGGAACTGGTTAACGATATCGAAAGTCCTGTCCACCGCATCATACTTGAACGGCTGAACGTGCAACTTCACCTTAGCCGTGCGGAACCGTATCAGGCGCTCGAAGTCGATTTGGTCGAGAATCTGGTAGCGGTAGTACTTGTCTGGCTCGTTGCCGAAAACGACCTCGCCCTCAGAATCGAAGAACGAGATTGCATCGTCGATGTCGAAGTCACCGTGAAGGCCGATGCTCAGCTGCTTGTCGTAGGCGGAATAGCCCAGCTTCGTGACTACATCCCCGTCGCGCCCGTCGATTGTCTCAATGGACGTGCGCATTTTCGGCTTGCTGATTGGCGGAAGGGACTGGATTATCAGCCCCTTGACGCTCGTGCTCTTCTCGCCGTTCAGCTCGACGTAGTTAATCATATGAAACACCTCCTATGCGTAAATCGCGTTCGTGACCGTGCGCTCCACGAACTTGCCTGCAACCTCATCGTCGAGCACGATGTGTACGCGTCCGAGGGCTTCGATGACAGCGTCAACGACGCTGGAATTGGCAACCGTCCCGGCTGCGGAATAGCCGCCGTATGCAATCTGCTGGTCGCTCACGAACGCCGATGGGTCGGGCATGGCGTCCTGCATCTGACCGACAACGCTGCCCATCTCGTCGGTGAAGCCCTCGCCGATGCCTTGGGCGATGTACTTGCCGACTTGGTCGCGGAACAGGCGCGAAGGCGAGTGGATGCCGAGGGCGTCCTTCATGCCGTCGAGGATGCCGGACGCGAAGCTCTTCACCTGGCCGGCCAGCCATCCAGCGGCACCGCTGATGCCGTTCCAGATGCCGCGCACAATGTCACCGCCGATGCTGAGAACGCGACCCGGCAGCGAGGCCAACCCGTTGACCACCGCGTTGAACATGCTCCTTGCGCCCGCTGCGCCCTTGCTCGCCATCTGCCCGGCCCACGAACCGAGGTTCGAGATGACGTTGCCCAAGAAGTTTGCGATGCGCCCGGGCAGCTGCGAGACGAAGTTGATTGCGTTGCTCAGGAACTGCGAGCCAGCACGTGAAGCGTTGGATGCCATGTTCGATGCCCAGCCGACGACATTTGAAATGACGTTGCTCAGGAAGCTCGCGACGTTCGCGGGAAGGTTCTGGATGAAGTTGATGGCGTTCTCCACGAACTGCGAGCCAGCCGAAGCGGCGTTGCTCGCCATATCGGTAACCCACGAGATGACGTTGCCGATGACAGTCCCCAGCAGGTAGCCGATGTTATACGGAAGGTTCTGTACGAAGTTGATGACGTTGCCGACGAATTGCAAACCGGCGCTCGCGGCGTTGGATGCCATGTCCGAAACCCAGCCGGCAACCGTCGCGATGACGCTGTTCAGCCAGTCGGCGAACATCTGCGGCAGCTGCGAGATTGTGGTGCCGAGGTTAGAGAAGAAGTCCCCGATTGCCTGAACCGCATCGCCGATGAAGTCCTTGATGCCATTCCACACGTTCATGACCGCGTCTCGGAAACCCTCGTTGGTGTTCCAGAGCACGACTATCGCGGCGATAAGCCCAGCGACAAGCCCGACAACCAGCCCGATTGGGGACGAGAGCTGCGCTGCGTTGAGGAGCCGCTGCGCCACTGTCATTCCCTCGGTCGCGGCCTTCCAGCTTCTGAACGCGCTAACCAGCGCTTCGACCTTCTGCGCGACCATGATGCCGCCCAACGCTGCGGAGATTCCCGCCAGCAGCGGCGCTATCGTAGGCAGGTTGTCCTTCAGCCACGATATGCCTTTCTTGATTGGCGGGATGACCTTGGAAACGCCGTCGCTGATTGAGTTGATGAACCCAGTGACGTTCTCGGAGCCGATTGCATCGTAAATCTGCATGAGACCATCAGTGACAGCCGCCTGCATGTTTCCCATCGCGCCCTCGAAAGTTGACGTGGAGGTAGCGGCCTGCTGGGCAGCGTCGGTGAAGCCCAGACTCATGATTGCCTGATTGAACTCGTCAGCCGTGATTTGGCCTTGGGCCATAGCGTCGCGGAAATTCCCCGTGTACGCGCCGTTCTGCTGCAACGCTTCTTGCAGCTTGCCGGACGCGCCGGGAATCGCGTCAGCCATTTGGTTCCAGTTCTCCGTCGTGAGCTTGCCAGCGCCCGCCGTCTGCGTGAGAACCATCGCCACGCTCTTGAACGTGTCGGCGTTGCCGCCAGCGACGGCGTTGAGGTTGCCAGCGGCCTGCGTCAGACCCGTGTAGTCCTGAATGCCGTTAGCAGCGAGCTGCGCGGTCGTGTTGGCAACCGTGTCGAGGTCGTACACCGTCTGGTCGGCGTACGTCTTCATATCGTCCTTGGCTTTGGAGATTGTCGAATCGTCGTAGCCCGCGAAGCTCATTGTCGACTCGAACTTCTTCAGGGCATCGGAGGAGTTGATTGCTTCGCCCGCAAGGCTCTGCACGCCATTGATTGCCGACATGACGATGTTTCCAGCGAGGTTGGCGATAGCGCCCTTCAGGACGGTGAACCCGCCCTCTGCGTTCCGCGCCTTCTCCCCGGCTTCCTCGACCGATTCGCCGAGCTTGCCGCTTGAAGTTGCGGACTTGCCCATCTGCGATTCGAGGTCTTTGATTTCACTCGCGGTCTTGTTTATGTCCGCCTGCGCGTTGTTCATCTGCGTGCGCATACGCGACATTGAGCGCTCGTTCTGGTCGTTCGCCGTGGTCGATTTATCGACCTGCTCTTTCAGCTTCTCGACCACTTCCGCCTGCTGCTTGTACTCGTGCGAGGTCGTTCCTAGCTCGCGCCCGATACGTTCAAGCTCGGACTTCTCGCGGTTGTACGAAGCGACCAGCTGCTCGTGCTTCTCCTTGTTTTGCTGGTACTCGCCGCCCATCTTCTCATACTGCTCGCGCAGCGTGGAAAGCTTCGCCTTCTGCTCTTCGAGTCGATGGGTCAGCGCCGTCTGCTTCGCGGTCAGCGCTTCGATGCTCGTGTCGTTCTTGTCGTACTGCGAGGACACGAGCTTCAGCTCGGATGAAACCTCCTTGAGGTTCTGCGTGATGTTGCGCAGCGCGGCGCGGTACGCGCTCTCGCCTTGCAGCTTGACCGCGCCACCGAAACTTGCCATATAACCACCCCCTAGTTAAAACCATTCCTCGTCGCTCATGGACTGCGCTTCGAGCTTGGCATACGTCGACCCGCTCGCCCTCATCTGCGTCTCGATGTCGAACGTGTCCTTGTATGCCTGATAGAGCGCCCGAAACCGCCTGAGCGTCAGTCTCCCGACTTCCCTGTCGGACGAAAGCCCCAAGCGCGTCCGCCCGATGAAGTAGTACCACGCGAAGTTAATGGTCGGGTCATAATCGAAAATCACGTCTTCGTCGTGGACTATGCGTTTTTTGAATCATCTGCTGCTGAATCGACCACTGTCTGCTGCACCTTGCTCGTCACGGATTCGAGGCCGACAGCAGTCAGGATGCGGGCCACCTTGCGATGAGTGAGCGGCTTCTCGTCGGTGCCGTCCTCGTCGTTCGAGATTTCGATGCCCTCGTTAATCATCTGCGTGGCTCCGAAAACGAGCGCCTTGATGTTAGGCTCACCATCTTCAGGCTCCACGAGCTTGCCCCACGCCTCGATGCTCCCGTACTCGTCTTGGATTGCCTCCATGACGTTGAGGTCGAAAGCGAGCTTGTACGTCTTGTCTTTGTACTCGATTACCTGCAACTTGCTTTTCATGTAGTTCCTTCCTCCTTAAAACAATGGGCCACGGCGATTGCCATGACCCATTATCGCACATCCTTTAGGCCGCGCCGTTAGACGCTGGCCGCCTTGAGCTTGTCCTTGACCCAGGTGACGGCGGCTTCCTTGGTGTCGAACGTCTGCGCAGCAGACCAGTTGCCGTTCGCAAGGCTCGCCGCAGACCCCTCGATTTCGGGCGTCTTGAAGTCGACCTTCTCGCCCTTCGTCTGGTCTTCCTGCGACGGCTCCGAGAACTTGACCTTGTACAGGAACTCGCCCTTGTACTTCAGGGCGCCGTTGACCATCTTGGTGATGACGCGACCGAGGCCGATGTACGGTGCGACGTCGTTGGCGTTGCGCACCATCTCGCCCTTGCCTTCCGAGGCGTCATTGACGGTGTGACCGAGGATGGGCGCGAAAATCGTGTCATCATCGTCGGAGACACCGAGCGTCACGGACGCGCTGTTGAAGCTCTTGTCGGATTCGGCAAGAGCGTCCTCTGCGTAGAGCGTCGCGTCGTTGTTGGTCACGGAGACCTTGCAGGACACCGCCTTGCCGAAAGACTTCGCGCCATCGTAGGTCGATGCTCCGTCCTCGGCTTCAGTGAGCTTCGCCCACCAGATGTTAGTAAGGCCGATTTTTGCCATCTAAATCCCTCTTTCCTTTGCGAAACTGAGCGTCACGTGGAAGTATCCCGTGTCGCTCTCGTACATGTCCCCAGAAGAGCGGGACGGCTGCCAAGTCCATCCCGCGTCTTCGAGAACCTTCTTGACTGCTTCCACGAGTGCAGTGTGGTTGCCCTTGCTGTACACATCGAAGTCGTAATACGTCACGTACCCCAGCAATGAATCATCGCCGGAATACGAGCTATCGTCATACTCGCGGCTGAAGATGACGTAAGGCTCGCCGTGTCCCTCGTAGGTCAGGAACCGCACGGGAACCTCTTTGCCGCCGACGGTGAAGCCGTCGAAAATCTTGACTATTTCATCGTTCATCGGCTCACCCCTTCGGCAGGTACTTGTCCTGCACCTTTTTCATCGCCGATTCGATTTCGCTGCTAACGAAACTGCGGCGCATGAAAGGGTGCCGAGGGTACGGCGAGTTGCTGCGCCCGTACTCGAACAGGTTGCACACCAGCGGCGCTGGCGTTCTCGTCCCGTCCTCGTTGGTGAAGTAGCCGTAGAACGCGACCTTGGTGGCAACGCCGTCATCGGAAGGCGTCTTGTACGAGCGGGTCAGCTTCAGGCACTTCATGATGCCCGACTTCCTGAAGCTCGACGGGACGTTGGCCTTGACGTTCGCCAAGACCTTCTTCGCCCCCTCGCGCGTCATTTCCTTGAGCATCGTGTCGGTGCTTTTGTCGAGGAACTCGAACTGCTCCATAAGCTCGGTCGGGAGCTGTTCGTCGAATGCTGCCATCAGTGCGTCACCTCCGCTCCTTGTATCTCAAGCTCTACGTTGGCGTAGTTGATGTTATTGAGATATTGAATCTCGTAGCGCCTTCCGTCGAACAGCACGACCATATCCCGGTCGATTTTGGTTGTCGGCGGGTAGCGAATCGTGAAGTTCGTCGTTGCCGCTTCGAAGCTCGTGCCGCTCTTGATGAGAGTATACCCGCGAGTCGTTCTTACGCTCGCGTAGGCTTCGAGGATTGGTTCGTCAACCGTGGTCGGGAACCCCTCCGCGTCGTGCGATACCTTCGGCTTGACAATCTGGATTCGGTGGTCGTACTTGCCTGCATTAATCATCGTGCATCACCGACGGGAGTAGGTTCACGGAGTGCATATCGAGGATGCTCTGCACCATGCGGTTGACGTTCGCGGAATCGACGTACAGGGCGCGGTTGTCGTACATGTCTTGACACAGCACCAAAAGCACTGGGACGAAGTCCTGAGACTCGTCCAGCTGCTCCATCGTAAGCCCCGTGTACTTGCACATGTACGCGGTTGACGCGCCGATAATCGTCTTTAGGAACCCTTCCTCGGAAGGTGTCACCTCGCAGACCCGCAGGTATTCCGCAAGGTCGGTCGAGGTGACCTCCGAGACTTTCGCAATCTGGTTCATCTAATCCCCCCTACTCTTGGGGATTCTCGTCCCCAGACTTCTTGGTGCTCCTGCCGCGCTTGGGCTTGACTTCCTCGATGTAGCCAGCCTTCAGCAGGTCTGCCACCAGCTCGGCGTTGTCAATCTCGCGCGTCTCGCCCTCGTGCATCGAGATTGTGCCGCTGAAAGACTTCAACGCCTTATGCACTGGCCATCACCAGCTTGGCGAGCTTCTGTTCGTTCTGCACCTTGGAATCGAACTCGAACCAAGCGACAACGCCCGTGGCGTGCTCGTCTGCGTACTTCTCGCGAAGAACCTGCGTCGTGATGTTCTCCGAGAACTTAGTGGCAAGGCCAGTCATATCGCCGTAGTAAATCGCGGTAGCGTCAGCCTTGATTTCGGGCATGTTGTCGGAAACGTACACTGGCTTGCCGAGCAGCGTGGAACCGAACGGGGACGTGATATCGTCCTGAAGCAGGTAATGGCCGTCGGAACCCTTCAGCAGTCGGAGCGCCGTGCGGGTCGCAGTGGACATAATCCAAATCGCGTTGGATTGGTAAACGTCCTTGATGCTGTCCTTCAGCTTCACAACCTCGTCGGAGGTGATAGCGTTAGCAGCCGCTGCGGTCACCTTGTTCGTCATGGTGGAAAGGCCAGTCACCTTGTCGCTCGTGCCGATAAGCAGCTCGTGCTCGATGAAACGCGCGATATCCTCGGCCATCTGGTTGACCACGAAGGAAACGATGTCGAACTGGCTGTTGTTGATAAGCGAGTTGCTAATCTTGGAAAGCGCACCGGCGAGGAAGCCGTCAAGCTCGATGTTCTTGAACTTGCCGTTGCTGGAAGTCAGCGGCTTGAACTCCTCGGCGTAAGCAACGGTGATGCCGCCGTCCGTGGTGTCGTAGTACGGAATCTGGAGCTTGCCCTTGACGTTGTACTTCTGCGACTTCTCAAGAATCGGAGAGATGTCGTAAACCTTCTTGATAATCTGCTGGGCAATTGTGGCCGGGATGACCGAACCGTTGTCGGTCTTGGTCAGCTCGCCAGCACGCTCGTGAACGATGCGGCCACGGATGTAGTTCTCGAAGGCGCGGCGCTCCTGCTGCTCCTGAGTCGGCTTCGGCTCGCCGCCAGCGGGCGCAGGCTCCTGCTTCGGCTGCTTGTCCTTGGAATCGTCAAGCTCGTCACCAATCTTGAGCGCTTCCTTGATGCGCTTCACATCGTCGCGAATCTCTGCAAGCTCTGCGGCCTCGTCCTCGGTAAGCTCGCGCTTGTTCACCTCGGCGTCGGCGAGAATCTTCTCGGCCTTCTCAATCTTGTCGTTCTTCAGCTCCATGAGGTTCTTGTAGCTCAGGGAGCGGGTGTGGAAAATCTTCGGCATGTTAGCCCTCCTTCATCTCGGCAATCATTGCCTTGTACTTGTCGTAATTGATTTCCTGCTGCGGTTCTTGCTGCGGTTCCTGCTGCTGTCCGTCATCCCGCGTCTCGGGCGGTTCGGCATCCCCGTCGAAGGATTCCGACAGAAACATGTCGTTCTCGGAATCCTCGCTGCGGGCCATGATGAGCGTGCCGTCGTAGGCTGGCACCTTGGAGCGGTCGAGGATGGAAACCTCTTCGAGGTCGAGGTCGTTCACCTCGCGGGTGAGCATGCCGTTCTCGACGCCGTTCTTCACGTCTCGGTCGTAGAAACCGAAAGACCAGCCCACCAAATCACCGCGCTTCGCCATCTCCATGACTTCCTTGTCGGAAATGGTGCATTTGGCGCGAAGCCCGATGTTGTCCTCGTTCAGCTCGAGGTTGCCCTTCTTGGTGCTGCCGAGGTCGCGCTGCCAGTCGTGGTTGAGCAGCACGTGAACATCGTCGTTGCGCTTCAGGGCACGCGCGAACGCGCCCTTCTTGATTCGCTCGATGAACTTGCCCATGCGCGAGAGCAGCGGCTTGCTGTTTCGCTCGACGGCGTTGACGTAGCCCTCGATTTCAACGCTGTCCTCACGGATGTTAATCTGCATTTGCTTCACCCCCTTGCGCCTGAATTGCGCAGCCAGAATCCGAAATGCCAGCCGCCTTCGTGGAGTCCGTGTTCGGGGTGTACGTCTCTCCCGTGGCGGTGTCGAAGAGAACGGAGCCGAGTCCGAGGTCGATGATGTCAAGCCCCTGAACCTCGTTCATGTTCTCGTTGCGGCGCATTTCGTTGATTGTCATTATGCCACATTCTTTTGCAAGCTGGTACGTCTCATAACGCTCCTTGAAGCTCGCCTTGATGATTTCACGGCTGTCGAATGCGAAGAAGTAATTTCGCTTCTCGCGCTCAAGAAGAAGGTCGCGGTTTAGCGCCGTCTCGAAAGCCCGCACGATGGGGTAGATTGCGAACTTCCACGTCTCCTCAAAGTTGTCCTTGATGTGGAAGATGCCGTTAATCTCATCGGCCATCGTCCGCTTGTTCTCGTTAAGCTGCATCTCTGTGGAAGTGCTCGACGCCTCTTGGAACTCCAAGCCGTTGTTGAGTACCACGACGTTTTCCTCGCTGTTGCCGTAAAGTTTCGACCATGCGCTCTTGAGCGCGTCGATTTCCTCTTGGCCAAGCTTGCGCTGGCTCTTCAGGAAGCCGCGCTTGTTTCCGCCCGCCTTCACCAACCCAAGCTGGTACATGAGCGTCTGGTATCCAGTCTCAAGGGCCTTGGCTACCTCGACCGTAAGGCCGACGCCGCTCGCGCCGTCCTTCGTGTTGCGAAGAATCTTGATGAACTCGAAGGGCTTGTACGTCCCGTCACCGACGATGATGTCGTACGACTTGTAAATCGGGTCGCTGTTGATGTTGATGCTCACCGCGTCGCACTTCACGTAGTACAGACCCGTCACGTCGTTTCGGCTGCGCTCGATGTAGCAATAGCCGCCCTTGCCCATCAAGTAATCTTCGACCATCGCCTTCTTGAGCTGGAAACCGTCTAGCGTGTCCCCAGTGTCCCCGTTGAGCATCTTCGTTCGCGGGTCGTTCTCCACCTCTTCGACCACACCCTTCTTGGTGCGGTACAGGCGCACCGGCATGCACGCCACGGCGCTCGTGATGAAGTCAACCGCGCCGGATACTGCGGGCAGCATCATCGCCTTGTCGCGGTTGATTGGCTCGTTTGCGAGCAATGCACGCAAGAGCACGTCGTTCACCGTGCCGTCATTGCCGATGACGTTCTCAGCGGAGCGCTTGCGTTCCCATCTATCGCTGAACCATCCCATAGAATCACCCCTTTAGATAACCTGAACCGTGAAGTCAGGCATTTGATTGAATACGACGTCCTGCTGAAGCAAGTATACGGCGTTGATAAGCGAAACCACCATATCGACCTTGCCTTTGCTCTTCTTCTTATGGACGTACATGTTTTTATTCGTGTCGTATGAGCAGCGGGCATTCTGGAAGTTGATTTCGAGCAGTTTGTTGTCGGTGTACTCGAACTCGCCGCAAAGAATCTTCTCCCTCAGAAGTTTCGTCGGCGGGTGGAGCACGCTGGAATGCTGCCTGATTTCTACGGTGTTGTATCCCGCGCCCTCCAGCTTCTGCGCCGTGCTGAGAGCGTTCCATCGGTCGTAGCCGATTGCCTGCACCTGCACGCCGTACTTTTCCTCGATGCCGAGGATGAAGTCCTCGACAACATTGTAGTCGATAACCCTGTCACCGCAGGCAATGCACTTCCCGGCCCTGACGAACTCGTTGTAGTCAATCTTCTCGTAGGCGTTCTTCTCGGGGATGCGTCCCTCTGGCACGAACGCGAAAACATCGGCGAGTATGTTGCCGTCATCGTCTGCCGCCACCATAGCAACCGCCGTGTTGTCGTTCGTCTCCGAAAGGTCTAGCCCCAGATACACCACGCGCCCGCGCCAGTCGATGTTGGAAACCTTGCAGGCCTGCACGTCCGCGACGTCGATGAAAGTCTCCGTTCCCTGTCCCTGATAGATGATGTTGCAGTGCTTGGTCAAGAAGTTCTCGCGTGCCGATTCGACCGCGATAGCGTAGGCTCGCTTCTTCTTCAGGACTTCCCAAATCTCGGGTATCTCCAAACTCACGGGGTTGGCGTGGCGCATCACCAAATCGTCGGTCATCCAATCCTTGGGTTCGTCTGGCTCGTAGAGCAGAGCGAACAGCGTATCGTCTTCTACGATGCCGTCCAGCACCTTCTTGGCGTATGCCACCTCGTCCTCGAAAGGATTGTCTATCGTCGGGTACTTGGTGCTAATGATGAACCCCAACTTGTTGAGGATGTTGAGCTGTCCAGACTTCATCGCCTCGACCGCGTAGCTCGTGGGAAGAGCGCCGACCTCGTCCGCGCAGAAGGCGCTTGGGAGTCGGCCATCCATGCGCGAGGTCGAATAGCTGAGTGGCACGTACGTCGAGCTCTTCAACAGGAACGTGATGGACGGTTTCAGAATCTTGAAACGCTTGTTTCCCTTGTACTCGTAGACCTTCGGTGACGAGCGCAGCGTCTGCGAGATTGCTTCGCGAATCTGCCTAGACAACGCCCCATCTGGCGCAACAGAGAAGAACTCCGAGAATCGTGGCTCGGTCATCATGAGGATGATGAAGATGGTTGCCACCACGTACGTTTTGAAGTTCTTACGGGCGATTTCCAGCAGCCCGATTTCGTAGCGCCGCTTCTCGGGGTTGTCGCGGTAGACGGTGCAGAGAACGGCGATGTAGAGCAGCCATTGGTAGCCAGTCGTGCATTCGTAGAGCGTCTGTCCAGTCTTCAGGCCCTTCGGCATGATAAGCAGCTTCAGTATTGATTCGACCTGACGAATCTTCTCGTCGCTGACGAAGTACTTGTCGCTCTTACCGTCGCAAACATCCATCCACAGGCGCATTTGCTTCTTGACGTACTTTGGGCAAGTGTCCGCGTCTATCGCACGCTCGCAGTACTCGTATCCCTTATTGCTCGCCATCGCTGTCACCGTTGATTATCGCCATGAGCGGGTCGTAGTCCGCGTCGCGTTCCTCGTTCTCCTTGGCGAATCCCTTGATGATTTTCATGAGAGTGGTCACCGTGCGGTTTGCGCTGTCGGTGGTCTTGTTGTACTCCGTGACCGCTGGGTTGACGTAGATGTTCGCGCGTCCCTTCACGTACTCCTTCGTCACGAGCGTTCCCGTTTCCTTGATTGCCTTCTCAAGCTCGCCGAGATTGCTCAGCTGCACCTGATACCGTTTAAAAGTGGTCACGAAGAAGAAATTCGTCTGCACGCCAGTATCTTCGGCTATCTTCAGGATTTCCTGCGCCTGCTCGTCAAGGCTCTTCTTTGTCTTTTCCATGCCTTGAAACTCCCTTCTCGATGTTCTGAAAGCCGCTATGGGGGAAACGTCCGAAAGAATCCCCGATAATCGCCCTTATTTGATGATAATCGCAGTTTTTGACCGGTAAGTTGGCTTTTCCCAAGTTATCAACACAGTTTTCAACAGGTTATCAACACCGCCGTTTTCCAAAAAAGGCCAGCGGATTAGAAA
>ERZ1034901.2042-NODE-2042-length-13223-cov-6.125380_pt1 | contig 13223 bp, 8 predicted proteins | sample MGYA00520628_ERZ1034901 | MGnify/ENA primary metagenome ERZ1034901 (study PRJEB33766, sample SAMN09781783) | gut metagenome | biome: gut microbiome | host: Homo sapiens | place: Madagascar | study: EMG produced TPA metagenomics assembly of the PRJNA485056 data... | reverse complement strand
GCCTTCCCCGAGGGGGAAGGTGGGCCGGGCGAAGCCCGGGTCGGATGAGGGCAACCTACCGCAAGCACTCCGCCGTGTACTAACGTACCCCCTCCCCCGCAGAACCACGAAAAAAACGCTTGACAAATCCCCTGGTTTCGTGTATGATAATTGCGAAAAAAGATGCAGTCGCTTTTCCGACGGCATCTCAAACGATAATAGCAAACCCGGCGAAAGCCGGCGACGCAAAGCTATAGGGCCTTACCCCCGCAGAAAACAGGGTTTCCTGTTCGGGGCTGGCAGCCAGTTACCGAAAGGAGATCGCTGTTATGAAGCGGCTGTTTCGTTATGTCTGCGTTTTGCTCGCAGCGTTCACGCTCCTGTCCCTGGTCACCGTGGCTGGGGCTGCCGGGACCCAGGTCATTGATGCCTCCCACACCAGCGCGGGCTATGTGACCGTGAGCTACACCTCTTCCGCCCGCCTGAAGGTCGGCATCCAGTACGGCAGCGGCAAGACCGCCTACCGCGACTGCCCCAGCGGCACCACCTCCTTCGCCCTGGACCAGGGCAACGGCACCTACACCGTCAGCGTCTGCCAGAACCTCTCCGGCACCTCCTACCGGGTCGTGGCCAGCCAGACCATGCGCGTGACCATCGACAGCGCCAACGCCCCCTACCTGATCTCCACCAGTGAAGTCCCCTTCACCGCCGGCGACGCCGTGACCACCAAGGCCGCCGAGCTGTGCAAGAACGCCAAGACCGACGAGCAAAAAGTGGTTGCCATCTACAACTTCATCGCCGGTCGCTACACCTACGACCAGGCCCTGGCCGACCGGATCACCTCCGGCCAGGTCAAGAGCTACATCCCCAGCCCCACCGCGACCCTCAGCGGCACCAAGGGCATCTGCTATGACTTCGCCTCTCTGTTTGCCGCCATGTGCCGCAGCCAGAACATCCCCTGCGCCCTGACCAAGGGCTACGCCGGCAGCAGCTACCACGCCTGGAACAAGGTGAGCGTCGGCGGCAAGTGGTATGCCATCGACCTGACCTACGCCGTGCTCTACCGGACCAAGACCCCCGCCACCAAGCTGGCCGCCTGCGTCTCCCCCCTGACCTACACCCACCAGAGCGACGCCCTGGCCGTCACCGCCGCGTGAGAACAAAAAGATACATTTTCACTTCGATAATGCGAGTCACCACAGAAAAACCCGGCGAAATATACTTGAAATCTGGGCTGGGTATGGTATGATAAAACCATCAAAGGAAATCGTTCCCCGCCCTGCGGCGACCCGACGCCGCGGCAACGGGGGGATAGGGTCTCAAGTACCCCCCCAAGGTCAGGAGAACGAACATACTGCACAAACCCGATCTGTGCGTCTCGCAAGAAGTGGAAGTTTGTACAGACAAAGGCAAACCCGGCGAAAGCCGGGGACGCAAAGCCAAGGGCCTACCCGGGAGCACCCCCTATCCTTCCCCGTAAGGCAGCCGGTTACCGAAACAACATTACCTTCTTCGAGCCTGCACGCTCAAAGGAGGTAATTTTTTATGTTTGAAAAGAAGAGAGGAACGCGCTTCTTGGCCAGCGTTATGGCCCTTGTCATGCTGCTTTCTCTGGCCCCCGTCGGCGCTCTAGCCGTTGAAGATGAGGAGCAGAACCAGGAGGTCGTGGCTCTGCCCGCCAACCAGGCCGACCCGAAGCCCGTTGTGACGGACGAAGAAAACACGGCAAACACTAACGAAGAACCTACACCCCCCCCCCGCAATGAGGGCGATGCAGTAATGACTGCCGATAACAATGCTTCTCCTTTTGGTTTAAGTTGGAATACACCTCTTAAGATAAACGATATTTCTTTATCCAAGAGCGCATGTGAGAACTGTGACGTTTATTATTATGAGACTGGTAGCACTGAACTGACACAGTTCGAGGGAACTATTACTCACAGCAATCAGCCTGTACCATACGGCATTGTGTTTTTTGTAGCTCCCCATGAGGGCTATGCACTTACTGAAATTATTGCGAATAATACGAAGAACGCAGAGTTTTTCTCGATTGCGAATAATGACGATATTTCCGAGACAGACTTTTACACAAAAAATTCTGGGAATAGTAATATGACACCGGTACAAAAGCTTCTTGCCGCTGGTTTTGATGAAACTGGTCTGAGCAATTTAGTTACAGAAGCAAAAGACCAGAAGAATTGCGTTGCGGCATTTATCTATTCTCGTTCCGGAACTAATAACGCTAATATTTCTGATACATTGAGTTTCTACGCAAAGAAACTGGCAACTTTGGAAAAGAAAGTTGATCATGTAACACGTGGGAACGAACAGCTTAATTTAGCAACCCAAAAAGTTCGTGCAGGCGATATTATTACATATTCCTTTACGGTAACTTACTATCAGGGAACTGATTCGATTACTTATGAAAACATTAGAGTTACCGATTCCCGTGTTACTGATCCTCAGACAATGGAGTTCCAGGGACCTGCTGGCGGGAATACTACGGAAATAAAAACGGCTACCTATACTGTTACAGAACAGGATATTATCAATGCAGCACAGAATGAGGATAAGCTGACTAACACAGCTACATTGACTTATACTTATCAGGCTCCCTACAATAATGGCGCATATACTGTAAGTGATACTGCTACGGCAAATGTGACTACTGTAGGTACGGTGTCTTATGAGTACAAAGGAACAGTGCCTGATGGTGTCGCAAATCTCCCCACTACTGCAAGCCATGAAAAGAATGAGCAAGTAAGGGTTGCTGATCGTCCTAATAATATTACTGGTTATACATTTGAAGGCTGGACGGCACCTGCTGATGTAACGGTTAATAGTGACGGCTATTTTGCAATGCCCGATAAATCCATTACCTTTACTGGAAAGTGGATAGCAAACAAGTATAAAGTTACCTATAAAGATGGAGATACACCTCTTGACAATCTTTCGGAAGATGTAGCATATGGTACAGATGTTACTGTAAAGTCTTATAGCAAGGACGGCCACAAGCTCACCGGTTGGGTGGATGGAGATAATCGATCTTATAGTGTAAATGATACCTTCACTATGCCTGACAAGGACGTGACTCTTACCGCTGTGTGGGAGGAGGACACGACTACTCCTACTAAGCCGGAGAATCCCGCTTCTGAGATAAATGCAAAGTATTTCGTCCTGATGCCTAGCGCCTCTGCACCGTCTGATGGTACGAGCCAGGGCTGGGAAAATTACTTCCCTAGTGAACGTATAGAAAATGGAAATAAAATCACAGATGATGGCGGTGTTGAGGGTGCTAGCCGTGCAACTGGATATGCCGGAAAAATTACCCAGGCTGCTGCTGATTTGGTAAAAAACAAGGGTGACAACGGATACTTTAAGGCAACGGGTGTTGAAGACACTTATCTGGCACAGAAACCCACAAACTTAGGCTATTTTGATGCAAACAACTACAAAAAGGAAGGAACTACGTGGACCTATACCGGCCATGGTAAGCTTCCTGCCACGCTAACCGCCTTTACCATGGAAGGGAAGGAAGTTGTCTGGTATGTTATCAAGAATGTAGGCACCGAAACAAAGCCTGACTATCATGTTGATGGCTACGTTAAAGGTGTAGACATCGAAGTGAACTACCACCAGAATTTTACCGAAGGTACATCCTGGACCCAGACAGGCCATAAATCTGGCGATACTGTAAAAATCAAGGACTATGCCACAGTTTGGCCGAAGTCTTCCCGTACAGGTTACACCTTTACAGGTTGGAACACTAAGGCGGATGGTACTGGTGATTCCTATGTAGCTAATAGCGAAGAAGTTTTAAAGACTAGCATCGACTTGTATGCTCAGTGGGAGCAGAACTACACTGTGATCTTTAATGCTAACCATGGTTCTTGGGATCAGGCAGATGTTATTGAAGGTTACACTTTCAATACAGGAGAAACGAAAACTGAAGCAACCAGGAGAAACTTACTGGCAAGTGACACTATCTCTGATGTAACGCATCCGAAGAAAGAAAATGCAGTTTTCAAAGGCTGGGCAGCAAGTCCCACGGCTACCGCAGATGAAGCCATTCTTGCTTTTTCTTATGAGAGTCCCTTTACCGTAGCTAAATTAAAGGAGTGGACAAAGGCAACAGGCGCTACGATTACCTTGTATGCCATTTGGGATGAATCTCCGATTACTTATAAGTACACCATCATTCAGCACTTTATGAATGAAAAGGGAAAGCAAGATGGAGAACCGTCGGTTAATCCTACTGGGACAGCAGCAAAGGATACTCTGATTAGCAACTTAATTCCCAGCAACTTGATTAGTGCGGATACCCGCTATTCGTCTAATGGTAAAGAATATCTGTACGAAAATGCAAAGGTAGATACAGAGAATTACACTGGGAACGAAACTCTCCAGGCTGATAATACGCAGATTCACTTGTACTACTATCTGGACAGCTGGAAGGACGGCAAAGACAACAATCCTGACAGCAAGACTGACGGCGATGGTATCCCCGACTACAAGCAGATTTTAGTTGAGTATCACGCGATTCCGGCAACGGAAGGGACTGTAACTCCTGCGGTTGAGGTACATACGTTAGACGCAAATAAGACTCCGATTACATTGGACGGTAGCAAAGCAGAGAAGGTAGCAAACTCGAACTTCGTTTTTGCATACTGGATCAGTGGTAATGTCGATAACAGCAAAACAGCGGATCAGATTGAAGCAGGTGCTATCAGCTACAATGCCCAGCTTTCCGGTGTTCAGGTTACTTCCAAAGGTGGAGAAACTTATATCTACACGGCTATTTTCCTGAAGGATGTAGTTGGTAATCCTGATGGCCCCGACGGCATCCCCGACATCTGGCAGTACAAAGTTACCTTCAATGTAGATGGCGGTAACTGGAATGATACCAACAATAATAATGAAGTTGTTCGGTACGTTACCAGAGCGAAAGGCGAAAATAACATTCGTAAGGCTGTGCTGGGTGATGTTCCCGTTGCTGGAGAAAAGCCGGACGCAAGCCATATCAATAATGGTAGCTGGACGAAAGATGACATTGCTATGAGTGAGGCACCTAAGGTAGGGGATGAGATTACTGGGCCTACCAATTATGTGTTCACCTATAACACGGCAACTCCCGTAACCAAGTATACTTATACTGTGAATCGCAACTTGATGGGTGCTACTGGCGCAAAGGTAAAAACAGAGCCTATTGATACAAATGCAAAAGCTAACGATGGTACGATTCTGAAGAATCTGATTACTCCTGCTATGCAGGAGAATTGGACAGAAGGCACCCAGAACTATGTGTATGTCCCTGCGGCAACGACTTTCAAGAAGGGTGAAACTTCTAAGAAGGGGACTGATACCCTGGATGGTAACGGCTTTGTAATTGACCTGTACTATTACCTGGACGAGACTGGTACCCCTGGCAAGGACAACGAGGGCAAGGATACTGATACCCCCAACGGTCATCCCGATGCATGGGAGTACAAGGCTACTTTCATCGTGAAGAATGGTCAGTGGGACACCAACCCCACCGGCGGTAACGACACGATCGTTAAGTACCTGCCCACTAAGGACATTAAAACCGGAGAGAACATCCAGGCCACGCTGAGCAATGTTCCTACCGCAGGCAACACTCCTGACAGCCACTATAAGGCAGGTAGCTGGGATCCGAAGCCCAACGAGGGTGAGGTCATTACCAAGGACATGACCTATACCTACACTTATAGCTGGAGAAGCAGCGGTGGTAGCGGCGGTAGTAACCGTCCCAAGCCTCCTGTTGTGGAGATCCCTGATTATGTGCCGACCGGCCTGAACGGGAAGGACCACTACGCTTATATCATCGGCTACGGCAACAACGACGTGCGGCCCCAGAACAATATTACCCGCGCCGAGGTGGCCACCATCTTCTTCCGTCTGCTGACCGACGAGACCCGCGAGGCCAACATGACCAAGAGCAACAGCTACAACGACGTGAAGGACGGCGACTGGTTCTGCTGCGCCGTGTCTACCCTGAGCAAGATGGGGATTATTAAGGGCTATGAGGACGGCTCCTTTAAGCCCAACGACCCCATCAGCCGCGCCGAGTTCGCCGCCATCGCCGCCCGCTTCGACCCCGACGGCGACAAGACCCCCGCGACCTTCGCCGACGTCACCAGCCACTGGGCCAAGGACGAGATCAGCATCGCCGCCAACCACGGCTGGATCAAGGGCTATGAGGACGGCTCCTTTAAGCCCGACCAGAAGATCACCCGTGCCGAGACCATGACCCTCGTCAACCGCGTGCTCAACCGCCTGCCCGAAGCCAAGGACGACCTGCACAAGGACATGAAGACCTGGGTCGACAACATGGACGAGACCGCTTGGTACTACCTGGCCGTCCAGGAAGCCACCAACAGCCACTACTTCAAGAACAAGACCGGCACCAAGTTCGAGCAGTGGACCGACCTGCGCGACACCCGCGACTGGAGCGAGCTGGAAAAGTGAGCCACAGCGGGGAACGCTGAGAACGAGAAGAATACCATTTGAATAAAAAAGAGACAGGCCGCGGCCTGTCTCTTTTTTGCGGGGTGGGTGGTCTGCGCTGGTACACTACGGAGTGCTTGCGCGGCGTGGCCCTCATCCGTCTGCTTCGCAGCCACCTTCCCCCTCGGGGAAGGCTTTTTGGGGCAGTACTACTCTGCAAAGTTGTACCGCGTTGACAGAGCCTTCCCCTGGGGGGAAGGTGGGCCGGCGAAGCCGGGTCGGATGAGGGCCACCTACCGAACGGAATCGGCCGTGTAGGAAGGCAACACCGTGCCTTGCGGAACCACCCATCCAATTCTCCGGCGAAGCCGGACACCACGGATCCCCTTCGTTGACCTTTCCCGTCCTGTCGCGTATAATGGGGGAAAAAGACGCAAATCAAGATTCAAATTCGGAGGGAATGCTTTATGATCCGACTGGAATGTGACTACGCCGAGGGGGCACACCCCCGCGTGCTGCGGCGGCTGACGGATACGAACTTCGATCAGACCGTTGGATATGGAGAAGATACGTTTTGCGACAAAGCCCGCGCCCAGGTCCGGGCCTTGTGCGGGGGCGGGGAGGATCTGTCCGTCCACTTTTTGGTGGGCGGGACCCAGGTCAACACCACGGTGATCGCCGCGGCCCTGCGACCCCACCAGGGGGTCATCGCCGCCCACACCGGGCACATCAACGTCCACGAGACGGGGGCCATCGAGTCCACCGGACACAAGGTCCTGCCCATCCCGTCGGAGGACGGGAAGCTCACGGCGGCGGCCATCCTGGCCCTGTGGCGAGCCCACTGGACCGACGCCACCCACGAGCACATGGTCCAGCCCGCCATGGTCTATCTCTCCCAGCCCACGGAGAACGGCACGCTCTACTCCCTGGAGGAGCTGGACGCGATCTGGCAGGTCTGCCAGAGCAAGGGGCTGATCTTGTATATCGACGGGGCGCGGCTGGGCTACGGCCTGATGAGCAAGGCCTGCGACATGACCCTGCCCGACCTGGCCATCCGCTGCGATGCCTTTACCATCGGCGGGACGAAGCAGGGGCTGCTCTTCGGGGAGGCGCTGGTCATCCGCAACCGGGCCTTGAACCGGGACTTCCGCTACCTCATCAAGCAGCGCGGCGGCCTGCTGGCCAAGGGGCGGCTGCTGGGGGTGCAGTTCTCGGCCATTTTAGAGGAGGAGCTGTACTTCACCCTGTCCCGGCAGGCGGACGAGTTCGCCATGAAGATCCGCCGGGCCTTTGAGGCCAAGGGCTGCCCCATGCTCTACGATTCCTACACCAACCAGCAGTACCCCATCCTGCCCGACAAGCTGCTCCATGAGCTGGAGAGGGAGTTTGCCTTCGCCTTCTGGTGCAAGACCGACGAGACCCACACCGCCGTTCGCATCTGCACCAGCTGGGCCACCACGCAGAGGGCGGTGGACACCCTCTTGCGGCGCCTGAAACAGTTCGCCTGAACACGCACGAAAGGAGACCGCCTATGAAACTCTACACCGTGGCCGACGAGAAGCGCACCCTGGTCTGCCGGGAGACTGCCCCCGGCACCTTGCAGGTCCTGCCCTACGCCACCATGAACGACCTGCTCACCGACGACCCCGCCCACCGGGAGACGATCCTGGCCCAGCAGGCAGGGGAGACCCTGGCCCTGGCCGAGGTGCGGGTCCTGGCCCCCATCCCCGCCCCCCGGCAGGACGTGATCTGCCTGGGCATGAACTACCAGAAGCACAAGACCGAGGCCGAGCAGTTCAACGCCGACGCCTTTACCCGGGAAAAGGGGAGCGCCGTCTATTTCTCCAAGCGGGCCACCCACTGCCCCGGCCCCGGCGACCCCATCCCTGGGCATTTTGACCTTGTGGATAGCCTGGACTATGAGACGGAGCTGGCCGTCGTCCTGGGGAAAGATGCGAAACACGTCCGGGAAGAAGACGCCTATGACTATGTCTTTGGCTACACCATCGTCAACGACGTCTCCGCCCGGAACCTGCAGACCGGCCACAAGCAGTGGTACTTCGGCAAGGGCCTGGACGGCTTCACCCCCATGGGCCCCTGCCTCGTGACCCGCGACGAATTTTCCCAGCCCCCGGCCCAGGCCATCCGCACCTGGATCAACGGCGAGCTGCGGCAGGACGCCGTGACCGACGAACTCATTTTCTCCATCGCCCACGTCATCGCAGAGCTTTCCCAGGGCATGACCCTCCAGGCCGGGACCGTCATCGCCACCGGCACCCCGGCGGGGGTCGGCATGGGCTTCGATCCCCCCAAGTTTTTGAAAGCGGGGGACGTGGTCCGGTGCGAGATCGAGGGCATCGGCGTCTTAGAGAACACGGTCGAATAACTTTTTTCCACAAGAGGACCGCCCCGCCGCCTGGAACAAAAACCAGGCGGCGGGGCCGTTTTGCGTTTAGAGAAGAGAAATTTTAAGAAATTTCTCCAAGGTAGTTTATCCTAGCGAACCGACGGTAACGATGTGCATTGTATCATGAACTAGGTAGGAAGTAGGAAGGTATCTTCCATTAGAAACACGACCGTCAGCAATTTTAACAAAGCCAAGATAAGTCTTACTGGATTGATTTTGCAGATAAGTGTATGCATATCCAGTTACCGCATGATTTCCATAATATGAATGGTCATGTAAAACAATACAAATGGGCTTATAAGAATTAATTGCGTTTTTGACAAGCCTATATGTTATTGATGATTGCGTATTTACAGATACATTTATATTAAAGAGTGAAAATGATTCCTTTATGTAAGTGCTAACACTCGAATTAAGGGTGCCACCATTATCTTTAAATTCGGCGTTTTTATAATACTCGTTTTTTAATCCAAGTTGAACAACAGGATTAAATATTCCAGAACCAGTTGATCCTGATTTTGATGTAACAGGGGTATATCCACGATAGTATCCAACTATTTCTATAAGGTTTGTAATTGCGACAGGTGCACAATGATTGGTATAACCATAATATAGCGACGTATATCTGAATTTACAGTTATTTTCAAATGGATTTTTCCACTCAGTAGCTACGTATGGACCTCCATAATGCTCGTTAGCCCACACAATGGGATCGCTAATTGGATAATCGGCTTGTGTCTGTGCAGAAGAGGTATTTCTGGATGCTTCTAAAGGTTCTGAAACATCTTTTTTAAGAAGAGTAGTTCCATCGATGGCTGTAACTAAATTGCTATCCTTGGCTGACTTAAAATAATTAAGATTACCGGTATAGATGATAACGTCATTAGCATCCAGATTGAAACTTTCATATACAGGCGTAGATTCATCAGAGAATTCTAGAATACCATTTTCTATATCAGGATAGGCTGAGACAACTACGTACCCATTGTCATTGCCATTAGTTTGTAGTTCAAAAGAATATGCAGAAATTTCGCCATCAGGTGCATACATTGTCTGCGAATTTACAATGCTGGTCTCTTCAGACCAAGTTATGTCAGGCATGGAGAGCATATCTTGGATGAAGTAACCTGCTATAATTTCGGCAACATTTTCGGGGATACTTGTAGAGGACGTTGTGGAAGATAGGGATGAGTCGTTGACTGCGCTTGCACTTACCGTTAGGAGACTTGTTACTAGAACAAGGGAGAGCAAGCATGATAGAAGTTTTCGTTTCATGGGAATCTCCTTTCTTACTGTAAGTTGACTTGGTAGGAACGATGAATGATAGGTGAGAGGGAGTAGAATTTCTTATATTCTACTATAAAACCAATCAAAATGCAAGAAAAACAAACAAAAATATTGAAAATAAATCAAAAAAATAGTATAATGTGTAAAAACGAAAGGAGGGAGAAGAATGAAACGATGGAGTAGGATGCTTTTTCTCTCGATCTGTCTCATGTGTGTTCTCTGTGCCTGCATGGGACAAAAAGAAGATATATTGATCGGAGGAGAGGAAGATGCGACTGGAACCATCCAATCCATCGAAGAAGATGCTGTCTTCTTGCGGATCGATCAAATTGACCAGAGAAACGATCAGTTGAAGACAGGAGATGTGGTGGCGCTCAGAACATTGGAAATGAAAGAGCTTGATCCGGAAGAGTTTTCTTCCTTACAGGTAGGAGAGGTCCTGGACATCACCTATTTTAACATGAACGAAGAGAACGATATCCCGGTCCTGTATGTTTCCCGCTGGGAACTTCAAACACAATAAAGAAAGCCCAGTCTTCTGCGGTGTCGTAGAAGACTAGGCTTTTCTCAGAACAAAAAATAGGAAATCTCAGAAAGTTTTCCCCAATTCATAATATATTATTGGTTTTCTTCGTCAGCGACGGCGAAGGTGGTGAAGGGAGGCTTGCCGCGGGTACCCAGCAGGCGAACGCCGGAGCGGTAGAGGGTTTCGACCGTCTCCACCAGATTGGCGGTGATCTCCTCGCCGGGGGTGACGAGGGGGATGCCGGGGGGATAGGCCCAGATGTATTCCCCGCAGACCTTCCCGATGCCGTCGTACAGGAAGGTCAGGCCGCCGGGGGCCATGGCGGCCTCTTCCAGGGACATGCGGCGGGGCGGCAGCTCGTAGGCGGGCAGGGGTTCGGCAGGGGGTTCCTCGTTGGGACCGGCGGCCTCGTCCAGGGCCAGTAGGGCCTCGGCCAGGCGGGTGGGCATGGTGTCGTCGGTGCCCAGGCCGGTCATGGCGACGGCGTAGTGGTCCAGGGCCATTTCCAGCTCGATCTTGTACTCGTCCCGCAGGCGATTTTTTAACTCCACGCCGGTGAGAGCGCTGTTGCGGGTGGAGATGAGGATCTTGGCCGGGTCCAGGGCGAAGATGCCGGGGTAAGAGGCCCCTGCTTCGGCTCCGTGGCCCAGCAGACGCAGGTGCTTCAGGCCGCTGGCCAACTGGTCGAATTTGTCCAGCCGGGCTTTCCAGGCGGCGAAGAGTTCTTCGCCCCGCTCTTCCAGCAGGCGGATGCACCCGTCCATGGAGGCCATGAGCAGGTAAGAGGGGCTGCTGGACTGGAAGATGCCCGCCTGCCGGACGACCTGGGGCAGGGACAGCCGCGCCCCCGTGGCGTGGAGGACGGCGGTCTGGGTCAGGCTGGGGAGCATCTTGTGCAGGCTGGCCACGGCCAGGTCTGCCCCCTGGCCCATGGCGCTGGGGGGAAAGGCGGGGTGGAGGCCCAGATGAGCCCCGTGGGCCTCGTCGACCAGGACGGGGATGCCCTTTTCATGGGCGATGGCGCAGATGCCGGCGGTGTCGCTGAGGATGCCGTCGTAGGTGGGACTGGGGTAGACGATGAGCTTCACGTCCGGGTGCTGCGCCAGGGCCTCGGCCACCTGCTCCGGCGTGATGGACCCAGCCAGGCTGAAGGTCGGCTCGGTGGCGGGGGTCAGAAAGACCGGATCCAGGCCGCAAAGCTCCATGGCGTGGTAAATGGCCTTGTGGCAGTGGCGGGCGACTAAAATCTTGTCGCCCCGGCGGGTGGCGCCCCGAATGGCGGCCAGCAGGCCGCCGGTGCTGCCGTTGACCAGCAGGCAGCTCTTCCGGCTGCCCCAGAGGGCGGCGGCCCGGTCCATCATCTTCGCTAAGATGCCCTCAGGGGCGTGGAGATCGTCAAAGCCGGGCAATTCTGTGATGTCCCATTCCGCGCCCAGCTGGGCGAGGTAGGGGGCCAGGGCGGCGTTTTCCTTGTGGCCTGGCATGTGCAGGGAGAGATACCCCGCCTGGTGGTGGGCCTGTAACTGCTCCAGCAGGGAGGGGGTGGTTTGTTCTGACATGTGCATCCGACTCCTTTTATTTATATCCTATATTAAAGTATTTTCACAAGAAAGCAGGCACGGCAGGGGAGACCTGCGCGAAAGGGGTTGCAGAGGTATGATACCAGAAACCATGCCAGATGGCAACCAGGGCGCAGACTCTGGCCTGTCCGCAGGCCACAGACGGGGAGATTCTGGCCTTATGAAAAACTTTCGGTTTGGCGATTTTTACAGGGCCAGGACTGTGGTAGATTAAACCTACCAAACAGAATCACCAAAAGGAGGCCCATCCCCATGAGCACCAACTCTGCGGCTGCCACGAGCAGCAACTCGTCCCGCGTCAAGTCCCTTGCCATCACGGCCATTTGCCTGGTCCTGGTGTATGTCTTCACGTCCGTCGTGAACATTCGCCTGCCTTTCGCCCCCAACGGCGGCTTGGTCCACCTGGGCAACGTCCCCCTCTTCGTCGCAGCCATTCTCTTCGGCAAGCGCACCGGCATGATCGCCGGCGGCATCGGCATGGGCCTGTTCGACCTGCTCTCCGGCTGGACCCTGTGGGCTCCTTTCACCTTAGTCATCGTCGGCTGCATGGGCTTCGTCGTGGGCGCCATCACCGAGAAGCGGAAGAACATGGGCTTCATCGTCCTGGCCCTCATTGCCGCCTGCGCCATCAAGATCGTCGGCTATTACTTCGCCGAGGTCGTGATCTATGGCAACTGGGTGGTGCCGTTCACCTCCATCCCCGGCAACCTCATCCAGATCGGCGTGGCCGCCGTCATCACCCTCATCATCATTAAGCCCCTCCAGGTTGCGGCCGAGCACACCATCCTGAAGAAGGCTTGAGGAAATGACCAAACCTGGTCACGGATCGGAGAACTATTTGCATAATTTGCAGAGGTTCCATCATCTTCATTTGCAGAGAAAAAGACGCCGATGCAATTTCGGCGTCTTTTTGCAATTTCTGGTTTTCCATCTTTCATGCTGGAACTTTTGTGCGATGCCGCAAAAATTGTTCAAAATT
>ERZ1034901.2039-NODE-2039-length-13238-cov-8.090950_pt1 | contig 13238 bp, 7 predicted proteins | sample MGYA00520628_ERZ1034901 | MGnify/ENA primary metagenome ERZ1034901 (study PRJEB33766, sample SAMN09781783) | gut metagenome | biome: gut microbiome | host: Homo sapiens | place: Madagascar | study: EMG produced TPA metagenomics assembly of the PRJNA485056 data... | reverse complement strand
GACATAGACAACCTTCTTCTTTGGAATTTTGAAATCTTTTTGTTTTTTAAATTTGCAATTTGGCGGCCGAACCGGAAACCCGGCCCGGTGCGGGGGTTACAGCCGCATCCGTCGGATGATGCGGAAGGCCACCGTGTGCTCGGTGCACAAAGGGTGGTGAATGGCAAAAAAGATGGTGCCGCTGGTGGGGCTGCGCAGTTCGGCCCGCACCTCGCCGGTGAAGGGGTCCAGCAGCTGGCCCAGAACCTGGCCGTATTCGGCATATTCGCCCGGCCCCAGCAGGCGGCGGAACACCCCGCCGCAGGGGGTGATGACCGAGGTCAGGTCCTCCTCATGCAGCACGCTGGGCAGGCAGCCGCTGTGGCAGGTGTATTTTACCACGCCCAGTCGGGAGAGAAAGCGCAGCACGGCGGTGACGGCCTGGGCGGCGCTGGCATCGTCGATGCGGTCGGTCTCTTTGGTGTAAATGGAAAAGGCGTTGGTGTCCCACAATTGCCAGTTGTAGTTCAGGGTGGCGGTGTCGTAAGGGCCGGGTTTGTGCAGCATGACAAAGGGCAGCCCAAACAGATTGGCCAGGCTGGCGGTGTGGCAGCCGGTTTCCATCATGCGCACATGGGGCACAAAATCGCCGGGCATATAAAAGCTGGCGAACTGAATGCCGTACTGGTATTCTTTTACAGTGTCAAACAGGGCGGCGGCAATGCGTTGGGTGGTTTCGCCGTCCGCATAGCCGGGGAACATACGGTTGATGTCGGTGTGGTCCATCGCCCAGAAGCGGGACCCTACGTTCATGGAAAAGTGGTTCACGCAGGGGATGACCAGAATCTCGTGGCCGGCGTACAGGTCGTTGTGGGCTTCCATCCACTTCAGCTGCTGCACCAGCTGGCTGCAAACGTACATCTGTTGCACCTCGTTGCCCCGCAGAGCGCCCACGACGCACAGGCTTTTTTCACCTTTGCCGAATCGGAAGCCCTCCACATCCAGCTTCTGCCGGTAGGGGGTGTCCAGCGTGAACAGGGTTTCCTGCCTCATTCGCTCAGCCCTCCTTTCAGAATGCGGGCCAGCAGGCTGCCGGGGTACACCACCGGGTATTCCCGCAGGGTGAACAGCAGCCCGGCGGCCGGGGCGGTGACCACCTCGCGGGTGCCGCCGGTGAGCGGGTCGGCAATTACGCCCAGGGTCTGCCCGGCCTGCACCATGCCGTTGTGCTGCACCGCCGGCAGAAAAATACCGGCTTCGGAGGCATTGATGAACGCCACTTCGTCCCGGCTGACGATGGGGCTGCGGGTCGGCACGGTGGGGCCGTCCCACAGGCCCAGGTGCTTCATCAGGGCAAAAATGCCGTCGATGAGCTGGTCGCCGTAGCTTTGGGTGATGCGCATTCCCACGCCCATTTCCACCACCAGGCAGCGGGTGCCCGCCGCATTCAGGCTGTGGGCCAGGGTGCTCTCCAGCACGGTGGAGGCGGCGTGGATCCAGACAAAATCCACATTCAGCAGCTTGGCCAGGGGCACCAGCTCCCCGGCGCTGGCCTCGTTCACCCGCACCTGGGGCAGCTCCCGCAGGAAGATGTTGCTGGCGTGGATGTCCAGTGCGGCGTCGGCCCCCTGAATGTCCTCCATGACCTTCATGGCGGCGTATTCGGCCATGTGGCCCTGATCGGTGCCGGGAAAAATGCGGTTCATGTCCAGATCGAACAGGGGCACACCGCGGGTGATGCTGTTGATGCCCAGCGGGTTCACGGCAGGATAGAGGTCCACCGTGCCGTGCAGGTACTCCGGGTGGGCGTTCAGGCGGCGGGTCAATTCCCAGATGACGTATTGGCCCTCCAGCTCATCTCCATGTACGCCGGTAACAATGCAGATGCGCTTGCCACGGTCCTGCCCGGCGGGCGGCACAATGCGGTTTTTGCGGATCTCCAGCGCCTCCTGCACCGGCAGCTGGAGAGAAACAATGGTCTGTTCCATGAAAGAGGCTCCTCATTTTAGTAAGCGGCTTTGCCGAGGGCGAGAGGCAGGCGCGTCAACGCTCCTGAATCTCCTTCCCGCTGAGGTGTTCGATCGTGATCTCGTACCACTGCACGGCCCGGCCGGACTGCGCAATTTCTTCCTCCACCAAGGCCTCGCTGGGGTAATACTTCAGGGCAAACCGCCGGAGCATTTCCAGCGCGTCCGGGGTGAGCGGCTGCAGATGGCAGCGGCCGAACACCACCACGCTCTGCCAATAGGGCGCCCAGGGTTCGTCCTTGATGGTTTCATTGCCGTAAACGGTGAAGCACACCTTGTCGCAGGCCTTGAGCGCATCGACCTTGTGCCCGACTTTCGCTCCGTGAAAATAGATTTTCTGCGCGGCTTCGTCGTACAGGTAGTTGATGGGGATGGCATAGGGGTAGCCGTCATCGCCGTTTACGGCCAGAACGCCCCGGCGGGCCTCCCGCAAAAGCTGTTGGGCAGCCTGAAGGCTGATCTCGTTTTTCTTTCTGCGAATGGGTCGAAACATACGATTGCACTCCTGCTTTTCTAAATGTAAACGGTCGGCCGCTGTGCACCGGCCGGAAACGGCGCACAGCAAAAGAGAAACCGGGCGTTCCGGGCTATGGAAAACGAACCGGCACCATTCCGCTTTTATACATCTTCTATACAGTATGATATTACTGCGAAACACCGGGCTTTGGCAAGTGCGGAACGGGCCTTCATAATTTGTTTACGCTTTTTTGATTGCATTGGCAAATGCGGCGTGCTATACTGGAACACACCTTCCGACCGACTGGTCGGTCGGAACCATTTCGGACGAGGGAAAGGTCCGGTGCGTTACTGGATAGCCCGGCGGCACAGACCCGGGCAAAGGAGAAACTTATGTCAAAATACAGCGTAAAGAAGCCATACACGATACTGGTTGCCGTGGTGCTGGTTCTGGTGCTGGGATTCGTGAGCTTTACGAAAATGACCACGGACCTGCTGCCCAGCATCAACCTGCCGTACCTGATGGTGGTGACCACCTACCCCGGTGCTTCCCCGGAAAAGGTGGAGAGCAGCGTAACCGCGCCGCTGGAGAGCGCCCTCGGCACCGTGACCGGTGTGGAGAACGTGACCAGCACCAGCGCCGAAAACTACAGCATGGTCATGCTGGAATTCGAGGAAGATACCAACATGGACAGCGCTATGGTCAAGGTTTCCAGCGCGGTGGACCAGGTGTCCGGCCAATTGCCGGACCTGGCGGGGACCCCTTCCATTATGGAGATCACCCCCGACATGATGGCCACCATGTACGTGAGCGCTTCCTACGACGGCAAGGACATCTATGACCTGAGCAGCTTTGCCGAGGACGAACTGCTGCCTTATCTGGAGCGCCAGAGCGGCGTGGCCAGCGTTTCCACCGTGGGCATGGTGGAGCGGCAGGTGGAAGTGCGCCTGAACCAGACCAAGATCGACCAGGTGAACGACAAGATGCTGGTGAAGGTGAGCAGCAAGCTGGCCGACGCCAAGCAGGAACTGGACGATTCCTATCAGAAGCTGGTGGACAGCCAGCAGGACCTGACTGACGGCAAGAATGACCTGCTGGACGGCCAGCAGGAGCTGGACGACGGCAAGAATGAGCTGACGGACGGCGCCAAAAAGACCTACCAGACGCTGGTGGACAGCGGCTATCAGCTGAGTGCCCTGGTGGAGCAGCTGAATGAGCGTCAGAGCCTGCAGACCGAGCAGCAGCTGCTGAAGGCCGGCCAGCAGGCGACTACGCTGGAGACGGCGATCAAAGGCATTGCCATGGCACAGCGCGCCCCCGCGGCCATTCAGGCCACTGCGGCCCAGCTGGTGGCCCAGGGCATGGATGCAGAAAAGGCGAGCAACCTGGCGGCCGCCTTCTGCACCGGGCAGCTGCACGAGGGAGATACCGGCTATGAGCAGGCGGCTGCTGCCTATGGGGCAGCGCTGGCGGCAGATCCCTCCCTCGCGCTGACGGTGGTTTCCGCTATGAGCGCTGAGGACTGCGCGGGCAACAGCGTGTTCCAGCAGATCAACGGCGCGATGGGCGGCAGCCTTACCACCGGTGCCGATCTGGTCAACCTGTACCGCACGGCCGCGGCGGCCGCCAACGTCTACGGCGGCGACGATGCGGCCATGACCGCCCGCGCCCAGGAGATCGAGCAGCGGCTGGCCGTGCTGAACCTGACCTTCCAGCAGGTGGAGGCTGCCACCGGCATGAGCGCGGAGCAGATTCCTGAGCTGTATAAGCAGATTGAGGCGGGCAAGCTGCAGGCGGCCGCGGGCTTCGGCAGCGGCGACGCGCAGCTCAGCTACGCCCAGAGCCAGCTGGATTCCGCCAAGGATCAGCTGGACAGTGCGCAGGACCAGATCGACGATGGCTTCGATCAGCTGAACGATGCCTACGACAACTACGAAAAATCCCGCAAAGAGGCGCTGGAAAATGCCAATCTGGACAGCCTGCTGAACATGAGCACCCTGTCCAGTATGATCACGGCGCAGAACTTTGATATGCCGGCCGGTTACATCAAGGCCGGAGACGGCAGCGACGACCAGTGGCTGCTGCGCGTGGGCGAAGACTTTGAGAGCGTGGACGAACTGGAGGGCATTCTGCTGTGCAGCATTGACGGCATCGGCGATGTGCGCCTGGGCGATGTGGCCACGCTGACCGTGATCGACAATGCGGGCGATGCCTACGCCAAGGTAAACGGCAACGACGCAGTGGTGCTGTCCATCTTCAAGGGCTCCACCGCGGGCACCAGCGAGGTTTCCAAGACCTGCAACAAAGCCATTGCACAGCTGGAGGAGAAATACCCCGGTCTGCACATCACGCCGCTGATGGATCAGGGCGATTACATCAAGCTGATCGTGAACAGCGTGCTGAGCAACCTGATCTGGGGTGCATTGCTGGCGGTGGTCGTGCTGGCCTTCTTCCTGAAGGACGTAAAGCCCACCATCGTAGTGGCCTTCAGTATTCCCTTCAGCGTGATGGTGGCCATTGTGCTGATGTACTTCAGCGGCGTGACGCTGAACATGATCTCGCTGTCCGGCCTGGCGCTGGGCGTTGGTATGCTGGTGGATAACTCGGTGGTCGTCATCGAGAACATTTACCGTCTGCGGGGCCGCGGAGTACCGGCGGCCCGGGCGGCGGTGCAGGGTGCAAAGCAGGTGACCAGCGCGGTCACGGCTTCCACCATCACCACCATCTGCGTGTTCCTGCCCATGGTGTTTACCAGCGGCCTGACCCGGGAACTGCTCACGGACATGGCCCTGACCATTGCATACAGCCTGCTGGCCAGCCTGATCGTGGCGCTGACCGTGGTGCCCTGCATGAGCGTGACCGTGCTGAAAAAGTCGGAGCAGAAGAAACACCCCTGGTTCGACAAAATGCTGGACGGCTACGAAAAACTTCTGCGCCAGTGCCTGAAGCACAAGGCGGTGCCGCTGGTTCTGGCGGTGGCGCTGCTGGCGGTCGCGGCCTGGTCCACCACCCGCATGGGCATGGTGATGATGCCCGACGTGAGCGGCAACCAGATCTCGGTGACCGTTACCATGGACGAAGGCACGGACAAGGACACTGCCTATGCCAAGGCCGATGAAGTGATGGACCGCATTTTGGCCGTGGACGGCGTGGACACCGTGGGTGCCATGTCCGCCTCGTCGGCCGGCGGCATGCTGGGCAGCATGGGCGCGGCCGCCTCGGACAATTACACCGATTACAGCTACTATATTATGCTGAGCGACGAGCAGAGTTCCCGCATTGACGAAATCGCCCAGGCCATCACCGACAACACCCGGGATATGGGCTGTGAGGTGGAGGTCTCCACGTCCGGCGCCATGGACATGAGCTCCATGATGAGCAGCGGCATGGAAGTGGACCTGTACGGCAAGGATCTGGACGATCTGCTGAGCGCCAGCGAGGACGTGATGGACCTGCTGGGCCAGGTGGAAGGCTTTGAGGAGATCAGCAACGGCCAGGAGGATGGCGATGCGCTGATCCATCTGGTCATTGACCGGGATGCCGCCATGCGCCAGGGCCTGACCGTGGCGCAGATCTATCAAGAGCTGAGTGCGGCCCTGACCACCGAGACCACCTCCACCAGCGTGAGCATCAACGGCACCGACATGGACGTTGTGCTGGTGGATGAGGACGATCCGCTGACGCTGGCCAATTTGATGAACTATGACTTCAAGGTGAGCAAGACCGACGAGGACGACGGCTCCACCTACACCGAGCACCACAAGCTCAGCGAGTTTGCCACCCGGCAGGACGGCACCAGCGTGGCCTCCATTAGCCGTGAAAACCAGACCCGCAAGATGAGCGTGACGGCCACTACGGCAGACGGCTTCAACACCACGCTGCTCAGCCGCCAGGTGGAAACCCTGCTGGCCGATTACCAGGCCCCCGACGGCGTGACCGTGTCCATCGGCGGCGAGAGCACCAACGTGGCGGACATGATGACCCAGATGGTGCAGATGATCGCGCTGGCGCTGCTGTTCGTGTATCTGGTCATGGTGGCACAGTTCCAGAACCTGATCGGACCGTTTATCGTGATCTTTACCATCCCGCTGGCCTTTACCGGCGGCCTGCTGGCGCTGTCCTTCACCGGCACGGCACTGAGCATGGTCAGCATGATGGGCTTCCTGGTGCTGTCTGGCGTGGTGGTAAACAACGGCATTGTGTTTGTGGACTACGCCAACCAGCTGTGGCAGGGCGGCCTGGATAAAACCACCGCGCTGGTGGCCACCGGCCGTACCCGTATGCGGCCCATTCTAATGACAGCCCTCACCACCATTCTGGCCATGTGCACCATGCTGTTCAGCAACGATGCAGGCAGTGCCTTGGGCAAGGATATGTCGCTGGTGATCATCGGCGGCCTGACCTATGCCACGCTGATGACCCTGTTCATCGTGCCTGTGATGTACGACATCATCTTCCGCCATGCACCCAAGGTGGTGGACACCGGCAGCGACGACCTGGACGATGTGCCCGACGATGCCGCTGAGTATATGGAGGAGATGAAGCGCCGCCAGCTGCCCGGCTCGGCCGCCGATGGGGTGTAAGCCATGGAGATGCAGAGAGACTATTCGCCCCAGCAGCTTGCCATTTTTGAAGGGGTGTACGCGCTGGCGCGCCAGGGCCGAGATCTGAACACGGTTCGCGTGCAGGAGATTGCGGACGCGGCCGGAATGGGAAAGGGTTCGCTCTATGAGCACTTTAAGTCCAAAGAGGACATTCTGAACGAAGCGGGCCGCTGGTGCATGAACCGGGAGCTGGAGCAGATCCATACCCAGATGGAACAGGCAGACGGCTATGACGCCATGCTTACCGTGTGCCTGCGCTATCTGCGGGAGGTGATGACCTGCCGCATGGAGACGTACAGCGCCCTGGGCCGGTATTACCAGATGACCGCCCCGGAACAGCGCCAGTGGGTGGTTCAGTCCAAGGAGCAGATGAAGGAGCATTTCCGGCAGATCGCCGAACAGGGCCGCCGGGAAGGGCAGGTGGACCCCGCGCTCTCGGAAGAGGTGTGCTGTGACATCCTGATCAGTTCCCTCATCGGCTTTGCGGTGGCCTGCCGTGCCCGCTGCATGGATGCAGCCTGGCTGGACCGGCTGAGTGTCTCGGTCCGCGAGGGCCTGCACCGGGCGCTGGCCCCTCAGCACTGACCGGATGCCGCGAAAATAGAAGTAAAACAGAGTGCCTCACGCGCCGGGTTCGGCGGTGAGGCACTCTGTTTTTGTTTGTATCGGTGGGGCCGTCTTGCCCCGGCGGTGCCGGGCGGCCCCTGCGGGTTAAAAGCAATTGCGGGTTCAGCTGCGGCCCTCGAAGATCTCCTTCATGCGGGAACCGTCCATGTGGCTTTCCTGCATCAGGGCGTTTACCAGGCGGTCCATGGTGGGCATCCCCTTGCGGATGATCTCCACCGTGTTGGCCAGCTCCTGGGTGAGCATGGCGTTCACCTGATTGTACAGCTTTTCGCCGAGCGGGCCGTCCAGCTCCTTGCCGGACAGGCTGGCAAGGCCGAACTGGTCGTCCATGCCGTAGGTGGTCAGCATATTGCGGGCCAGGCGGGTGGCGTTCTTCAAATCGCCGCTGGCACCGGTGGTCAGGCCGGCCTCTTCGCCGTAATAGGCGATCTCGGCTGCGCGGCCTGCCAGGCAGGTGCGGATGCGAGCCAGCAGTTCCTCGCGGGAATACGAGCCTTTTTCTTCCTGGCTGGACTGCTGCATGTAGCCGCCGTAGCCGCTGCGGGCCACGATGGTCAGGTAATTCGGCTCGCCGCCGCCCTGCCAGCACACGTAGGCGTGGCCGGCCTCATGGCGGGCCGTACGCAGCAGCTCATCCGGGCTCCACTGCTTTTCTTTGCCGGACTGGAACGTGTCCAGCGCCTCGGCAAACAGGGCATCGTCTACGGCGGAGCGGTTCTGGCGCAGTGCGGTGCGCAGGGCCAGCGCAATCACCGAATCCAGGTTGGCAAGGCTCATGCCCGGGGTGCGGGAAGCCATGCTGCGCAGGGCGCTGTCACTCAGCGCCAGGGCGGGGTTCTTGTCCCGTGCGCGCGTCAGGAACTGCAGCCGTTCGTTCTGGGAGGGAAGCTCCACCAGAACCGCCCGGTCAAAGCGGCGAACCAGGGCGCTGTCCAGCGAGTCGGAGCCGCCGTCCACGCCGAAGTTGGTGGCAGCGATGACGAACACCGGCTGGGGGTCGTCACCGCGGAAGCCGTCCATCTCGGTGAGAAGGGCGTTCAGCACCTCCTTGCCGGTGTGCTGGGTGTCGTCGCCGGTACGGGGGCGGGCGATGGCGTCGATCTCGTCAATGAACAGGATCGACGGGGCATAGCGACGGGCCGTCTGGAACAGCTCGTGCACGGCCTTCGGGCCTTCGCCCACGTACTTCTGAAGAAACTGGCCGCCCTCAGCCGCGAGAAACGCCATGCCGGTTTCCCCGGCCATGGCCTTGGCCAGCATGGTTTTGCCGGTGCCCGGCGGGCCGTACAGCAGCAGGCCCTTGGGATTGCGCAGGCCGGCGGCGCTATATTTGCGGGGGTTGCTCAGGTAATCGGCGAAGAACCGAAGTTCTTCTTTGGCATCGGCCGCGCCGATCACGTCCGCAAAGCGCACATCCGGGCGGGAAACATCGCTGAGCAGCTTCTGGGCGTCCTGCGCCTGCACCGCGCGCTTGCGCCGCAGCCGGAATAGCTGGATGTGGGCGGTCTGGCCATCTGCTTCCAGCGTCTGGGCGGTTTCAAAGGTGATGACCTGATTGCTGCGGGCCAGCTCGTTCATGCTGAGCTGGCGCTGAGTGTTGAGGTACGCCGTGTGCAGAATGGCGGGCAGGCCTGCCCCGGTGGTGGTGAACACCTTGCGGCAGCCCCGGCGGGCAAAGGAAAGGCGTTCCTCCTTGCTGATGCGGGCATCCGGCGTTTGCAGCAGGTACAGCGGCACCTGCGGGAAGCGCTCATGCACCTGATTGAAGAAGGTGAGTGCGGGCGAGTCCATGTCCTCCAGATTCAGGTAAGGCTCGTCGCCATGGGTCGGCTCCACAAACACGGCCAGAATGTCCCGCTCTTTCAGCAGGGCCAGGGCGGGTTCGGGGCGGTGGAACACATGGGCCAGCACATGGGGGAAGCGGTGGTTGCCCTCCGGCAGCAACTGGGTGAACAGCAGCATTTCCGCCTCGCGCCCGCTGCCGTACAGAGAGCGGATGGCGGGGTCGTCGCCCATGTCCACGGAGAAGCGCACCGTGCGCAGACGGTCGGCCGCCTGCCCGTGCTCGGCCATCAGACGCATCAGCTCAAACAGCTCGCCCAGGAGAAAATGCTCGGCCCGGGCCGAAACAGTGCGGGCATCCGCCAGGCCGCCCTCGGCGAAGAGCACGGTGGCCATTACGGCGCTGTCCATCTTGATGGAGAGGTGATAGGCGGCCTCCAGCTGGTGGCGGGCGGTTTCGATCCGGTCGCACACAATGCTGTACAGGTGCTGGGCCTCCAGATGGTTGAACAGGATCACGTTGCCGCTGGCAAAGCGGGAGCAAATGGCGGCCGGGAACGCCGGTTCGCCGGTGATGTCGCTCACGTCGTCGGCCAGCGCCTTCAGAATGGTCTTGCGGGAGACGTCCGCCAGATTGCGATGGGTGGGGTCGCTGTACAGCTGGCGGCCTGCGTTGGTGGTGAGAATGATCACCGCATCCCGGAAGGGAACTTCCTGATTGGTGTGGTTGTCCCGCAGAAAACCGCGGTCCAGAATCTGCAGGAACAGATGGATCACATTCAGGTGCGCTTTTTCAATCTCATCAAACAACAGAACGCAGTGGGGATTCTTGCTCACAAACTCGGTGACCAGGCCGGGGGCGGAATCCTTGAACACCTTGTTGGAACCGGCGAAGAGCTGCCCGGCGTCCTTGTCAGAGTATTCGCTCATGTCAAAGCGGCGGTAGGGCAGGTTCAGCAGCTGGGCGGCCTGCTCAGCCAGGTAGGTTTTGCCCACGCCGGGCGAGCCGGTGAACAGAAACGTGGCCAGAGGCTTGGTGCGTTCCCGATCGGCCATGGCCATCACCTGTGCCTGAAAGTAGCCGGAAACAAAGGCGTACACGGCGTGATCCTGCCCGGCAACCTTGGCCAGAAGGGTCTCCTGCATGGTGCGCACCTTGTCGGTTAGGCCCATCAAGGTGGTGGCCTGAGGTGTGCCGGTCGGCGCGGGGGCGGCGCTGCGTACAGGCTGCCGGGCTTCGCGAGAGTCATGAGCCCGGGCGGCAAAACTGGGGGTGCCTGCGGCGGGCGTATGCCGGGGTGCGGCAGGCTCCGGATGAGAATCGGACTCCTCAGTCTCGCCCCACAGGGCGGCGAGAGCCTCGGCCAGAGAGCCGTATTCCTTCGGCGAGTCGGGTTCTTCGGCCTCAACGGGTTCCGGTTCGTCGGCCGGGGAAGAAGAGGTTTGGGCGGCTTTGGTCTGGGCGATGTGCGCGGCCAGCTCGTTCAGGCGAATGCGTTCGGCGCGGCTGAGGGGCTTCCCGGCGGAAAGGGCAGCCTGCAGGCGGGCCAGCTCGGCGTCCTTGTCCTCCGGAACCGGAGCGGCCGGTGCAGCGGGGGCATCGCCCCGGCGGGGCAGCTCCGGCGGTTTGGCGGCGGAGGACTGCCGCCCGTTGCGGCGATCCTGTTCGTCCAGCATACCGGCCAGGATGTCTTCCAGGTCGTCGTTGCGGAAATCAGCCATGAAGATCAACTCCTTTTATCAATTCAGCAAAAGGCTGCGGAATGGTTTCGATTGGAAGGTATTTTGTAAGTACAGAACAATTCTCGAAGCGGTTTGCAAAAAGTCGGATGGGTTTTGCACAGGCTCATGCCTCTATATTGCCAGAGCCGGGCGCATTTTACAAGAAAAACCGGCAAATTCAGACAGCAGCTGCCCCCCCACAATCTCAGAGCGAAATCCCCGGCGGCGGAGTCAGGTCAATGGGAACGGGCTGGTCGATGGTCATGCGGTCGGGCGCAACGCGGCAGTCCATGGCGATCAGGCGAACCCCGGCGGCCTGGGCCGCGGCCAGCGCTCGGCCAAAGGCGGGCTGGGTGCTCCAGTTGGGCGCAAAGGTGTGCACACCCTTCATCTGAATGACGATCAGCACCGCGCAGTGCCAGCCCTGGGCCGCAAGGGCGGTCAGTTCCTGCATATGCTTCAGCCCGCGCAGGGTGGGGGCATCCGGAAAGCGGGCCAGCCCGTCCTCCTCCAGCGTGCAGCCCTTTACCTCCACCAGAAGCCGACCAAAGGCACCTTCGCCGTAAAAATCAAAGCGGGAATCCCCCAGACGGTATTCGGGTTTTAAAACGGTAAGGGTGCCCAGCCCGCCGGCGGCCAGCCATTCCCGGGCGGCGGCGTTGGGTGCGGCGGAATCCATGTTGATGAGCCGCGGCCCGGCGGGGGTGGGCTTTTCCACCGCGATCAGATCAAAGGGCGTTTTCCGGGCGGGGTTCTGCCCGGACGTCAGGTACACCGTCGCGCCGGGCTGAAGCAATTCTGCACAGCGACCGGTGTTTTTTACGTGCACGGTGAGGACCTGGCCGCCCTGCTCCACCAGGGCGACAAACCGGTTGGGGCGGCTGAGAAAGCGGGCCGCGGTGACGGAAGAATACTGCATCAAAGTTCCTTTCCTGAATGCTTTCCATGAAAAAGGCGGGGGTCAAAATGAAACAATTGGATAAAACAACGGTATTTGAATGAGTTTGCTTGACGGAACTGGAGAAGACGAGTATAATTTTACCAAGTTGCGAGAACAAAGGCAACACACGCGTGGGTACCGCAAGGGTGCGAGCGGCGCTGCCGAAACCAATCGCAGTGCGGCACATCCGCCTGCACAATGAGGGGGAAAGCATTATGAAAAAGATGGAGCAGACTTTGATCGAGCCGGAGAAGTTTTATACCATTGCCAACGGCAATGGCAAAGTGCTGGAAGTGAAGGATTACAATCCCGACAACGGCGCCGCGGTTCAGCTGTGGGACTACACCGGCGAAGAGTGGCAGCAGTGGTCCTTTGTGCGGGCCGGCCAGGGCGTGTACCGCATCTGCAACCGGTTCACCGGCAAGATGCTGGATCTGGTCGCCTGCGGCACCGCCGACGGCACCTGGCTGCACCAGTGGGAAGGGGCCAACGGCTCCAGCCAGCTGTGGGTGTTGGAGGCAACCAACGACGGCCGCTTTAAGGTGAAGTCCAGCGTGTCCGGCAAGTGCGTGGATCTGGTCGGCATGAGCGCTGAGAACGGCACCCGCGCCCAGATCTGGCAGGATGTGGACGGCGAGAACCAGTATTGGACCATCACCGAGGCAAAGCCTGTGAAGAAGCGCGCCGCCCGCAAGCCCGCTGCCAAGAAGGCTGCGGAAACCGCCGATGCTGCTGAGAAGAAGGCACCTGCCAAAAAGGCCACCACCCGCAAGCCTGCTGCCAAGAAGGCCGCCCCGAAGGCTGCTGTCGAGAAGGCCCCCGCGGCCGAGGCCGTGAAGCAGGAGGCCAAGGCCGTGAAGCAGGAGGCCAAGGCCCCTGCCAAGAAGCCTGCCACCCGCAAGGCTGCTGCCGAGAAGGTGGAAGCCCCCAAGGCCGCCGAGAAGCCCGCTGAGGTGAAGGCGGAGGCCCCCAAGGCTGCCGAGAAGCCCGCCGAGGTGAAGGCGGAGGCCCCCAAGGCCGCCGAGAAGCCCGCCGAGGTGAAGGCGGAGGCCCCCAAGGCTGCCGAGAAGCCCGCTGAGGTGAAGGTGGAGGCCCCCAAG
>ERZ1034901.2022-NODE-2022-length-13312-cov-9.871917_pt1 | contig 13312 bp, 8 predicted proteins | sample MGYA00520628_ERZ1034901 | MGnify/ENA primary metagenome ERZ1034901 (study PRJEB33766, sample SAMN09781783) | gut metagenome | biome: gut microbiome | host: Homo sapiens | place: Madagascar | study: EMG produced TPA metagenomics assembly of the PRJNA485056 data... | reverse complement strand
GCTGAAAATCAAAAGATTCCAGCTGAAATTAGAAATTAATGTGCGTCAGCCCTGATCGCATCCCTTTTAAGCAACAAAGGCATCAGGCATTTGAGCTAATATGCGTCGTTTCCGATTTTCAGCGCCCCCGCATCCTCACGAAGGCGTTTGCCGAGCGCCGCCTTTGCGAGGAGAGCAGCAGCACCCGCGCAGTCCTCTCTTTTCCCCGTTTACGACGATGAAGACCCGTTCAACCTTGGATCCTCGAAGCTATTTGAGGGAGCGATTGTCTCTATGGAAAGCGAACGGGGCAGGGAAGGCCGCTCTTGCGGTCAATGCCTTCTTTCTTGCGCTTCTTCTCGTCATTGTTCCCATTGAGCGGGAACCCTTCCGGAGCATTGCAAGGAGGAAGGCCTATTTCTACCCGCAGGTCGACTTTGATCGTCCGCGGTTTCTTGATCCGCTGAGGCTCTTTATTCAGACCTTCTGGCTTCTCTTCGTGAAGCCTTCGGACCCGTATCATCCCGTGCGCTCGCCCTGGTCGCGTCTTGTGGATGCGGTCGTGCGGATTCTTCGCGCTTTGGGCGCCGTCATTTCCCGCATCGGCTCCGCCTGGGGCGCCTTCTGCCTCGCGCTCGTGAGGCGTCTTCCGGCGCTTTCGGACCAGGGCGAAAAGACCGAGGGCGGCTCCGGGCGCGGCCAGACCTTCCTCGTCTGGACGATCGTGCTTCTCGGGCTCGCGCTTGCGGCCCTCTGCATCACGCAGCCCTTTACGCTCGAAGGGCAGGTGATCTTCCTCTCCTTCATGTTCTTCTCGATGATCGCGCTCGTGCGGGTGAAGGCGCGCATCACGCTCATGCTTCTCTTCGTGATTTCGATCGTCGTCTCGGGGCGCTATCTCTGGTGGCGCGCGACGTCGACCCTCAACACGAATACGTGGCTCGACGTCCTCTTCACGTCGCTCCTTCTCGGCGCCGAGCTCTACGCCTTCGCGGTGATGTGCTTCGGCTACTTCCAGGTCTGCTGGACGCTCGACCGCAAGATCTGTCCGCTCCCCGAGGACCGCTCGGTCTGGCCCGACGTCGACGTCTTCATTCCGACCTACAACGAGTCGCTCGACGTCATCAAGCCAACGGTTTTCGCCGCGCTCAACCTCGACTGGCCGAAGGAGAAGCTCCACGTTCACATTCTTGACGACGGGAGCCGCGATGCCTTCAAGCGCTTTGCCGACGAGGTGGGCGCGGGCTACATCAAGCGCGACGAACACAAGCACGCGAAGGCGGGCAACATCAATCACGCCCTGACTGTTACCTCGGGCGAGCACATCGTCATCTTCGACTGCGACCACGTGCCTTCGAAGGACTTCCTCGTTTCGACCGTGGGCTGGCTCGTGAAGGACCCGAAGATTGCGCTCGTGCAGACGCCGCATCACTTCTATTCGCCCGATCCCTTCGAAAAGAACATGCACCTCGACCGGGCGCTCCCGATCGAGAATTCGCTCTTCCACGACTTCATCCAGAAGGGTAACGACACCTGGAACGCCACGATGTTCTGCGGGTCTTCGGCCGTCATGAGAAGAAAGGCGCTCCTCGAGGTCGGGGGCATCGCCGTCGAGACGGTGACCGAGGACGCGCATACGTCGCTCAAACTCAACCGCCGCGGCTGGAAGTCGGCCTTTATTGAGCGCCCGGTCGCCTCGGGGCTCTCCACCGACACGCTTGCCGCCCATATCGGGCAGCGCATCCGCTGGGCGCGCGGGATGATCCAGATCCTGAGGCTTGACTGCCCGCTCCTCGGGCGCGGGCTCACCATTGCGCAGAGGCTTTGCTTCTTCAACGCAATGCTTCACTTCCTCCACGGGCTTCCGCGCATCATCTTCCTTCTCGCGCCTCTGCCCTACATGCTCGCCGACGTGTACGTGATCTATGCGACCGCCGCATCGATCTTCGCCTACGTCATTCCGCACATGGTGCATTCCGCAGTGACGAACCAGCGCCTGCAGCACGGGTATCGGTATCCCTTCCTTTCGGGCGTCTATGAGACGGTGCTCTCCTGGTACATCCTGATCCCGACGACGGTCGCGCTCATTGCGCCCAAAATCGGCAAATTCAACGTTACCGCGAAGGGCGGCACGATCGACAGCAAGTACCTGGACTGGCATATTTCGAAGCCCTATCTGGTGCTCATCGCGCTCAATTTTGCGGGACTGCTCGCGGGCTTCTGGAAGGCCTTCGCCTCGCCCGATCCCGAATACCTGACGCTCGCCATCAATATGGGCTGGATCGTCTACAACCTGATGGTTCTCGGCGCCACGATGGCCGTTGCAGTCGAGGACGTGCAGAAGGACAAATTCCCGCGCGTGCCGCTGAGCCTTTCCGCCAGGGCGACGCTTCCCGATGGTTCGGAACTCCCGGTCAAGGTCTGCGAATTCTCCCAGGAAGGCGTTCGCGTGCTTGCGCCCGAGGGGAATGAAGGGGCCTTTGCGGCGCTTCGGAAGATGCCCGCCGGCGAAGCCCTTCGGATTGAACTTCCCGCCGACGACGGCAGAACGGAAACCTTCCGCGCGAACGTCGCTCCGGAAGACCCGACCCGGACGGACCTCCCGCAGGGCGGGCGCGATCTCATCTTTGCATTTGAAGGCTATGCCGACGAGCGGCGCTTCAATTCGCTCACCTTCTCGCGGCGCGGGATCTGGGCGAAGAAGCCCGACGAGACGGTGGACGACCGCTTCATCACGGGCTTCCTCGAGCTCGGCCGCATTGCGCTCTACGGCTACCGCTCCATGATCGAGTTCCTCCCCGGACGGATGCTTCCGGCGCTGCGCGACCTGATCGGGTCGCTTCTGCCGAGAACGCCGCGGCGCGAGAGGGATCTCGCGAACCTGCGCTGAATAGAATTCATAAAAATCAATAAAATTAGAAAGTAAACGGAAGATAAAGGATGACTCTGAAGATGGAAATCGACGCATTAGGCAGAAGCTGCCTCCTTGCGTTCGCGCTCGGGAGCTTAGGCATCACAGCTGCCGCGGCCGCACCCGCGCAGACTCAGGACCCCCCGCAGCCCGTGTGGCGCACGGACGTTGCCGGAAGCCGCATCGCAAAAACGCCTCTCATCGGACTCGTTCCGGGCGGTCAGGCGCGGTCGGTGAGGCTCTCCGGGCTCTCGCGCACGCAGTTCTTCGACTTCGGCGTTCGCGCGGACGAGGTTGTTTCGCGCGCCTCCCTTGATCTCGCCTTCACGGTTTCCGCTTCCGTTCTTCCTCAGGTCTCGCAGCTCAACTTCTTCGTGAACGGCGTCCTGCAGCAGTCCGTCAATCTGACGAAGGAAATGATCGGGGCGCCTGCGAAGCTTTCGGTGCCTCTGAACCCCAAGGCGCTCAATTCCCGCAATCAGATCTCGATTGAATTCATCGGCCACATCAAGTCGGTCTGCGAGAATCCGGCCGATGAATCGCTCTGGCTCGATATTTCAAACGAAAGCACTCTCGTGCTCGAGAAGTCCCGCATTCGTCTGGCGAACGACATGACGAAGCTGCCGGCCCCCTTCGTCGACACGAATACGATGGAGGCGACGAAGCTTCCCTTCGTCTTCCCGGAAGCTCCGGACGCAAAAACGAAGGAAGCCGCAGCGATTCTCGCGAGCTGGACGGGCCGCATGACCAACTGGCGCGGCGCGGACTTTCCCGTTTTCTTCAATGCGCTGCCCGGCCCCCGGCATTTCGTCGTTTTCGTGACGAACGAAAAGAGGCCGAAGTTCCTCGCCGACTTTCCGAAGGTTGAGGGGCCCCAGGTGTCGATTGCCGACGCTCCGGGAAGCCTCTCGGCCAAGATGCTCGTGATTGCCGGGCGCGATGATGCCGATCTCCTCACGGCGGCCAAAGCCCTCGTGCGCGAGGGGAACGTCATGATCGGCGACGTCTTCCGTCCGGGCGCGGTGGCTGAAACGCCCGCCCGCAAAGCCTACGATGCGCCCAACTGGATTCCCGTCGGCAAGACCGTTCCCTTCTCGAAGCTCATGGAATATCCGGGGCAGCTCACGAGCCGCGGCTACAGCATGCCGCCGGTGCAGCTCCCCGTGCGGCTTCCGCCCGACCTCTACATGACGGGGAACGCCAGCCTGGTTCTCAACGTCCGCTACCGCAGCACGAAGCCCATGACGGGCGAAACGGCGCAGTTCCGGGCGTACCTCAACGGCTCCCTCATCGACTCCGATCCGATGGCGGCGAAGGACGGCCGGGGCGAGCGCGTGATTGCGCTCCCGGGCTTCTACGGCGCGATTACGGATAATCCTGCCGGGTCGCTCGCCCTCATGACGCAGAACGTGCTCGCGTTCGGCGTCGACTACGAGCGCATCGCCGAGGGCGGGTCGCCTGAAAACTGCAAGTCGATCATGATCCTCCCGCATCAGATGGAGGTGGAGCCCACGTCGACCATCCGCCTTGAGGGGCTTTGGCACCAGGCGAGAATGCCGAACCTGAAGCTCTTCTTCCAGAGCGGCTATCCCTTCACCAGGTTCGCCGACCTCTCGCAGACGGCGGTGCTGATTTCGGACGGCGCTTCGGCTGATGAGGTGTCGACGATGCTCAATGCCGTCGGGCGCCTCTCCGCCGTGACGGGCGCCGTTGCCGACAAGGTGCGCGTTGTCTCGAGCGCGAATGACCCGGCGGCGTCCGAGCGCGACATTCTTGCAATCGGCCGCGTCGTCACGCGTATGAGCGACATTAATGCGGAAAATGCCGCCGACCTCCAGGCGCATGTTGAGGAAGCGATCCGCGCGAAGAAGCCCGGCGACGCCTTCCCGGCGCCTGAGGCAAAGGTGCTTGCCGAACCCGTTGCAGCCGTCGTGGGGCTTGAGTCGCCGCTCAGGTCCGGCCGCTCCGTCGTGGCGCTTCTTTCTGAAGGTCCTGCGAGCTCGCTCGAACTTAATTCCCGCCTGGTGAAGCCGGGCGACCTCAACAACGTGGGGGGCTCCGTCGCCGTCGTGAGTCCGGGCAGCGTCGCGGAATTCTCCGTGGGCGACCGTTATGTCGTCGGAGACCTCCCGTGGTACCACCGCGTCTGGATGCGGCTCTCGCGCCATCCGGGCTGGCTCGTTGTCTGCGCGCTCGTATCGGCCCTCGTGATCGGCTTTGCCGCCTTCGTCTTCATGCGCCGCTGGGTTGGAAGGAGAGCCTGATGAAAAAGACCCTTTTGATGAGCGTTTTTGCTGCGGCGCTCGCGCTTCAGGCGCTTCCCGCAAACGCCTGGAAGCTTTGGGACGACTTCAAGGCTTCCAATATTGAAACGGCTCGCGTCGTCGACTATTCGGATTCGAGGCGCATCACGACGAGCGAAGGACAGTCCTACGCGCTCTTCTTTGCGCTCGTCGCGAACGACCGGACGGCCTTTGCCGCGCTCTCCGACTGGACGGAAAAGAACCTCTCCGGGGGCGACATCACAAAGGCGCTCCCTTCCTGGCTCTGGGGGCAGACGAAGGCAGGCGACAGGAACGCCTGGGGCGTCATCGACACCAACAATGCCGCGGACAGCGACATGTGGATTGCGTGGTGCTACCTCGAGGCGGGCCGTCTCTGGAATAAGAGCGAATACACGGCGAAGGGCCGCGCGATGCTCGAGCTCCTCAAAAGGGAAGTGCGCGAAGTCGAGAATCTCGGGAAAGTGATTCTTCCCGGACGCGTGGGGTTTGAGGACAAGAACGGAACGGTGAAGCTGAATCCGAGCTACTACCCGCTCTTCATCCTCCGGCGCTTTGCGCTCGAGGACGCTTACTGGACGGATGTCTACGACGGCTCCCTCAGAATGCTGATTCGTTCCGCCCCGTCGGGCTTCGCTCCCGAATGGGCCCGATTCACGAACCAGGGGCGGCTCGTGCCGCCCGATGCGACGGACTACACCGAAGGGAGCTACAACGCCATCCGCACCTACATGTGGGCCGGGATGATGTCGCCCGAGGATCCGGGGCGGTTCTCGCTCGTCGAGCGCTTCCAGCCGATGGTGGATGCGACGAGAAAGCTCAATTTCCCGCCCGAAAAGGTGAATGTCGTCACGGCGGACGTTGAGGCTCCGGGTCCGGCCTACTTCGGCGCCTGCCTCCTCTCGCTTCTCGGCAATGACCGCACGGCGGGCTTGATCCGCACGGTGCTCGCCGCTGAAGGCGTCAATAAGGACCGCTACTACGGGAACGTTCTCGTGCTCTACGGGCTCGGCTTCGACGAAGGGCGATTCCTCTTCGACCGCGACGGCCGCCTCGTGATCCGCATGGAAGAGGCGCAGAAATAATGACTCAGGAAAAAACGATCGACCCCAAGGCTGCGTCTTCGGGCGGGCGCACGGCAACAGCCGACGGCCTGATTCTGCCCATTACGGGCCTCGGGGTCTGGAACCTCTACTTCCTCGCGAAGTTCGGACTTGCCTGGGCGGGATACCTCAATCTCTCGCCCCTCTGGAATGCGCTCTTCATTGCCGCGCTTCTCATTCCGCTCCGCTCTGGCGTCCTGCGGTTCCTGCGCGGCGCGGCCGGCATCGTCTGCGCCTTCATGCTGCTCTGGAGCGAAAGCTGGCTTCCAGGAATTGAGAGCATTACGGCGAACGCCGGCGGCATTGCCGGGTTCTCGTGGAACTACATCCTTGAACTTGCGCTCGACTTCATCAACTGGCAGATGGTCGGCTGGGGCGCGCTCGGGATCATTCTCTACGTGCTCCTCCGGAACACGATCCGCATCACCTTCGTCACGCTCTGCTGCTTCGTCGGCATGACGGTGACGCCGATGGTGGACGCCTTCTTTGCGAAGGACGCCGGCGAGGACGACGCGGTCGTCGCTGCGGCCGAAGGCGGAGCCGCCGCCGGAAAGAACCAGGCGGTGTCGGACAGCAAGACCGTGAAGGAATGGTACGAGGCGTTCCTCGCCTACGAAAAGGAGCGCCGCGCGGAATTCCCGACCGGAATTCCGGAGAAGGACACGCCCTTCGACATTCTGCTTCTCAACATCTGCTCGCTTTCGAACGACGATCTCGCGGCCTCGCAGCTTGAGAACCATCCGCTCTTTTCGCGCTTCAACATTCGCTTCGACAACTTCAATTCCGCGACCTCCTATTCGGGACCGGCGGCGCTGAGACTTCTCACGGGCGCGTGCGGGCAGCCCTCACACAACGAGCTTTACGGCGAAAGGCGTACCGAATGCGAAACGCTCAACCGCCTGGGGGCCCTGGGCTTCTCACAGCACGTCATGATGGACCATACGGGCGAATACGACGACTTCCTCCAGGTTCTGCGCGACAAGACGGGCCTCTCGGCGCCGCTCGAAAGCAAGGGCCAGCCGATTCCGATCCGCTACATGGGCTTTGACGACGAGGAGCTCGCCGACACGCTCGCGCTCCTTCGCTTCTGGCAGCGCACGACTGCACGCGCGAAGGAAAAGAGAAGCGTCACCTTCATGAATCTCATTTCGCTTCATGACGGCAACCGCCTCCCGCGCCACGGGCGCTCGGAAGAGTTCAAGCCCCGCGCGCAGCGGATGTTCGACGACATCAACACCTTCATCCGCGAGCTCGAGCGCACCCGCCGCCGCGTGATGATCGTGCTCGTGCCTGAACACGGCGCCGCCGTCAGAGGCGACCGCATTCAGGCGCAGCGCCTGCGCGACATTCCGACGCTTCGCATCACGGAAGTGCCGACCATGGTGAAGTTCGTGGGCGTGCGGGGACTCCCTGAGCAGCCGATTCACGTGACGGGCGACACGAGCTACCTCGCGCTCACCTCCCTCATCGGCCGCACGATTGAAAAGAACTTCTTCTCGAAATCGGGCGGCGCCGTTCCGCTCGAGGAGCTCGTTCAGAACCTTCCGGAAACCCACCGGGTTTCTGAAAACGGTCAGGCGAAGATCCTTGAGCTGAAGGACGTCGAGTACCTGAGAAGAAACGACGAGGACTGGAAGCCATACGGCGGCTGAGAAGCCCGGTCGGAAGGACCTTTCAGAAATGAAGAGGCCGGCAGCTTGTCCCTCGGGCGGGCGCCGGCCTTCGCATAAGAATCTGCGACGGATTGAATGGCAGGAGGGAAACTGAAGCCATGCCTGAACTACCTGAAGTTGAAGTAACGCGGCGCGGCCTCGCGCCCGCCGTGGTCGGAAAGGTCGTGACGGGAGCCGTGGTTCGCGTGCCGAAGCTCCGGTCGCCAGTGCCCGATCTTGCGGAGTGCCTCTCCGGGAAAAGGCTCGTGAGCCTCGGGCGCCGGGCGAAGTATCTCGTCTGGACTTTCGAAGGAAAGGACGGGAAAAGAGCGTGGCTCGTCACGCACATGGGGATGAGCGGCTCCTGGAGGATCTGGCCGGCGCCCGCGCCCGAACCCCATCGGCACGATCACATCGACATCGATTTCGGCGATACGGTGCTCCGCTATACCGATCCGCGGCGCTTCGGCGACTTCCGCTGGTTTGAGACGGATCCCTATGTCGAGGAGCCGCTCCGGAGTCTTGGGAAAGAACCCTGGGACGAAGCCGTCACGCCTTCCTGGTTCCTCTCGGAACTGAAGAAAACAGCGAGGCCCGTCAAGGAAGTGCTCCTCTCGGGGAAAATCGTCGTCGGGTGCGGCAACATCTATGCGAGCGAGGCGCTCTTTGAGGCCGGGATCCGGCCGACGAGGCGCGCCGACAGAATTTCCGCGGAACGCGCGGAGAAGCTCCTTGCCGCCATCCGGGACGTGCTCTCGAAAGCAATTGCTTCGGGCGGCTCGACGCTTCACGACTTCCACGGACCCGAGGGCGAGACCGGGTGGTTCCCGCTCGCGTGCGCGGTCTATGGGCGGGAAGGCGAAAACTGCCCGACATGCGGCGGGAAGATCAAAAGAATCGAGCAGGGCGGGCGGTCGACGTTCTTTTGTCCGCACTGCCAGCGGTGAAGTCCTGACCAGCAATTTGAGAAAAAATGCCTTCCGGAGAACCGGAAGGCAGATGCGGGAGTTCGGCATTCTCATGAAGAGCCCGGAGATACCCGGGTCTTCATGAGGAGATGCTTAACGGATTTCGTAGCGGACGGCAGCCGGCGCGCCGATGCTGGTCTTGTCGCCGGGCTTCACGCCGCGGAAGGCGTTTTCGGCGTCAGTGCCTTTCTTCACGGCCTCAACCACTTTGTCCTTCATGGCTTCGAGCGTTTTTTCATCCTTCGCGGTGAGGGTCACTTCAAAAGACGCGGAAGCCGCAATGGCGTTGACGGTGGAGCCGCCGTTGAGATTTGCAATGACGGCATCCGGCACGGCCTTTTCGATTTCCATCACGCTTCGCGCGGCAGCATGGACGGCATTGGTGTTTCCGTAATTGCCGTTTGAGTGGCCGCCGGGACCGCGGAGCGAGACTTCAAGTGTCTGCGTTGCGGCGAGCGCGCTTCCCGAGAGGAGAAGCATTATGAGAAGGGTCGTGCCCTGGGTACGGATCTTAAGCATGGTTCTTCTCTCCGGTTACTTGTACATGTCTTCGGTGGTGCGTTCGCCGATGGGCGGCACGCTCGGCTCAATCACGCGGCCGTCGGAAAGCTCGCAGCCTGAAACGAGAAGTCCGGTCATCAGGAACCGCATGATGCGCATGGCTTCATCCTGACCGTTTCCGGGAATGCCGTATTCGTACCAGGTGTGGCCGCCGCCGGTCTTCGCAGCCGTGCCCATGTTGAAGTTGATCGTGGGGACGCCGACGGCTGCCGGCACGTTGTCGTTCAACGAGGCTGCGCGTTCCGTCAACTCCTTATTTTTGTTGTCGATTCCGATCGTGCGGCCCGTCTGCCAGTAGGCCTGCAGAAGCGGGACGTTGTAGTCGGTCCGCTGATAGGCCGGGCGGTCGCCGAACCAGACGAGCTTCAACGTGACGGCATCCTTGTCGCCAGCCTTCATGCCGTAGGCGGCGTTTTCCGCTTCCATGGCCTTCTGGAACTGCGGCTCAATCTGGCTGCGGATTGCAGTGAGCGGTCCCTGGGTCGGGCTTCTCATGTCGACCATGAGCGTGCAGTCGGGGCTTCTTGCGCCAGTTTGGGGCTTTGTGCAGTTGACGACGCCCACGGTATAGGTGGTGCGTTCTGCCTTCTTGTCGAAGTCGTAGGGCGAATGAATGTCTGAAATCGCCGCAATCGCGCGGCTTACGGCCGAGAGGGCGGAGGGGCGGGGCTTGTCGCCGGGCTTAAAGCCGTCGCGCTCCGAATACGTGATTTCGAAGCGGTAGGATCCGAGGTAATTGACGATCGAGGAGCCGGGCGCGAGCGAGTCGGCTGCAACGTTGGCAACGAAGTTGAGGGCGTTGTTGCCTTTGCCCGTATCCTGGTTGTAGCCGTAGAGCTGCTTCATGCCGCAGAGGTTGCCCTTGCCTTCCTCGCCGGCGGTGCCGCAGAACCAGACGTCGTAGACGGGCTTGATCCCGTACTTCTTCATCATCTTGGCGGCGGTGAGGACTGAGACCGTATTGATCATCGCGTCGCCGAAGCCCGTGACGTAGATGCGGTAGGCGTCGGCCTTCACGGCTTCGTCGAGATCGTTGAAGCGCTTGTAGGCCTTCTTCCAGTTTTCGTCCTCAATGACGCGGCCATTCTTGTCGAAGTGAATTTCGTCCTTGATGGCGTCGAGTTCTGCCGGAGTCGCGACGAGTGGCTCCTTCGCCTTCTGGAGCTTCACCGGCACGTAGGGATTCGTTTCAGGCGGAAGCTCCGCAGGGTTCACCGTATCGATGTGGCCTTCGAAAAGGACCTTGGGGAACTGTCCCTTATAGCTTTCCGCACCCGGACGCTGCGGGTAGGTGCCGGGGATCCTCACGCAGACGTTGTAGACGGGTTTTCCGTCGACGATCTGAAGGCCCGCGCCCTTGATGATGCCTTCGGGCGTCGTCATGATGTCTTCGGGCGAAAAGCCCCATTCATTTACGAGGCGCTTCGTGATCTCCTGCTGGCGGCGAAGTTCGAGACGCGAGGGCGACGCGATGCGCACGAGCTCCATGAGCGTATTGAAGCGCCATTTCTGGCCTTCCTCGCTTTTGAGTTCGTCGTACATCTTCTGGAAGACCGCATCCTGCCACATGGTCTCGGCGTTTGCCTTCATTTCGGGCGAGACCTGCGGAACGGCAGCCAGCGCCGGAATGCCGAAGGCGAGAAGAAGCGCCGCGGCGGAGAGCTTCAGACGGTTCATGGGGAACCTCCTTTGGGTGATGGTTTTTGCGGCTCTGTGTTTTCTGAGCGGATTTCCCGTGGAAATCTGCGTGAGAGCTTGCGCGATACGTTATCAAGGAGGCTTCTCTGCGATCAAGATGAGGTAAACGATGGGTTGACAGGGATGGAGGGCGAAATCATGGAAAGAGGGATCAGTTTTGGCAAGGTGGTTGTATGTAATGAAAGGTTTAGGAAATTTTGACTTGAGAATGAAAATAAGGAGAGACGGTGCGAGGACCTAACCTGCCTATTATGGTCGTGATAGGTAAATAAAACCGTTCTGATTTATATCTTAGGTAGAGGCTCAGTCTTTTGACCCTATTGCGGAACATTAGTTGTGCCCTATTTCAGTGGGGCATCATGCTGGATGGAGGGGAAATTCACTAAGACGGCAAGATGTTCGAAAGTATTGTTTCGGATAGCTAGATTTTTCTTGAAATTATATGTAAACCTTTAAAATCATGGCGATATGGTGCAATTATAAAATAAAAGTCGTCATAAAACAACAATCAACATCGAGTTTATTATTGACGACCTATATTTATATAACTAAAATTAAATAGAAAATTTCCAATTTAAATAGAAAAATATAAATTCCTAATAATTAATAATAAGAATGATAGTGTATAGGGGTTTATATGGATGCAAGCCTGAAGGAAATAAGATGTCGAAATTTTACTCAATTCGCATAAAAAATAAAAGCAAGAATCGTATTGACAGGCTTGATGGCCGTGTTTATGACTTTACCTCTTTCCCCTGGGATTTTGTGCCGAATCATATGAATCTTACAAAATTATCTTTGCTTGTATTAGTTGGCTTTGGAATTATCACAGTTCATGCTCAAGGAATTGAGCGGGAAATTTTAAACTATAAAGAACATCCGATCCAGTCTGAATTTGTACTAGAGGATGATGGAGATCTTTATTTTTATGGCGGCTCCAGGGTGATATCCCCTTCAAATGGAAATTTTGTATTAGATATTGATCAAGATAACCGAAATAAGGATAAAAATATATTTTTTAATGGTGGGTATCTTCAGGGGAATGAAAATACCACTCAGTATTTTTTCACAAATAATTTGAATATAACTGCAGATACTAAATCTAGTGTCTACAAAGATGCAAGAGCGATTGTATCTAAGGTCCTGGCTGATAATAAGAGTAATAAAATAGGAGGGGCTTTTGTTTTCCTGCCGAGCAATCTTAATATTTCCTCATCATATTTATGTGAGGGTGATGCGAATTTTGAAAATAATAGCTTGTCTTCAGTGATTGCGATAGAACTGCAAGATGGTGGGAAAGTAAGCTTCTTAGATGCAATCGATATTGCGGAAAAATATAATGCTGAGCATCTTTTAAATAATGATAGAAAAAATGTAATTATTTCTGCATCCGCCAATCAATTTGATTGTGATTTATCTGATGAAAGAAAATTGTTAAAGAATAGAGGGTATTCGTCATATGGCGTCAAGAATACCCTTTCAGAGTTTTTTCTGCATTCAGATGGTTTTGAAATAAGATCTAACAATGCAGCTCTTTCGTCTTATGGTCTCGATGATTCAGGACAGGTGGCATCCTCCATTTCTGTTGGAGTGTTTGGTCAAGGGGGAATTTTCCATTTTCGAAGTCAGGACGGAAAAATTATAGCGGAAAGCACTGAGTCGGCATTTGATCGTGATGCTTCTGAGATAAGCGTGGAGAATAATACTTCTGAAAGCTTCGGAATAATGGTTTTGACCGATTATAATTCGGACATAGATCTTGAGGGTAAGAGTGAAGATTATATTAAAAATTTAAAGATTAATGATAGTGATATCATAAAGAGCGGATCAAAGGTTGTTTTTGATGGTGGTGTAGAAAACTCTTCTGAGTATTTAATTGAGAGTGATGCCTATAAGGATTCTGCTTTTGGTATTTATTCGTCAGGCAGTAATAACGAAATTTCTCTTTCTGGTAAGGTGGAGATAAATGTCAATACATTTGCTTCATTAGAAGATGCTCCATCCGAAAATGACAGGAATGCCTATGGCATTGTTCAGTTGTCAACGACTACTAAGGTAGAATTAGGAGTGAGAAATGAAAATAAAAATTCAAATGAGTTAGATGCAGGGCGATCGCACGGGGCCAGTTCACAAAAAGTAGCTGAATCGTGAATTTTTC
>ERZ1034901.2021-NODE-2021-length-13332-cov-11.044890_pt1 | contig 13332 bp, 9 predicted proteins | sample MGYA00520628_ERZ1034901 | MGnify/ENA primary metagenome ERZ1034901 (study PRJEB33766, sample SAMN09781783) | gut metagenome | biome: gut microbiome | host: Homo sapiens | place: Madagascar | study: EMG produced TPA metagenomics assembly of the PRJNA485056 data... | reverse complement strand
CCAATAACCTGATACAACATTTCTTTTCTCTCTTTCCGCTGGGCTTACTTTTTTTAATTTCTTTACTGCCAGCACTCATGTTTTTGTACTTTTCGGTCAGGTTCAAGGTCTTTCGGCCTTTGTCAGGATTATAAAACTCTAGGCTTGCGGGGAGCCTTTAAAGTAGTACTTGCCAAATTGGTCGTTGTCCTGTATAATTAAAAAGTTATCGTTTATAGAGAGCAACACTACAACGAGGTTTATTATGCTGACTAAATATCTGACTGTATTTTTCGTCTCGATGGTGCCGCTGATCGAGCTGCGCGGCGCGATCCCCATCGGCGTGGGGCTGGGCCTGCCGCTGTGGCAGGTGTACATCATCTCCATCATCGGCAACATGATCCCGGTGCCGTTCATCTTCTTTCTGGCCCGCAGGGTGCTGGAGTGGGGCGCGGATAAGCCGGTCATCGGCAAGTTCTTCACCTTCTGCCTGGAGAAGGGCCACAAGGGCGGCGAGAAGCTGAAGGCCAAGGCCGGCCGCGGCCTGCCCTGGGCGCTGCTGCTGTTCGTGGGTATCCCCCTGCCGGGCACCGGTGCCTGGACCGGCACACTGGCCGCCAGCCTGCTGGACATGGATTTCAAATCCAGCGTGCGTGCCTGCATGGGCGGCGTGCTGCTGGCCGGGTGCATCATGGGTATGGTCAGTTTGCTGGGCTTCTCGGCCTTTGGTGCGATTGCCGGGTAATTTTTAACAATTCAACAATAATAAAAGGATGCAAGGAGTAAGTTCCTTGCATCCTTTTTTATCGTTATTGCGGGCCCCTAAAGCCTCCCTTGTGTAAAGGGTGACTCCCCACAGTGTGGGGAGATGTCGCGAAGCGACAGAGGGGCCCGACGCGTAAGCGGGTGGCACGGCGGTAGCCGTGACGGAGGGACTGTGATTTTACGGGGGTAGGTCGATGTATGGGTAAGGTCACAATCCCCCACCGCTTCGCGGAGCCCCCTTTACACAAGGGGGCCTTTTAAGGGGTACTTATTCTAATCCCATCACTTCATCTACCGGCAGGGCGGCTGTTACACCGTGGGCGGGAGTGTTCAGGCCGCAGGCGGCGGTGACTGCCTGCATGACGGCGGATTTCTGCTCCTGCGGGACGACGATCATAACAAAATCCTGCTCCTCCCGAATGGAAATGCCCAAAAAGCTGCTGGCCTCCTCGGTACTGCAGCGGCTGCCTTTCAGCACTGTGCCGCCGCGGGCCCCTGCTTTGCGGGCAGCGTCCACAGCTTCGTCGCCGTGGCCCGCCTTGACGGAAACCCACAGCAGGGCGTAGGGATGGTCCTTCATGGTGTGTTCCTCCTTTTCAGCAGTGGGTCCGGCACAGTCCGCCGGGGCGGTCAACTGCAAAATGCTGTTCTGTACGCCGGTCAGCGGCAGGGTCACGGCGATGCCTGCGCCGCGCTTGTGGTAAGAAAGCGCCTTGTTGATGGCCCCGAACACCGCCGGGACGTTGGCGCGGGGCAGCAGGCCCGCCGTCAGCACGCGGGTGGTGCCGCCCAGGCCGATGGCATCCAGCAGCTCAGACGGGGCTGTGCCCTTGGCGCGGGCTTCAAAACAAAGGGGGATGCCGTTTTTTTGCAGCACTTCCACCACGCGGTGCTCATCCTCGGCCTGCGTGACCGAAAGGAGCAGCCGCAGGCAGGGGGTGCGTTTTTGCGTTGCAGCCATATCAGTATTCCTCCAGTTCCACCACGGTGTCGTCCAAAATGTTGGGGGCGGTCTGCGCCTGGGTGCGGCGGGCATACAGCAGGCCCATGATCTGGATGGCGATGAGCGGAGCCAGGGCGACCAGCGCCACGATACCGAAGGCATCGGTGACGACGTTGCCGCCCACCGCGCTGCATGCGCCCATGGCCAGCGGCAGCAGGAAAGTGGATGTCATCGGGCCGCTGGCGACGCCGCCGGAGTCAAACGCGATGCCCACAAACACCGGCGGGACAAAGCGGCTCATGATAAGCGCCGCCGCGTAGCCGGGGATGAGCACCCAGTAGATGCTAAGTCCGGTCAGCACGCGCAGCATGGCCAGCGCCACCGCCACGGCCACACCGGCCTGCAGGGCGCGGTTCATGGCATGGCGGGAGATGGTGCCACCGGTGATCTCCTCGACCTGTTCGTTGAGCACCTGCACCGCTGGCTCGGCCTTGACGATGTAGTAGCCGATGAGCATGCCGATAGGAAGCAGCGCCCAGCGCAGGGGGCCGCTGCCCAGGCCGCTGCCCAGCAGATTGCCTACGGGCGCGAACCCGACGTTGACACCGGTGAGGAACAAAATCAGCCCGATAATGGTATACACAAAACCCAGCACCATACGCACCAACTGGCGCGGCTGGAAGCTGCGGGTCAGCGCCTGGAACAGCACAAACACGCCCACGATGGGCAGCGTGCTTTGCAGCACCTCGGCCGTATAATGGGGCAGGTCCTGCAAAAAGGCCAGTGCCACATCCTGGGTAGTGATGACCGGGGCCAGCTGCACGGCGTCATAAATCGTCTCCGTGGGGTGGTAGAAGATGCCCAGCAGCATGACCATCAGGATGGGGCCAACACTGCACAGAGCGATGAGGCCGAAGCTGTCGTTGGCGCTGTCCTTATCGCTGCGGGCAGCTGAGAAGCCGATGCCCAGCGCCATGATAAAGGGCACCGTCATGGGGCCGGTGGTGACGCCGCCGGCATCAAAGGCGACGGCCAAAAATTCATTGGGGACAAAAAGGGACACCACGAACAGCAGCAAATACAGCCCCAGCAGCATTTTGGACAGCGGCACGCGGTACAAAATGCGCAGCACCGCCACGGCGGTGAACACGCCGACGCCCGCCGCCACCGTCCAGATGAGCACGGCGTTGGGGATGGCCGCCACCTGGTTGGCCAGCACCTGCAGATCGGGTTCTGAGATCGTGATGATAGCGCCCATGGCAAAGCAGATGACAACGGCCAGCCATGTTTTTTTCTGGCGCACGATGCTGCCGCCTATCCCCTGGCCCAGCGGGGTCATGGAGATCTCGGCACCCAGCTGGAAGAAGCCCATGCCCACGATGAGCAGCACCGCCCCCGTTAAAAACAGGGCCAGCGTACCCACCTCCATGGGCACCAGCGTGACGCTGAGCACCAGCACGATGACCGTGATGGGCAGCACGCTGGTCAGGGCTTCGCGGGTCTTTTCTTTGAGTTTTTCGTTCATTCGGCCTCCTTTTGCATGTAAGGGGGTCAGGCGGGCATCAGCGGTTTTCCAGCGGCACGTAGTCCCGCGGGGTCATGATGCTCTGGTAGGCGGGGCGGATGATCTTATCCACGTTGACCAGCTCCTCCATGCGGTGGGCGGACCAGCCCACGATGCGCGCCACGGCGAAGATGGGGGTGTACAGCTCCACGGGGATACCCAGCATGTCATAGACGAAGCCGGAGTAGAAGTCGACGTTGGTAGACACGCCTTTATAAATATGGCGTTTTTCTGCGATGACTTTGGGGGCCAGCCGCTCGATGGTGTTGTAATATTCAAAATCGCGGGCGCGGCCCTTGGCATCGGCCAGCTGGTGCACAAAGTTTTTGAACACCACGGCGCGGGGGTCGCTGAGGGAGTAGACCGCGTGGCCCATGCCGTAGATCAGGCCCTTCTGGTCGAAGGCCTGGCGGTCGACGATGCGGGACAGGTAGTCGTGCATGGCGGCTTCGTCGGTGGGGTCGGTGACGTGGGCGCGGATGTCGTCCATCATCTGCATGACCTTGATGTTGGCACCGCCGTGCTTGGGGCCTTTCAGGCTGGAAAGCGCCGCCGCAATGACCGAGTAGGTATCCGACCCGGAGGAGCTGACCACGCGGGTGGTGAAGGTGGAGTTGTTGCCGCCGCCATGCTCCATATGCAGCAGCAGGGCGATGTCCAGCACGTGGGCTTCCAGCTCGGTGTATTTCTGGTCGGGGCGGAGCATCTGCAGCAGGTTTTCGGCGGTGGAAAGCTCCGGTTTGGGGCGGTGGATGTACATGCTGCCGCCGCACTCATAATAATGGTAGGCGTGGTAGCCGTAGACGGCCAGCATGGGGAAGACGCTGATGAGCTTGATGCACTGCTCCAGCTGGGTCTGCAGGTCGGTCTTGCCGATGTCGTCATCGTAGCTGGCGAGGGTGAGCACACTGCGGGTCAGCGAGTTCATCAGGTCGTGGCTGGGGGCTTTCATGATGACGTCCCGCACAAAGTTGGTGGGCAGGTCGCGGCATTTGACCAGGCTGTCCTTGAAAGCATCCAGCTGGGCCTCGTTGGGCAGGTCACCGATAAGGAGCAGGTAGGCGGCTTCCTCAAAGGCATAGCGCTTGCCGCGCAGGCCCCGGATGAGGTCATACACGTTGTAGCCGCGGTACCAGAGTTTTCCGTCGCAGGGCACTTTTTTACCGTCCTTCTCCTCAAAGGCATCAATGCGGGAGATGTTGGTAATGCCTGCCAGCACGCCTTTGCCGTCCTGGTCGCGCAGGCCGCGCTTGATGTTGTATTGGCCAAAAAGAGACGGGTCGATGCGGTTGTTGGTGACACATTCCTCGGTAAAAACGGCAGCTTCTTTTGCAATAGCGGCGTAATCGCTCATGGGTATGACCTCCTTTTCTTCTGTTCCCCTGTTTCGCGGACGGTTCGGCATCTTGTGCGCGTTTCGTCCAGATTCTTTCCCGGATATGAACTTTTTTTATACGTTGCGTACATTTTAAATTATACAGTACGGCTGTATGGCCTGTCAAACAAAGTTTTTATGAACAAGCTGTATAAAACAGCAAAAATGTCCCACAATGCAAGATTTGCATTGCAGGACATTTTTGCAAGATTAGAAGATTATATGGAAAGAAAAGGAAGGAGGAAATGTTTATAGAAAACGCGGGGTAGGGAGAGCCTCCCTTGTGCAAAGGGAGCCTTTGGGTTGCGGCACTTTTACTGCGCACTATTCCCCAAAGTGACGTTGAGAGTCAGGACCTTGCCGTCGCGCTCGACCTGCAGGGCGACGGTGTCGCCCACCTGCTTGTCGGCCAGGTAGCTCTTGACGGTGGAGGTGCTGCTGACAGCCGTGTCATCGATGGCGATGATGCGGTCGCCGCGTTGCACACCGGCAGCCTCGGCGCCGCCGCCCTTGGTGACATCAGCCACGTAGACGCCCAAAGCGGACACACCGTACTGCTGTGCGGTGGAGGAATCCTGAACGTCCAGGATGCTGACGCCCAGCACCGGGCGGGCCACAGCGCCGTTTTCGATCAACTGCTGGGCAATGTCCATAGCGGTGTTGATGGGGATGGCAAAGCCGATGCCCTCGGCCTCGCTGTAGCTGCTCTTGGCGTTGACCACGCCGATCAGCTCACCGTTTGCGTTGAACAGACCACCGCCGGAGTTGCCCGGGCTGATGGATGTATCGGTCTGGATCAAGGTCATATTGTTATCTTCCACGGTGACCTGACGGTTCAGGGCGCTGACGATGCCCTGGGTAACGGTGTTGGACAAGGTGCCCAGCGGGTTGCCCACAGCCACGGTGGTCTCACCGACAGCCAGCTTATCGCTGTCGCCGATGACTGCCGGGGTCAGGCCGGTGGCATCGATCTTCAGCACGGCAATATCGGAAGTAGAGTCGACGCCGACAACGGTGGCGTCATAGCTCTGGTCGCTGCCGTTGAGCTGGACCTTCACGCTGGTAGCGCCGCTGACCACATGGGCGCAGGTGAGGATGTAGCCATCCTGGCTGACGATGATGCCGGAACCGGCACCGCTCTGCACATAGTAGCCGCCAAACCAGGTCTGGCTGCTGCTCATCTGCTCGGTGGTGATGGCCACCACACTGGGGGAGGCTACAGCAGCGATCTGCTGCATGGTCATAGAGGTGCCATCGGTGCTGCCGGTGTTAGAGGCATCGGTGCTGGTGTCGCGCTGGACTTCCTGCACGACCACCTGGTTGCCGGTCAGGCCGGCACGGCTGGCCACCACGGCACCGCCGAAGCCGCCGCCGAAGCCCAGGGCCACCACGCCGACACCGGCGAGGACGCGCAGCAGGACCTTGTTATGCTTTTTTTCTTTCTTGGGGGGCTGCTGCGGGGCACTGGCGTAGCTGTAGCCATTGTAGCCGCCGTTGCTGCCGCCATTGCCGCCGCTGAAACTGCTGGTGTAGCCGTTGTTCTGGCCGTAGGCGTTGTTCGGCTGGTTGTAGGTGTTGGCACCGGTGTTATTGGTGCTGCTGCCTGCCGAGTAATCGGTGCGGGCGGTGTTGGCGGTGTTCATGCCGCTGCTGCCCACGTTGGGGTAGCAGCCCTGCTCGGGCTGGCTGGGCTGATCGGGCCGGGTTGCAGAAGTCTGGTTGGCTTCGTTCCGGGGCTGGTCGTTGTTCTGGCCCTGATTGGGGTCGGGCGTATTGCCGCCCTGGCCGTTATTGTAAAGACCGGAGTAATCGTATTCGTTGCTCATACTGGTCCATCCTTTCGCGTGAGATTTGGGAAGCGTCGGGGCAATGTCCCTGGGTCTTTCGTTCCCTTTTTGCTTTCTATGCCTATAGTATACCGGCCAATTGTGAAATAGGTTTCTCGGCCGGGTGAAAAGAATGTGAAAATGCTCCCATTTCGGCGCTTGACAGGCGGTGCTGAGGCCTGTATGCTGGATGTAGTTTGTAAAAGGGAGTGCCTGCCATGAAAATCACCCACGAAGCCGGGAAATACGTATTATACAAAGAAAAGACCGTCATCGGCACGGCTGCGCTGGAGGATGGGCGGCTGTGGGTGGAGATCGACCCAGCCTGGCGGCAGCGGGGATACGGCAGCTATCTGGTCAAGGAGATCTTGCAGCAAAACGGCGGGTATGACGTCAAACGCGAGACCCGCTTTACCGCCGGCCCTGCCGCTGACGAAGCCGCCGGGGCCTTATTGAAAAAGTTCGGCTTTCTGCCCCAGGGCGGCGAGATGGTCCGCCGCCGGGTGCCGGATCTTTCGGCGGTGCAGCTTTGCCATGAATTTTTGACAGCCCACCTCCAGCCGGGCGGACTGTATGTGGACGCCACCTGCGGCAACGGCCACGACACCGAGTTTTTGTGCCGCCTGGCAGGACCCACGGGCAGGGTGCTGGCGCTGGATATTCAGCCTGCCGCCGTGGAAAACACCAACACACGGCTGGGCGCCGCCGGGCTGGGGGCCATCGGGCAGGCATTGGTGCACGACCATGCACGTTTGGCCGAACTGGTCGCCCCCGGCACGGCGGATTGCGTGCTGTTCAATTTTGGCTGGCTGCCCGGCGCCGACCACGAGGTGCACTCCACCGCCGATGGCAGTCTGCCCGCCCTGCAGGCCGCGCTGGATGCCCTGAAGCCGCGCGGTGTGCTGGCGGCGGTGCTGTACAGCGGACAGGTCATCGGTGACAGTGAAAAGCAGGCGGCGCTGGGATTTTTCCGCGCCCTGCCGCTGACAAAATACACCGTGCTGGTCTGTGAGTTTGCCAACTGGGCCAGCACCGCTCCCCTGCCCTGCTTCGTGATAAAAAAGTAACGCTTGCCCCCGCCGCGGCGGCATGGTATGCTTGTAGTATCGAACTTTTCCGCCTATGGGCGGGGCATAGAAAGAGGCTGCCTTTTGCAGAAAGAGACCTTTATCAAGCAATATGCGGCGGGACTGAACCCCCAACAGCTGGCCGCCGTGCAGGCCGTGCATGGGCCGGTGCTGCTGCTGGCCGTGCCGGGCAGCGGCAAAACCACCGTGCTGGTGACCCGTTTGGGCTACATGGTGCTGTGCTGCGATGTGCCCCCGGCGCAGATCTTAACGATGACCTACACGGTGGCCGCCACCCACGAGATGCGCGGCCGCTTTGCCGCCCGTTTTGGGGCGGAGCTGGCCGGGCAGATGACCTTCCGCACCATTAACGGGCTTTCGGCGGTGATTTTGCAGTATTACAGCCGGGTCTACGGCCGCCGCCAGCCTGAACTGCTGACCAACGAGGGCGACATCACCCGGATGCTGACCGACATCTGGCAGCAGGTGAACCGGGAGTTTCCCACCGAGAGCACGCTGAAAGAGCTGCGCACGGCCATCACCTACATTAAAAATATGGCGCTGGCCGATGAGGAAATTGAAGGGTTGGAAACGGATTTAGCCAACCTGCCGGAGCTGTACCGCCGCTACCAGGCCGCGCTGAAACGGGCCGGGCAGATGGACTACGACGACCAGATGGTGTTTGCGCTGCAAATTCTGCGGGCCGCGCCGCCGGTGCTGGCGTATTTCCAGCAGCGGTATAAATATTTTTGCGTGGATGAATCGCAGGATACCTCCAAAATTCAGCACGAAATTATACGGCTGCTGGCCGGGCGCAGTCTGAACCTGTTTATGGTAGGCGACGAGGATCAGAGCATCTATGGGTTCCGCGCCGCCTACCCCCAGGCATTGATGGACTTTGAGCAGGTCTACCCCGGCGCACAGGTGCTGCTGATGGAGGAGAATTACCGTTCCAGTGAGGAGATCGTGGCCGCCGCCAACGCCTTTGTGGCCCGCAGCCGCTACCGCCGCCCCAAAACCCTGCGGGCGACCCAGGGGGCGCAGTGCCCCATTGAGATACGGCGCATCACCCGGCGCGAGGAGCAGATCGACTGGCTGTTTGAGGAAGCCCGGCGCGGCGGCGGGGAGACGGCGGTGCTGTTCCGCAACAACGAGAGTGCGCTGCCGCTGGTGGACCTGTGCGAGCGGCGGGGTGTGCCCTACCGCTTTAAAAAGGCCGACCTGACGTTTTTCACCCACAAAATTGTGCTGGATGCCGTGGATTTTTTGCGCTTTGCCTACGAGCCGGCCAATGGTGAGCGGTTTTTGCGGCTGTACTACAAGTTTGGGCTGGCGCTCTCCCGCCAGAGGGCGCTGGCGGCCTGCGGGGCCAGTGCCCGCACCGGGCGGCCGATTTTGGAGGAGCTGATCCGTGACCCCGAGACAAAGACTCGGATGCGGGAATCGCTGGGGGATATTTACGCGGCGTTTAAGCGCATCCCGCAGCTGAACGCCGCCGATGCGCTGGACGCCGTGCGCCACGGCTGCGGTTACGGCGCGTACCTGAACCAGAAGGGCATGGACACCGGCAAACTGGCTATTTTGGAAATGCTGGCCGAGCAGGAGCCCAACGCCCTGCGCCTGTTGGACCGGCTGGAAGAGCTGCGGATGCTGATTGCCGCGAAGGCCGATGTAAACAGCGATGTTCCGTTTGTTTTATCGACGATCCATTCCAGCAAGGGGCTGGAGTATGACCGGGTGGTGCTGCTGGATGCCTTTGACGGCGTGCTGCCCGCCAAGCCGGAGATCTGCTGCCGCACCCCCGAGGACACCCGCCAATACGAGGAGGACCGCCGCCTGTTTTACGTGGCAATGACCCGTGCGCGGCACAAGCTGGTGTTGTTCGATTGCAAGACGATGCCCTCGGTTTTTGTGCAGGAAGTAATTTTTAATTTGCCCGAGAGCCGTGCCGAACGGGAGCTGGCCAAGGCCGAAACCAACCGGGTGTTGGGGCGGAATAAGCCTGCGGCTGCCGGGCCTGCGTTGCCGCCGGTGGATGTAGCGGCTGTGACCCGCGTAGGGGCCGCCGTGCAGCATGCGGTGTTCGGGCGAGGGGTCGTAACCGAATTTGACGGACGGTTTGTTACTGTGGAGTTCTCGGGGATGCGGGTCAAGAAATTAGATGCTGCGTTGGTGGCGGAAAAGCATTTGTTGTGGGATTTGTGATTGCGGCTGATGGTTGTCACCCCCATGCGGTGACAACCGTATATAACAGCATCCTGCTGTAAGGTTCTTCTTTTTTTGTGACCAAAAGGGAAGCGAAAAGTCTCGCTGCTGCAAGGCAGCACGAAAGGTAAAAACATATATGAAAAAGATATTACTCCTCGCCACTGGCGGCACCATCGCCAGCAAGCCCACCGCCTCCGGCGGCCTGGCGCCGGCCATTACATCGGAAGAACTCCTTTCTTTCGTGCCGGAGCTGGCCAAACTCTGCGAGATCGACGCGGTGCAGCTGTTCAGTTTGGACTCTACCAACGTAGGCCCGGAACAATGGCAGCAGCTGGTCCATGCCATCCGCCAAAACTACGATGCCTACGATGGTTTCGTCATTGCCCACGGCACCGACACGATGGCCTACACCGCCGCCGCGCTGAGCTACATGATCCAGAACAGCGCCAAGCCGGTGGTGCTGACCGGCAGCCAAAAATCCATCTACAACCGCGATACGGACGCCCGCAACAACCTGTATCGCACCTTTTTGTATGCCAGCAGCGATTTTGCCTGGGGCGTGCAGCTGGTATTTGACAACAAGGTCATCCTGGGCACCCGCGCCCGCAAGACCCGCACCAAAAGCTTCAACGCCTTTTCCAGCATCGACTACCCCGAGACCGCCGTGTTCCGGGATATGCGGCTCATCCCCTTTCTGCGCCGCCCCGACCCGATGCCGCCCGTGCAGTTTTACGGGCAGCTGGACCCCGCCGTCTTCGTACTGCGGCTGGTGCCCGGCATGCGGGCGGACATCATCCCGCTGCTGGCACCTCACTACCGGGCACTGGTGGTGGAAAGCTTCGGCGTAGGCGGCCTGCCCGGCGGCGAGCACGGCGAAATGTACGCCCGCCTGCAGGATTGGTGCGCCAGCGGCCGCCTGGCTGTGTTTACCACCCAGGTCCCCCACGAGGGGTGCGACCTGGCGGTGTATGAGGTGGGCCGCTCGGTGAAAGAGCTGCCCGGCGTGCTGGAAGCCAAGGACATGACCCCCGAGGCCGTGGCCGTAAAACTGATGTGGGCGCTGGGCCAGACCACCGACCGCGCCGAGGCCATGCGGCTGTTTACCACGCCGGTCGAGTGGGACATTGTATAAAACAACTAAGGCAACACCGCACAATTCCCGCTTTACAGCTTAAGCCCCGCTGCTGCGGCTGCGAAGCACAATCTGCGTCGCAAAAATGCTCGATAATACATCCAGTATTATCTGCGCTTTTTGCTTAGCAGCTTGTACTTCTCGCTCGCCGCATCGGCACTTAGAATTGTGCGGTATTGCCCTAAAAACACCCCACCGGGGCTGTACGCAATGCACAGTCCCGGCGGGGTGCTTTGTATCAGGAATCGCTTTTATAACGAGGAACGCGGTTGCAAGCTTAGTCGTTCAGCAGGGCGATCTTGCGGATGGACGGATCGTGGGTGTCGTTGAAGTCGAAAGCGGCCTGGGCGTCGGTCAGCTTGAAAGTGTGGCTGATGGAGCCGTTCAGGTCGATCTTGCCCTTGTTGATGAGGTCGATGACGGTCTGGAAACGGTGGTTCTGCAGGCGGCTGCCGCGAACGTCCAGCTCTTTGCTGGTGATGACGAACTGGTTGATCTCATCGGGGGCGATGCTGAAGCCCATGGTGATGACGCGGCTTGCGTTGCCGGCGGCCTTGCAGGCGGTCAGGAAACTGCCATGGAAGCAGGCGCAGTCGATGACGACCGTCGGGCCGTAGCCATCGGTCAGCTCCTTAGCGCGGGTGACGACATCCTCGGTCTTGGAGTTGATGACGTCGGTAGCGCCGTTCTGGAGGGCGGCCTCCAGCTTGGGCTCGTCGATGTCCACGACGATGACCTTGCAGGGGCTGTACAGGTTGACGATGCGCAGCATGCTGCTGCCCAGAGCGCCGGCACCGATGATCATAACGGTGTCCTGGAACTCCAGCTGGGCACGGCTGCAAGCCTGCACGGCGATGGTGGTGGGCTCGATCATAACGGCATCCTGGTAGCTCAGGCTGTCGGGCAGGACATAAACGTCGCTCTCGGGCACGGCCATGTACTCGCGGTAGCCGCCATCGATGTGGACGCCGCGGACCTGCAGGTGCTCACAAACATTGGGACGGCCCTTGCGGCAGGCATAGCAGGTGCCGCAGGCAGTGACCTGGTCCACGATGACGCGGTCACCGACCTTGATCTTCTTGGCGTTGCCGCCGACTTCCTCAACCACACCGACGATCTCGTGGCCGATGACGCGGGGATAGGTGGCGGCGGCGTTGGTGCCGTGGTAGATGCCTACGTCAGAGCCGCAGATGCCGGCGGCCTTGATCTTGACCAGGACGTTGTTCTTGGCGTCGATGGTGGGCTTATCCATATCGATGATGCGGAGATCATTGGGCTTTACGATCTGAACTGCTTTCATGTGTAAACCTCCCGGGTTTCTCATGTACAGAAATGACTTGGTTTTTCTCATTCAGCGAACTGACATGCTGACATGTCAGTTCCAACATCGTCATTGTAGCATGGCGGGTCAGGAATGTCAACACCTGTTTTGTAATTCATCAAAATAACAAAAGCGGCGGTGGTTTTTTGCACATTTTGCATAAGTGTATCGTTAAGTATTTAGCGAGCATGCGCCTATTTTTGTGTATTTGGGCAGTTGGTCTTTCTGGTTCCGTGGTTTTTCCATTTACTGCTTGCAGTCCCCTGCCGGATGTGTTACAATAGCAGTAAGCCATCTGGCATACTGACATGTCAGTTACAGAGTAAGGAGCACATCATGCCCAGCCCGACCAACAAAGCGCAGGACAATTCCATCCGGGAGAATGTCTACCGCGTTATCCGAGAAAATATCACCTCGCTGCAGCTGGCGCCCGGCACCACGGTAAGCACACAGGAGCTGGCCGCGAAGCTGCAGGTCAGCCGCACGCCGGTGCGGGAGGCGTTCATCCGCCTGCAGAAAGAGGATCTGGTGGAGATCACACCGCAGAAAGGCACGATGGTCTCCCGCATCGATCTGACCCGTGCCGAGAAGGAGCGGTTCATCCGGGAGAGCCTGGAAACTGCTATTCTGCCGTTGTTTTTACAAAACTGCACTGAGCCGGACCTGAAAGAGCTGGAGCTTTTGATCGAGAAGCAGAAAGCCTGTTTTACCGGGCTGAAGCCGCTGGAGTTCATCGCGCTGGACAACCAGTTTCATCAGCGGTTCTTTGAGCTTGCGGGGCAGGATTTAAGCTGGGACGTGGTGGCATCCACAAACCCGCACTACAACCGCCTGCGCGTGCTGACGGTGCAGAACGCCGCCACCTTTGACGGCGCGGTGCGCCAGCATGAGGTGATGATGGACCAGATCCGCCGCCGGGACATCGACGCCCTGCGCCGGGAACTGACCGACCATGTAAGGAAAATTATCGCGGAGAAGAACGTTTTGCTTCAATTGTATCCTGATTACTTTGCAACGGCTCAACAGGAGATGAAGTTGTAATCGCTCTTTGGCTCCCTCTGCGCGGCAGAGGGGCCCGGCTGTGTAAGCGGTCCCGCGAAGCGGGTGAGGGAGAAAGCTTCGTATCCGCAACAGCTAAAATTTTTGTCTCTC
>ERZ1034901.2019-NODE-2019-length-13339-cov-8.132641_pt1 | contig 13339 bp, 5 predicted proteins | sample MGYA00520628_ERZ1034901 | MGnify/ENA primary metagenome ERZ1034901 (study PRJEB33766, sample SAMN09781783) | gut metagenome | biome: gut microbiome | host: Homo sapiens | place: Madagascar | study: EMG produced TPA metagenomics assembly of the PRJNA485056 data... | reverse complement strand
TGATCCATATGTTCACCGCAGAAATGAAATGTGAACACGGAAAGATCCAGATGCTGGTGCAGCCGGAGATCGACGGGCTGAGCAACGTGCTGAACCTTTGCGGGCACGGAGAAGGAAATCTGCGGATCGATCATATCGTCCGCCTGTCAAATAAACCGGATTATATGGAAGGAGAAAAACTGTATAACCTGGAGTGCTTAAAGAAAATATTACCTTATTATAATTACAACTATGACTACAACACCTGGTATTATTACGGGGATATCTCGGCAAATTCATATGAATTTACCATGTTCCCGTATATGATCCTGACTTCAGAGTTCGGTTGTTTGCTGACCGCGGATATGAAAAACGGATATCTGATCAGCGAACCGGAGATGCTCGAACAGATGCGAAACAATTTCTGCCGCCAGCAGAAACAATCCAGAAAACTGATCAATTGTGTGGAAAATATCGCCGAGCAGTTTGAAACGGTAGGAAATATGGTAGTTACAAAATATTCTGGATACGGTTTACAGGATGATCCATGCGTGATGGCATTTCTTGAGGACGAACTAATTCAGAAATATGTAGCTCCACAGATGGAACACCGGGAAATCTTGGTTCAGATGACGACGGAATACTGCCGGTGTCTTGCCAACCAGGATGTGACTTATATCTTCTCGATGGAGGGTATTTTAAACTTCCTCGAAACAGGGATTATTACCGAACTGGATCCGGCATTATACACACCACCGACACTGGAAGATCGCGTCCGGATTGTAGAAAAAATTCTGGAAAAAGGAACCCGCCTCCTGAAATCCCCAATGAGCGACCGGAAAACAAACATGAATCTCTATGTCACTTCCGAACACGGCCTGTTGCGGATAGCCCTGCCGGAGAAGAAGGTATTTCTGGATATCATTCTGGAAGAATCGGAGCTGCTTCACTCGTTCTATGATTATTGTGAAAGCATGGAAGAAGAGCTGTTTTATGAGAAGGACGAGGCGGAGAAGATTGTGCGGGGAGAGGTTGAGAAAATAAGAGAACAGTAGATAAGAAAAATGCAGGGGTATTATGTCAAAATTCAGTGAGAAATGTAAAAAACTTATGGAAGCAAATGGTTCCAATGTATATCGGCTTTCGCAGACATCTGCACTGGAGAGAACTTCTTTACAGCGAATGGTCACAGGAAAAAGACTACCCAATCAGGAGTTTGTCAGAGCTTTTTGCAGGGCACTTCGCATTCCGGCAGCAGAGGAAAAAGAACTGATGGAACTCTATACCATGGAAAGTATGGGGGAAACTGCATACAGAAATCAGAGGACAATGTTACAGCTTTTCCAGCATCTTGTGGAAGTGGAGAAAGAGGAGAAACCTTCCTGTAAAATGGAACCTCAAAATAACCTGGTTCTCACTTCACCGATATCCGGTCAGTCTTATAATACGGAACTGCTTCTTCAGTTTCTTTTAAAAGATGCGTTTCAGGGAGAAAATCATACGATTTATACCAATCTGCCAGGTACAGACGCTGAGTTTTTTCAGTATCTGCATTTGTTTGCACTTCAGTACATGGGAAAAACGGTAGTAAAACATCTGATCACATTTCGAATCAGTGATACAGATATTTACGAAAATTTGGAAAGTCTCAATGAGGTTTTACCACTGTATTTTGCAGATGCTTTTCGTTACGAACCGCGCTATTATTACAGCACACTTTCTGCAAAAGAACAGTCAGATCAGATTTATCCATATTATGTAATCAGTTCCAAATATGTATTACAGCTGTCGGGTGATTTGAAAAAAGGAATCCTCCATTCGGATCCGTGGACTGTCCAACAGTATACAGAGGAATTTCTGGAAAAATTCTCACAATCGACACCATTGATCGGGGAAGTTTCATCAAGGGAAGAAATAAAAAGTATGGTGAATGTTTTCTGCTTTCTTGGACAAAATGATTCGGCGGAAATATCCGGAGCGCCGATGAACACAGCAACATCCCGGGAATATACAGCAAAAACAGTTCATCTTTCCCGGAATTTTCTGTTTCCGCGATCGGTAAACATAGAACTGTATGATCAACAGATTCTGTGTATCCAATATATCGGCAGAAAACAGAAAACATCGCTTGCCGTGATACAGGAAAACAGTATCTGTCAGATGTTTGCAGAGTTTTTTCAGAAACTGGAAAATGCAGAATACATATACCCAGAGGAAGAATCGGGCACACTGGTATTTCGATATACGAAACTAAAAGAGAAAACAGTATAAAAGATAAATCAGGAAATGCCGCACAGTATCAAGAAAACTGTGCGGCATTTCCTGTATTTTTCTTCAGATTTTACGATAAGAATTTATCGAACCCAGACACCGTTAGCACCAACATAATATCTGTTTCGATCTACCCACTCGGAAGTAGCCATCCGACCGTTGGATTTTACATAATAGACACTGGAGATCCAGCAATTAGCCTGCATCACACCGTTAGCATCCATGTAATACCAATAGCCATTTACAGCTGCCCAGCCGGTCTGCATCACGCCGCTGGCATTGAGATAATACCACTTGCCGTTTACGGCTGTCCAACCGGTCTGCATCGCACCGCTGGCGTTGAGATAATACCAGGAACCGTTTACGGCTGTCCAACCGGTCTGCATCGCACCACTGGCATTGAGATAGTACCAGCTGCCTTTGACAGCAACCCAGCCAGTCTGCATCACGCCGCTGATATTCATGTAATACCATCTGCCGTTTACGGCAACCCAGCCGGTCTGCATAGCGCCGTTGGCATCAAGATAATACCATTTACCATCAACAGAAGCCCAGCCGGTCTGCATGATTCCATCGGCATCCATATAATACCATTTGTTTTTTACAAGATTCCATCCGGTTGCTCTGTAACCGTCCGGATTGAACCAGTACCACTGGTTATCAATGCGTTCCCATTTGTTTGTGGCATAAGTACCGTCTTCGTAGGCGTATTTCCATCCGTTCGCATCCTGGATCCATCCGGTTTCTACCGATGGCTCTGTTGAAGTCTGGGTCAGATCAAGAACTTTTTCCGGTGTGCCGATTCCATCGCTTCCTAATCCGTAAGAGCCGATCTTCCAGATGGTTCCATCGGTTCTTAAAACGTAGATATTACAGAAGTTCCCTACCAGACCGCCACGCCACAGATCAACAGCGTGATCCAGAACGGTACTGTTATCCTCTGCAATTACGGTGCTGGTTCCGTCACCATTTCCTTTCAGACGGGCAGGAACTACTGTTTTTAATACGGAAGTTGCATTGAGTTTGTTTCCATTACAGTCGTAATAAGATCCGTCATTTCCGATAAAGAAATACCCGTCCTCTCCCCAGGTGCTGTCTTCGTACGTGCTGCTTATATTTTGCAGAAGCGGTGTGGAACGACCGGGTACATAAACATTTCCGGTGTCAGTTAAGAAGTAATATCTGTAAGAGACATCTGAGCCACATCCCGGTAAAACATTGACAACTTTTCCGGAAATATCACCGGTGAGAGTGGTCCAGTAAGTTCCATCCAGATAATTCAGCTGTCCGTTTGTATCATAATATGCAGAAACGGAAGAATCCAGTAAAGATTCTGAGGAACTTTCCGGCTTTTGAATGTAATTTGAAAAGGCTGTGATTGTGCCGTCTGCATTCAGATATGCCCAGTCTACTAATTGATTTACATTATCAACGATTTTCACAAAATCAGCATCGCCGGTTTTCTTCCAGAGGGTATTGTCTGTTTTTAAGACATACACACATTTTTGCCGCATATATTCATCTTCAGTTACCATTTCGTACTGACGTACCCAGCCTTTTACGTTATCAAGAACTTTCTGACCGGTATGGCTTGCATACAGAATGCCCTGACTGTCTAAAGCATAATCGGCATCCGCAGTTGTCACGTTGCTGATACTTTTCTTACCATTGATCCAGAGGTTATTCTGCATATCGATATAAATAAAAGAATCCGCGCCGTCTTTTACGTTGTATTCGATACAGTCCTGAACATTCTCCGCTAATTTTTTCGGTGTTGGATAAACTGTCCACATATTGTGATTGCTGTCTACGATCACACTCTCGTTGTACTTTTCGCGCCTAAGTCCGTCCGTGAGTACCGCGCAGTCCAGATTTCGTTTCTGAATGGTGATACCGCTGTCCTCACCAACGGCATAGTCAACGGACTGAGTCACAGTTTGTTCCTGAGCTGCCTGTACCTGCTGTGTCCATACCGGGGTTCCCAGTGCCATGCAGGCAGCCATGGTCAGTAAAAATACCTTTTTTCTCATAGTAGTTGCCTCCCTTTTGTGTGAAATGTTTTTTGTAAAACCACATAAATTTCTTTCAGTATGACGGAAATTATTTCTCATTGCAATATGTGCTTGATACTGTGCTTGAAATATTTTCAGATAAATACAATAATTTTATTTCAGAAATGTCAAAAATGACGAATAATATGAAAAATACTGACACAAACAGCGACACATCTTGAAGCGTATAGTGTGAAAAAGTACAATGGAGAAAATATAACTTTACATGAGGGAGGAAATACATATGAAAAAACAGAAAGTATGTGCATTGCTTTGTGTGGCAGCGATGACGATCAGCTCGGTTACACCTGCAATGGCAGCAGATTCTGCAGTAACTCCACAGGAAGAGAACGTGATAACAGAAGAGGTGGAAGAGGCAGCAGATCCGGTAGAAGAAGACAGTCAGGAAGTTGAGACTACGGTAGACGGAATGGAGGAAGAACAGGAAGATACAGGGGACGAATCCGAAATTTCCGGGGAACCGCAGCAGGATCAGGAAGAGCCGGAAGCAGATACAGAAAGCACACCGGAGACAACTGAACAGGATGTCACGGACAGCCAGGAAGCAGATACAAATGCGGATGAAAGAGCGATTCCGACAGAGGGATGGTATACGGATGCAAATGGAAAGACCTTCTTTTATGAGAATGGAGAAAAACTGGTAGAAACTATTGTGGAGATTGAAGATGAAGAGGGTCTTGTATATGGTTACTACTTTGATGAAGATGGTATTCTGGTAACGAACGGATGCTATTTTATAAGCTATGAGACAGACGACGGTCAGTGGGAAGATGGTTATATCTATGCAGATGAAGAAGGCCATCTGTTGAAGGGATGGTATACAAAAGACTCATGGAATCCGGAGTATTACGGTGAAGATTACCTCGCATATCAGAATAGATTTTTAGAGGAAGATGGAAAACTGTATTATTTCGATGAAGGCGGTTATCGTGTAAAAAATAAAGAAGTTATTATTGAAGGTGTTTTATATAAAGCAGATCAGGATGGTGTTCTCACTGCACAGGAAGTAGCAGGTAAAAACGGCTGGCAGCTGGTAGGAAATACCTGGTATTACTATAAAGATGGAGAAATTTTAAAAGATACCTACGCAACCATCAAGGGGGCGCAGTATTGCTTCGATTCTGACGGAGCTATGGTGACTGGTGTTTTCTATGATGAAGAATTGGAAGCCAATCGTTTCGCAGAACCGAGTGGAGCAATAGTAAATGCTACTGGATGGTATCAGTCCAAAGAAACCGGCAAATGGTACTGGTTTGAAAAAGCAGGTATTGTCTCAGCGGGAGCACTTGAGACAATCAAGGGAAAAGAATTCTATTTCTCTGAGGAAGGCGAGATGATGACCGGTGCATTCCAGGCTTCCTATGTGAATAAGAATGGTGAAAGGGTAACTGAAGTATTATATGCGGATCAGTATGGCGCAATCAGCCGGACATCTGGATGGAAGAATGATAATGGATTCTGGTCTTATATAAATAAAAATGGAGAAGTGGTATCGAATGGAATTGTAGATATCAATGGGAAGTCGTATTGCTTTGACCAAAACGGAATTATGGAAAGCGGAGATATTTATCCATATCTGACGGATAGCTCTGGCGCTATTATTAAAAATCAGTGGGTAAAGAATGATGTATACTGGTACTATACTGGAAATGATGGAAGAATATGTACCAATCAGTGGATTAACGGAACATATTATGTTGGCGAGTATGGTGTAATGGTAACGGGTTCTTATACAATTAATGGGAAATGTTATATTTTTGATGAGAATGGAAAAAAAGTTGCAACAGTTGGAGAAAAGAATGGCTGGCAGTTGATTGAAGGAGAATGGTTTTACACAGAAAATGGAGTACCATATAATGGGTGGCTGAATCATAAATACTATTTAGAAAATGGTAGAATGGAAACAGAGTGTATGGTTCCGGCAGAACATGTGCAAGGAGCTTCTACATATGTCGGAGTTGATGGAAACATTCAGTCCGGCTGGATTGGAAGCAGTGATACATATTGGCATTATGCAGAAAAAGATACAAAGTCAGGTGATATTCTTCTTGTACAAAATGGATGGAAAGCAATTAATGGAAAATGGTATTATTTCCAGGATTTTGATATCGTTTGCGACAAAGTCATGGAAATCGATGGGAAATTAAGCAAATTTGCTGCAAGTGGAGCATGGCAAGGGTATGTCACGCAAAGCGGGTGGACGAAGAGTGATTCCGGCAAATGGTATTATATTAATGAAGATGGTACTTTCGCATCAGGATTAAAGAAAATCAATGGAAAAACTTACTTTTTCTGGTATGACAGTTATGAGATGGTTCAAAATACAGCAATAGCAACCGAATATAGTGAAAAGGAAGGAGAGAGGGGATATTGGTTTAATGCAGATGGTATGATGGACACAACACCTGGATGGAAAAAAGATGATTATGGAGATTGGTATTATGTTGAGAAGGATGGAAGCGTTGCAAAAGGTAAGAAAACTATAAATGGAACGACCTATTATTTTGGAGAAGCTGCAGAAATAATGGGTGTTATGTGGCAGGGTATTTGGGAAGAGAATGGAAGATATTTTCTGATTGATGAAAATGGGAAATGGACATCGATTTCTAACGGATGGCATCTGAATAAAGAATATGGTGGAAATAAGTGGTACTATTTCCAGAATGGAAGGCCATATACAGGAAATGTTGGACGTTATGCTGTTGATCATGGAGAAATGATAACAGGAATGCGTGAAGGATACATGTTCGACGATAATGGACTGCTGATAACAAATCGCTGGGTATATCTTTCCAATACCTGGTACTATGCCGGAAGCACCGGAAAACTTTATACCGGAACAAGAACCGTGAATGGAAAAACATATCTGTTCGACAGGTCTGGAGCTTTAATAAAATAATAGCAATACACAGCAGAACAGGAGGGTCTGGCAGGGAGCCAGACCCTCTGTGAAATTAAGGGAAAATTGCGAGGGAAGCGGACAAATGAAGAAAATATGGAAGAAATTGTTGGCAGGAATTTTGTGTTCAACCTTACTTCTGGGTCAGGGAGCCGGTCTGGTCTATGCGGAAGAGAATGTTGAAGAAAATATGGAAGAACATACAGAAGAAGAGAGTGAAGAAAATACCGAAGAATACACGGAAGAAGAGGCAGAAGAAAACAGCGGGGAAGACATCGTAGAAAATACGGAAGAAACGGTTGAAGATTCAGAGAGTGATAAAACGGAAGAGAATGATGTATATGCGAATGTAACGGAAACATCGAGCACGAAAATACTCTATTCGGGTGTATCGGGAGATCTGGACTGGAAAATAGACAGCAACGGAAAATTAACGATTTCGGGATCGGGCAATTATGCAGGTGATTATGAGTACAATTCGTATTGGTATCAAACCGGACGATTGCAGTTGCCTATGTGGTGTAAATATGGTGAAGAGGTGTCAGAAGTAGATCTCAAAAATCTAGATACGTCATGTATGACATCAATGAGGGGAATGTTTGCACTTTGTTCAAATATGAAAACAATAGATGTAAGTGATTTTGACACCTCAAAAGTAACGGATATGGGGTATATGTTTTATGAATGCAATAATCTTAAACAATTAGATGTGAGAGAATTTAATACTTCAAAAGTAGTGGATATGGGTTCGATGTTTTTAGGTTGCAGTAGCCTTGAGCAATTAGATGTGAGCAGTTTTGATACCTCAAAAGTAACAGACATAAGTAAGATGTTTTATTTGTGCTACAATATGAAAACAATAGATGTAAGTAATTTTAACACCTCAAAAGTCATTAACATGAAGAGAATGTTTACTGATTGTGACGGTCTTGAACAATTAGATCTAAGTAATTTTGACACCTCAAAAGTAACCAATATGAATGAGATGTTTTACGAGTGTGAGAACCTTGAACAATTAGATCTAAGCAATTTTGATACTTCAAAAGTAACGGATATGGGTTCTATGTTTTATCGATGTGTAAGACTTGAGCAAGTAGATTTAAGTAACTTTAACATGTCAAAAGTAACCAACATGTCGCATATGTTTTGGACATGTAAAAGACTAACTTCTAGTATAACTCTTTCTGGTATCGTTGAAAAGTATGATTATTGTTTCAGATATTGCTCAACAGAACCAAATTCGCGGTTAGAGGTAAAGTATAACAAAAATTGCTCAAAAGAACTTGCACAAAAAATCGTAGATACAAAGAGTTCTGATTCTAATGTGGTTTTGATGGAAGGCGGAACTGGTGCAGATGGAAGTGATGAGGAAGACAATGGAGAAATATGCTTCTTCAGCAAATGGGATGCCGAAAAACAGATTGCTTACTTTGGAAGTTCCGATTTAACTGGCAGCCAGGTGACGAAGGAAACAGACACCTCATTTCTGGCGGATGTCGATAACCTGGTAGGAAATTATGTAATAGTTTCGCGAAAGTACCGGACAGATAACCTTGTTGTTCCGAGTACATTGCTAACCATTAGTCCGGTGGAAACAAAATCAGGTACAGTTACGGCTGCAACGACAGATTCGGTCACAGTAGGGGACAATACCTATAAAACAACACTTTTTCAGCCGAAAGGTTATGTGGGAACATTTGTGTTGTACCATATTCGGAAAGATGGTTCTGCTTCTGTACAGAAACTGGAAAAATCCAAAGGAACTTTGACATCCTGGAATACAGAGACAAAACGATTAAAAATAGGTGATGAATATAAACTGGGAACGGGTGCAGAGCAGGCAGCTTTAGATTTCCTTGGACAGACCAAATACACAAATATGGTAGTTCAGTTTATGCGTGATGAATTCAAAAATATATATCGAATTACGGATAAACTGGATGCAGACTCAGACACAACCGGACCTAATTTTTATGATACGGCAGTTCCACCAACGGAAGATGAAACAATTTTGAGAGATGAAATGAAAGAATGGGACAGAGCTTATGAACAATATATCAGTTCCGTTCAGGTAGCGTTGCGTAATTATGCGATGACAGATGAAGAGAAGAAAAACACATCGATTACGGAAGAAGCAAGGAGAATGCAGACGGCGGATAAGAATTCTAACAGTAAGTATCTGACGGGTGCACTTGGAAGTTATGCGGAGTATTGTTATAAGGCACTCGCAGAATATCTTTACGACCACACATGTGATAATATAGATTTTTCATCCGTAGATCTTTCATCAACTTTTGCGGGAACCAATCTGGTAAAAGCGGTATGCAGATCATTCAATGGTGATGAACGAACATATGAATATGGCGATGTTAAGGTTACTTTGAATGTGTTGATTGTAAATTCAAGCAAGACAGGGCATCTGATCGTGGAGAAGAATGGAAGAAAAGTAGTTACGGCAATTGTGTGCTCCAATCAGGAAGAAATTCAGAAGAGCGTTGATGCGTATGTGAAAGAATTACGATCACTTGCAACAAATACCGTTTACAATATGAGCAGTGCTGTGTATAAGGATATCTTAGGTCAATCTTTAGATACACTGACAGAAGAATATGTGAGTAAACATGTCACCATGATTGAAAAACGGTTTATGGTTAAATTGTCTGAGAAATTCAATTCCGCGGGTGTAGGTGATGTAGTAAAAACATTAAATGAATGTTATTCTTATTATAAGTATGTAGAAAAGAATCTGAATTGGGGCAAGTTAGATGATATTCAGACAGTTTTGACAAATATTCAGAATCTGGAATTCAAAGATACGAATATCAAAGATATTGCAGTTAAAAAATCAGTAAAAACATTACAGAAAGCAAAAAAGAGCTTTGTAAAATCGTATGAAAGGCATCTTGCAGGAACCCTGTCAGGTAATAAAACCAGTTTCTTTAATATTCATATCAAATGCCCGGTAGACGTTGAAGTTTATAATTCCGGTGGTACACGGATCGGATGTGCCAGTGAGACAGATCTGTGGTATGACGACAGTATTATTATAACAGATCTTGGTGGAGCCAAGACGATAACATCTCTGACAAATGACCTTATCACGTTTAAAGTCAGCGGAAGAGAGAACGGAACCATGGATTGTATGATTGAAGAATATAATGAGAACCATGAGCCGATTGGTCGACTGAATTATTATAATATCAGTCTGACGCCGAATCAGGAATATGATTTCTCATTAATAAATGATCTGGCAGCAAATAAGGAAAAATTAACGATCAACACAAATGATGAAGCCATTGTTGCAGATGAGTATATTTCATCGCAAGACAGCGCGAGAGCTTTGATTTCCTGTAATGTAACAGCAGATGATGGAAAAGAAGGTGGAACGGTTACAGGAGTAGGAACGTATATCCGTGGAAATGCAGTAGTTTTGTCTGCCACTCCTGACAAGGGTTATATTTTTGAAGGATGGTATCAGGAAGATGAGCTCATGAGTTTGAATAAAACATATGAATTTACGGCACAGAAAGATGAAGTTCTCACTGCAAAATTTATACGGGACGAGCGTGTAAATGTTGAGATAAATGCAGAAGAGGGAGGAGATGTCACCGGTTCCGGCAGGTATTATAAAGAAGAGAGCGTTACGGTAAAAGCAACACCGGACAAAGCGTATCAGTTTGATGGATGGTATGTCAACGACAAAAAAGTATCCGATGAGACAGAATATCAGTTTACTGCAACAGAAGATATTACCCTTACAGCGAAATTCAAAAAGAGTGGAAAATGGATACAATCCGGTTCCAGATGGTGGTACCGTTATGAAGATGGTTCTTATCCGGCAGATGAACTGTGCAAGATTGGAAATGCGTGGTATGGATTTGATCCTGCAGGCTGGATGCAGACCGGCTGGGCTGTTCATAACAACAAATGGTACTATTTCGCTCAAAGTGGAGCTATGGCAACAGAATGGATCCATGTTGGAGGAACGTGGTATTATCTGAATACTGACGGAAGTATGGTGACCGGCTGGAATTCGATAAAAGGCAAATGGTACTACATGAACAGATCCGGAGCCATGGTAACCGGGTGGAACTCCATCGGTGGCAGGTGGTATTATATGAACGGATCGGGCGCTATGGTGACCGGCTGGAATGCAATCAGAGGTAAGTGGTATTACATGAACAGCGAAGGCGCGATGCAGATCGGCTGGGTTGAAGTGAATGGTAAGTGGTACTATCTTAATACCAGTGGAGCGATGCAGACCGGTTGGGTTAAGGTGAATGGTTCCTGGTATTACATGGATGCAAACGGTGTGATGCAGACAAAGCGCTGGATCTCCGGCACATATTATGTGAAAGCAGATGGAAGAATGGCTGTATCGGAATGGATTCAGGGTTACTATGTAGGAGCAGACGGAGCTTGGAGAAGATAAGGACTTACAAAAGAGCAAGAAAATAGTAAATAAGAATAGTTAATAAAACTGCCCGGAATGATAGAAATATCAAAATCGGGCGGTTTTATTTTGGAGGAATTATTTGCACGGAAGAAAAGAATTCTCAGATAAATACAACGATTTAATTTAAAAAGTATTAAAAAAAGATGGATAATACAAAAAATGCTGACACAAGTAATGACACATATTGAAGCGTATAGTGAGAAAAAGTACAATAAAGAAAATATAACGTAATGTGAGGGAGGAAAACACATGAAAAGAATGAAACAGTTTTGCAGTCTTTTACTTGCGGGAGCGATTCTGGCGACGAGTGTGGCTCCTACAACGGTCAGCGCGGCGGCATGGAGAAAGAACAGTGTGGGATGGTGGTATCAGGAAGATAATGGAAGCTATCCTGCGAATCAGTGGAAAGCAATCAATGGAAACTGGTACTGGTTCAACAGAAACGGGTATATGGTAACCGGCTGGCAGAATATTGGAGGAAGCTGGTATTATTTCCAGTCGAGCGGAGCGATGATTGGTCAGGGCTGGCATGTCATTAACGGAAGCTGGTATTATATGTACGCCAGTGGAGCGATGGCATCAAATACCTGGATTGGAGACTCTTATGTAAATGGAAGCGGAGCCTGGGTTCCGGGCAAAACAAGAATTCAGGCAGGCTGGGTAAAGAGCGGAAACCGCTGGTGGTATCGTCATGCGGATGGAAGTTATACCAAAAATGGATGGGAAAAGATCGGAAGTGACTGGTATTTATTTGACTCAGCAGGTTGGATGCTTACTGGCTGGCAGTATGTTGGCGGAAGCTGGTATTATCTTCAGGCAAGCGGAGCAATGTATGGAGAAGGCTGGCATCAGATTAATGGCGATTGGTATTATATGTACGCAGATGGAGTGATGGCAGCTAATACCTGGATTGGAAATTACTATGTAAATTCCTCAGGAGTTAGAATTGATGCAACAAATGGAGTGTATTTGTTGGATCTTGTGAAACCTTATGTTACACCATATCATTATGAAGAATATATGGACAAATCTTTTAAAATGGGAGGAAAGTATTATACAAATGGCTTCACGTGTATGGGTTATGGTGATGTGAATGAGGGCAATGTAACATATTTTAATTTGAATGGTGAATATAGTCAGATTTCATTTACTATAGGAGTTTTGGATGAACATTTTAATGGAGATAGTTCAGATAAAGTGACCTTTAGAGTAATAGCGGATGGAAAAGAAGTAGATCGCTATACTATGAAATATGGGGATTTACCAGTTACACGTACGGTATCTATAAAAAATTGCAAACAATTAAAGATATCAGTTTATAGTTATCAGTCCACCGCATTTTATGATGGATATTATGGATTGGCAGAGATAAAAGTAAAGAAATAGATTTATGCTAAAGGGTTGCATCAACGGCTTCAAATCGCTGATGCAATCCATTTATTTTTTTAAAATAAATGAGATGTATAGCACCTCTTTCCATGTGGCAGTCACAATCATAGCTACTTCGTTATTCTAAGGCTGCCCGTCCAGTGTTGCGTTAAAATCACTGACATCAAGACCGATGAGTTTTATAGAAAACAGAAAATTGTTGCCATCTGTGGCAGAGAAGAAAGAAAAACGGACACAAAACACGACACATATTGAAGAAACAATACAGAAAAC
>ERZ1034901.2018-NODE-2018-length-13341-cov-7.672889_pt1 | contig 13341 bp, 13 predicted proteins | sample MGYA00520628_ERZ1034901 | MGnify/ENA primary metagenome ERZ1034901 (study PRJEB33766, sample SAMN09781783) | gut metagenome | biome: gut microbiome | host: Homo sapiens | place: Madagascar | study: EMG produced TPA metagenomics assembly of the PRJNA485056 data... | reverse complement strand
CGAACCGTTTCTTCAACCGTAATCTGGCAGGAGGTGCTATGCTGGATATCGGCGTATATGCTTTATCATTTGTCCGTTGGTTCATGTCATCAGCACCGGATCAGATCCTGTCGCAGGTAAAGCTTGCTCCTACCGGTGTCGATGAACAGGCTACCATTCTTCTCAGCAACAAAGAGCAGGAAATGGCGACTGTCACCCTGTCTCTTCACGCCAAACAGCCGAAACGCGGACTGGTCATCTTTGAAAAGGGCTATATCGAAGTATATGAATATCCCCGCGCAGAAAAAGCCGTGATCACTTACACCGAATCCGGCAAAAAAGAAACCACTGAAGCCGGATCTACCGCTGACGCGCTGCTCTATGAAGTGTTGGATATGGAAGCTGCTGTAAGCGGTGAAAAAGCTGTGACCGAGACCATGCATCTGGATTACACCAAAGACGTTATGCAGGTCATGACTAAGTGTAGGGAAAATTGGGGAATGAGATATCCGGAAGAAGAAAAGTAAACCAATTGTTCCAGAATCCTTTTGACATTATCAACATTACATGCTAATATATCTATAGAAAAAGAGTGCTACCGATAGACGGTTAGCCCACATTTGTTGATTAAAAAATAACCGTTCAGTTTGTGAGGCTGGGGCGGTTATTTTTGTGTCTTATGATTATCTTTACCAAAAACATATCCTATACTAAAGCAAGTCAAGCCAAAACTTATAACTGCAATAAAATCCACAATGCTCATGGTTCAGCCCTCCTTTCCATGTGATCCCCTTACGGGTTTCTATGTAATCAGAGGGTCACAGGTCTCCGTCCACTTCGGTCGTTGCAAACCGAGTGCCACTGGCACTCTGCAACCCTCTGCGGAAGGACTAACCGCCTACCGTTATGGTAACACCCTTAATTAAATAATATCATCATTTCTTAGTATTTTCAACCAAAAGTTCTTTTTTTAATACCTTTTAATTTCAGAATATTGCTCTCCTACTATTTCTCAAAACTTATTTGTAACACTTACTTCCAAACATTATGTTCATTCTTGCAGCTTTACCAACCATTTCCAGTTCTTCCGTATAAATACAGTTCGGAATTGTTCCGTTTTTCACATCTTCTACGCACTCTTCAAAATCAAACCAGCGCACCTCACTGAGCTCTTCTTTCTGTATCTGGAATGCATCTGCCTCCCTGTCCATCCACAACAGGTATACATTGCTGATCTGATTATCTTTGAACCGCTCTCCATGAAAGATTTCTTCAAAGTGAAACTTTCTCTGACCACAGTACACCAACTCTTCTGCCTGCACTTCCACGCCAAGTTCTTCTTTTAATTCCCGGAGCGCCGATGGTACATAGTCCACGCCTGCCAGAATATGTCCCGCGCTGGAAATGTCATAGCATCCCGGATAAGAATCTTTCTCCTCACTCCGCTTCTGCAGAAGCACCTGCAATCTGCTGTCTTTCATCCTCACCAGCCACACATGAGATGTTCTGTGTGGGATACCTTCCCTGTGTGCCGTTACACGGTCAATAATCTCTCCGGTCGGCTGACCATTATCATCTACAATATCCAGAAACTCTTTCGTCATATCTATCTCTCCAATCTCGCGCGCTGACGTTCTTCTGCTTCTTCCAGTGACTTATAACCATAAAGCGCTGTCATATTGCGCAGCGTCTTCTCAGACAGGTTCTCTTGGTCTGTTGCCATCTGATCATACAGCTTCCTAAGCAGTCCCACTGTCCGGTCAGAATACGTACTGATCTCACCTCGGGCATATGTCTCTATCGAAGTATCCCACGGCGTATCTTCTGATGTATGGATCAGACGTCCTGTGCTTGCAACCCCTGGGAATCTCGCCGCAAAATCTTCTTCCCATCGTATCTGCTGTGCAATCATCTCTTCCTGCATCTGGATACGCTCTTTGCTCCGCTTCGGCAGAATATCTGCCAATTCCGCATACCGTTCCGGTGCAGTACTCTCCATCATACGGGCATATTTCTCCGTCAGCAGGTTCCAGTGTGCTGCCTCTGCCTCAATCAGATCCTGTCTGTAGCTCTCCAGCAATTCCTGCGTCCAGTTCATAAACTGACTCTTCCGCATGATGACAAATGTCTCATGGTCATCCTGGCAGCTCGCACGACCGCCTTCATTCTGCACATACTGAAACTGTTCCCATTCCCGTTCGATCACTTCATCTATTAACGCTTCCCGTTCTTCCATTTTATCCTGCATCTCCTTTTTATCTTGCATCACTCTACAGCTTCCTTATGATCTCCTGTTTCTGGATTTCCAGAAATGCTTCTTTCGTCTCTGTCAATCCCTGGCGATTCAACTCTTCTACAACTCCCACACAAATGTCCTCGATCTGACTCTGCACGCTGCTTTGTCCGTCATTCTCCGAATCTGCGCCTGACATCTGCATCAGCCTCGTCAGCTTTTCTTTCAGATCTGTCAGTACATGAAATTCATCCATGCCCCGCATCTTCCATTTATAAAATGGCTGATACATCTGATTCAGATGATAGCCCGTCTCAATCGCCGCATTTACAAATTCACTGACGCACAGCCACGCTGCTGCCTGATCGCCTCGTTTGCACATCCGTCCATAATTATACTGACCTGCCTGTGCCATAACGCCAAGCGACATCGCAAGCTTCCGCAAACGCACACCTTCCGGATATGCCATGAATTCATCTCTTCGTCTGGTGAATTCCCTCAGCGGATCGGTAAATATCTCACCATTTGTTACGGTTCTAAGTGCAGGTATCGGAATCGACATCCAACGTGCAATCCCGCTATGTGTTTCTACGTCCGGTGCCTGTTCATATCCTGTATATCTCCGAAAGAACTCATCCATACAAAGTACTCCCACACGGTCACCACCCTGCGCAGTCACATTTCTTGCCGGGAATCCCATATACTCTCCCGGAAGTTCTGTATAGGCTCTCTGCATCTCCTGTCCCACAGCTTCATAATCTTCCCTGGTAAGCCACAGGCAGAATCCCGGACCAAAATCATGATCTGCTGACGTCACATCGTCATATCCCAGGCACTCTGATCCTTCGCCCACAAGTCCTGCTGCCACCCGGTCCACATACTCTGGAAATTTTTCTTCCAGCATCGGCTTTCCATATTCTTCATAGTATCTTCTGGCAATGTCCATGCCTCTCAGCTTCTGATTCCGAACTGCTTCCGCACGTTTCTTCGTATCTCGTACCAATTCCAGATTACGAACCGTCACACGGTAATAATCATTCTCTCCATAATTTGCCAGGATCTCCTGCAACGCCTTTTCGTATGTTTCGATCGACTTATCCAGCTCTTCTTTTCGGAAATAACCTTCCCCAAGTCCCGACAATGCTGATGCATAATGTGGATCTTTCTTTCCTTCCTGACGTTCAAATATCTCCGCAGCCTCCTGCATATGCGCTAATCCTTCATCTGTCTCCTGTAATGCAAAACAGAGATTACCGATGTTCGCATGCGTAATTGCAATCTCCACATCCGACTGCTCCAGCCTCCGGATCAGCTCCATAGCCATCTGCAGATCCTCTTTTGCTTCCTTAAGACGTCCGGTATTGGCATACAGAATGCTTCTGTTATTATATAACGTCGCCATCCGGTAATCCGGTTCATGTAACTTTTCCTTAAATATCGTATAGGCTTCTTCATAATTGGCTTCCGCCTTATCCATCTGTCCCATCACGCGCTGTGCCGTGCCGATATTCAACAGCATCGTAGCATAGTCCGTTGTTCCCTGGATGCCAAGTTTCTCTGCGATTCTCACAGCTTTCTCAATGCACCACTCACACTCCTCCGGTTTGCTCATCACACGATAATAGCCCATCAGTTCATTTAATATCGTCAACATTGCCGGACCATCCAGACATTTCCCGGCTTCCTCCAGTCCAGACTTCAAATACGCCTCTACCCCTTTCGGATTCGTCGCATACATGTGATCTAATTCCAGCAAAAATTCATTTAAGTCAAACATATTCTCTCCTTTTCAGGTTCCGTACTCTTCTGATTTCTTAATGATTATTGTATCAACTCTTCCCTATATCGACTAGTACCATATCCACAAAATCACCTGCTTTTTCCACAAAATAGTATCAAATCACTACATTCTCTCGTCTCATAATTGAGATATTTTTACCATTTAGCAAATGATTATCTTTCTCATTTACTTCAATTGACAATTGCTGGTTTGGATGGTAAATTCTTCTACAGGCATAATTAGTTATCACTAACTATGCCTGTTCTTTTGACACCCCCTTAACACCCACAACACAAAGGAAGGAGAACCACACATTATGAAGAAGTTATGGCGTCGTCTTGGCGCACTCTTAATCGCAGCTGTCATGGTGCTGTCTGTTACTGTCCGGGAGGCAGGCACGGTGTACGCTGCAGGCACATTGCCAACGCAGGTGACCAATTGTGAAAACAGTTCTTTTAACGGACTTTTAACACTCGGATTTGGCGATGATACAGCTGCCACCAATTACGTAAAAGCCATTAACAAAGTAACTGTTAATGACACAGAATTTACCAAAGGTACTTTCAGCTACTGGGGTAATACCGGAACAATCTGGAACACAGAAAGCGCAATGGGAGCTTACGGTAATTATCAGGCTCTCAAAATCTGCAACGAAAAATCACATTTCCTGCTAAGATCGTAATTTCCGCTGACGGATACGATGATATGACCGTATCTGTAAAATATGAAAAATACGAATACTCCGCAGAAATCGTTCAGAATGCTAACATACCATCAACAGGTTCTGACTACAGAGTCATTCTGAAAGCATCTGCTAACGGAACCGTAAATGTAGACAAAACAACAGCTAAAGAAGGTGAAAAAGTTACGGTAACTGCCACACCTGCTGATGGATATGTACTGGATACTGTCTCAGTAAAGGATTCTAAAGATGCAGATGTAACTGTAACAGGCAATACATTTGCCATGCCTGCATCTGATGTAACGGTAAGTGCAGTCTTCAAAACAGCCGCTCCTGCTGAAGATAGCACTGTAAATATCGACAGCATCAAGATGGAGACTGACTTCTTTAGTCAGAACTAGTATTTCACATTCCCGGAAAATGTGGACTATGTATCTAAAATCACAGGCGTATCCGTAAATGGAACTGCCTGGGAAAGCAAATCCTTTGATCCATCTGACGGTGGAGCTTATCGAGCAGATACATCCAATAACCGTCTCACATTTGCACAAAAGAGCTATGGAAGCAAACCAGCACTAAAAAGTGGAGATGTGATTAACATTACCGCTGACGGATACAAAGATCTCGCCTTTAAGATTCTGATCGACACCAACGGTAAAATGACCGCCACAGCCGATGATGGTCAGGGCGACAACATGCAACTCTATGTAAAACTAGCTGGTAATTTTGAATGTGCGATTGTCGGTCAGAAAGATTACGACGGCGTATCCAGTGCTACCGGTGCTGCAAGCTCCAATAACAACAGCAATGTAACCGTATATGGCGCATTAGTAGAAAAAGGCAAAGAGCCTGCCGACAGTGACTGGAAAGAACTGGATAATGATTCTGACATTAATATTGTCGGAAGTAAGAGTAAAGTAAATATCGTACCGGATACCTCAAAAGGCACCAGTAAAGATGCTGACAGTGGTATGGAAGGTGTATATCTGACCATCAGCAGTGCACTTACACTGAATGGAACACCAAAGGATGCCGGTGATTATCTCATTTCTGTCAGCGTGACGGATGACCAGGGACGTACAGCCGAAAGTAATGCCCTTCCATTTACCATATACACCGGAAATGAAAAGCTTGCTGACCGTCTTGTCCTGGATAATCTGACACAGACTCAGGATGGCAAATATATGTGGAACATCATGGAGCCATGGGCTATCAGAGATTTTGGTTCCAACACAGGTGAAGAAGAAAGTGTTCGCGTACCAAAGGATGTAAAAGCATGGTATGGTTCCAATGAGTCCGGAACTTACGGATATCTGGGTTATGACATTGCCTGGAAAGATGTTCAGAGTGGTAATATTCCACAAACCTTATACATTCCAAGTGGATGCAACCTGACATTTGTTAATATGAAAATTCTCAGCAGCGTCCACATCATCGTAGAAGACGGTGGTACACTGAACCTGATGGATTCCACCGTACAGGGTATCATCGATGTTCAGAGTGGTGGTACATTTTCCATGAACTATGACAGCTTTAACAAAACATTTGTAACCGGTGCTTCTGTATGCGGACAGGTTCGCATGGCAGACGGTTCTATCCTGGAAAATGCAGCTGTTTACTCTCATGCTAATTACCTTGCCAACGGTGATCTTACCGACCGTTCTACTTCAGATCCGGTTGTGACCACTACCGGCAATGTAACTGTAAAAGGTAATGTATTTATTCAGGGTGACTCTGCCGGAACAGAAATCGGTCAGACCGCTCTTCAGGTAAAAGACGGTACACTTACCCTTGAAGACGGTGCTACACTTGCTGCTTTCGGTGGTGACGGAAATACCCTGATCTATTCTCAGGGTGGTACAGCTATCAAGCTTGACAATGGAAAAATCACCGGTTCCGGTAAATTAATTGCAATCGGCGGAGATGTCCTCTTCGGAGATGGCGGCAATGCTGTAGAAGGAAATGGAACAATCTCTACTACAGAAACGTTCCTTCAGGGTTCAACCGCATTTGGAAAAGCAACACCTGGAAAAGCAACTGACGGTACGATTAAAATCTCAAGCCCAAAACAGTCTGTCAAAGACGGTGAACAGCTTGATACAGGTTCTGACGATCCACTTGCAGATTTCTACTGGAAAACAGGTATCGATCCAATGCCACCATTGGATAAGTACATAACAGAAGAAGTGCCGATTATTACTTATACCGTAACTTACACAGACGGTGTAGACGATGAAGTGATTTTTGAAGACCAGGTAACCACAGATCTGTCAGATGGCGATGCTACTCCGGCATTCAATGGCACCCCTGCCCGCGACGGATATACTTTCAAAGGCTGGAGCCCGGCAATTGCAGAGACTGTAACTGACAATGTTACCTATACCGCGCAGTGGGAGAAAAAAGATTCACCAGCTCCTAAGGATCCTTCCAAGCCATCCTTTGAAAAACCATCTAACAGCGGCAACTCAGGAAGTGGTAATACTACAGGTAATACCTCTGCTAACAACAAGAACACTAAAACTTCTAATGCCAAGAAGACACCAAAAACCAGCGATGAAAGCCATATGATGCTGTGGATCGTACTGATGCTCGCAGCAGTCGCAATGAGTGGTGTAGTCGTATATAAAAGAAAACGTTCTTAAATGATAATTTAACTTTTTCACCAAAAATGTCACCAGGCAAAGCGCCCGGTGACATTTTTAATCATCTCTATTTATCGTACTTTATTCTGCTACTTTAAAACTTCCCAATATAGCAATTACTTGCTGTTCTTCTTCCGGAGTAAATGTTCCATCCGGTGACTGTGCAATCAATGATATATATGCACTATAATAAAAGCTGAATTCACTGCAATATAAACTGTTGACCATATCATCTGTTCCAATTCTTGACTCCGGCAATACTCCATATGCAGTCGATCCATCGATATCCTGAACTTCTCCATTTCCTGACTTCATATCTATCTGGCCTGTCTGCTTTAACTTCATTACGCCAAATGAACCAAGATCTGCATAATTTGCGTCCTGGACATATCCCGGAACAAACTGTGAGTCTCCAACTTTCGACACTTCCACTCTTGCTGCCGATACAGAAGACCCTGCTCCAAGTCCACCCGGTGTTCCGTCAATATGCATAAATGTTACTGTGACTCCTCGATCGTTTGAAATCGTTCCTACTTCCTGTTGCGCGGTCACATCCTGTTCTGTCACATTCCATCCATCCGGATAGGAAAATGTGAAATTAGGATAGGTCACCATGTTCACTTCTTCATATCGTGTTGTATATGTATTCGTCAATGCAATATCTGCTGCCGGAGTGATATCCTGTTCCTCGCTTTGTTCATTCGCATCAGTCTCTTCCGTATCTTCCTCGATATCTGCCTGTTTGATAACACGAACCTTATCTTCTGATTTTTTACTTGCGTCCTGTTTCTTCGCTCCACATGCAGTCACCGATACCATACTCATAACAAGTAATATTGCCAATACTCTTTTCTTCATTTTGCTTCCTCATTCCCATTCTTAAATAATCATATACTTCTTATATAAACTGTGCAAATATCGATGCGCCTACTACAGTCAAAAGTCCTGATACCACAATTGACAGACTGCTCATTGCTCCTTCGATCTCGCCCATTTCCATAGCTTTGGAAGTACCGATCGCATGGGACGCCGTACCGATTGCAATGCCTCTGGCAATCGGATCCTGAATACGGAATGCCTTACACACAAACGGTGCGACAATATTGCCCAGTACTCCGGTAATAATAATGATTGCAACGGTAATTGTCACATATCCTCCAAGTTCTTCCGATACGCCCATTCCGATTGCTGTCGTGATGGACTTTGGCAGAAATGTTACATATTCTTCATGACTGAATCCGAAGATCAGGCTCATTGCCAGTACACAGAGCAATGTAGTCAGCACACCAGACAAGATGCCTGCCACAATTGCCTTCCAATGCTCTTTCAACAATTCTATCTTCTCATATAATGGCACAGCAAGACACACTGTAGCCGGAGTCAGCAGATAACTCAGATACTGTGCTCCGGAATAATATACGTCATAATCAATATGTGCACATGCCAATACTGCGATTACTGCCACAATTGATATTAATACCGGGTTAAATATATCCATTTTTAATTTATTCTTCAGTACACACCCCACACCATATGCCACGATGCTGATCGTCACACCGAAGAATACCGAATTTTCAAAAAAACTCATTACTTATCTTCTCCTTTCTTCTCGCCTTTCAGCATCCAGTCTGTTACATGTCCGGATACCAGCATTACCAAAAGAGTAGATACAATTGTAATTACTGCATAAGCCAGCAGTTTCGGCCGAATAATCTCCCATGAAGTGATCAGCCCTACTGCCGCCGGTATAAACATAAGCGGCATAATCTCGATTAAAAATACAGCCGTTTCTTTCACATCTTCCAGTTTGATCCATTTCATACACAGGCATACAAACATCAGTACAAGCCCATATATACTTGCAGGGATCGATAGCGGAATCGCATAATTCAGCAATTCTCCGATAAATGACACCGCAAGGATTATTCCAAATTGTCGTAAATGTTTCATAATGTCCTCCTAAAAAATCAACGTTTTCCATTATAATCCTGCCGTTTTAAAAAGTCAATTTGACAGAGTACTTTTTATCCATGTTCGTGAATAAATTAATCAAAAAGGATTAGATATCTTTATGAAGCTTCACTCTGATCATCTTACCATCAAGAAAACACTTTCCATTCTGTTCCTGTTCTCTCTGGCTTTTCTCGCAGGACATTTTGCCGGCTTCCTAAGCACATATTTCTTTTCAGTCGCAGATCAGACTGCCATAACTCCGACAGATGCCCGGATACACTCTTCTGCTGAAGGGAACTGGGGACTCAGCTTTCAGGAAGACGGTAAAACTCCAGTTGGTAATGCAACTATGCCTGAGCTTGCCGAATATGACGCCTATTATGCACAGGATACAACCGACAAAGTTATTTACCTGACCTTCGATGCCGGATATGAAAATGGTAATACTGCCCCGATTCTGGATGCTCTGAAAAAACATAACACTCCTGCCACATTTTTTGTAGTCGGCACATTTGTCAAAGAAAACCCTGATCTGGTCAGGCGAATGAACGAAGAAGGGCACATTGTCGGTAATCACACCTACAGCCATCCCGATATGTCCAAGATTGCAGATAAAGAATCATTTCAAAATGAATTAAAACAGGTGGAGGATCTGTATGAGCAGACTGTCGGATCGCCGATGACGCACTTCTACCGACCACCTCAGGGCAAATACAGCACATCCAATCTGGCTATGGCAAAAGAACTTGGCTACAAAACATTTTTCTGGAGTCTTGCCTATGTGGACTGGTATCAGGATAATCAACCTACGAAAGAGGAGGCCTTCGACAAATTACTAAAGCGCATCCATCCAGGTGCCATCGTGCTGCTTCACAGCACCTCTTCGACGAATGCTCAGATCCTGGATGAATTACTTACCAAATGGGAAGAATTGGGATATGAATTTCGTGCTCTGGATGAGTTGAAATAACAGATGTTTTTACTTATAATAAATATAGTGCTCTATTCACTGTCAAGTGATCACTTGCACAATACGAAGTATGTTATAGGGGGACTTGTATCATGCCGGGAAATATTTCGGTTTTATTCATTATGGAGCTCATTGGAACTGCCGCTTTTTCCTGTTCGGGAGCTATGGTTGCGATCAAAAAGAACCTTGATCTGTTGGGAATTGTAGTGCTCGGCGTTATTACCGCAGTGGGAGGCGGAATGATGCGAGATGTACTGCTTGGCATTCACCCGCCGACGCTTTTTCTAAAGCCGGTATATGTAACAGTTGCCGTCATCGCAGCAATCATCATCTTCCTGCTCATGCGTTCTAAAAACATTTCCAGATTTCTGCTGACCGCAGAATATTATGACTGGACAATGAATCTTCTGGATGCAATCGGGTTGGGGGCTTTCACCGTAGTTGGTGTCAACACTTCCATCTCTGCCGGGCAGGGGGATTTTCAGTTCTTAACCATTTTCCTCGGTGTGATCACCGGAGTCGGCGGCGGTCTTCTACGGGATATGATGGCATGCGAAGTACCAGCAATCCTGCGCAAGCATGTATATGCCTGTGCCTCAATTGCCGGAGCGGTTTTCTACGCATACATAGGCAACCGTATCTCTCAGGATATGGCACTGATTCTCAGTGCAGCCCTGGTAGTCGTAATCCGTCTGCTCGCCAGACATTACGAGTGGAATCTCCCAAGATGCAATATGAATCATTTAAACTAACTATACAATAAGGAGAAAAATCATGAATTATTCAGAATGTATCGAACAGGCAAGAAAGCGAATCGGAAACTACTGCAAAGCCTGTCCTGAATGCAACGGAAAAGCCTGTCGTAACCAGATGCCGGGACCCGGTTCTAAAGGAATCGGTGATACTGCCATCCGCAACTATGACAAATGGAAAGAAATCCGCTTACAGATGGATACAATCGCAGAGAACAAACCAGTTGATACCAGTCTGGAACTGTTTGGCAAGACATTTCAGTATCCGTTTTTTGCCGGACCGGTCGGTGCCGTACAGTTGCACTACGGTGATTGCCAGACTGATGTAACCTATAATGACATTCTCGTATCTGCATGTGCCGAATACGGAATTGCAGCATTCACTGGCGACGGCGTAGACAGTAATGTCATGGTAGCCGCAACCAAAGCTATTCAAAAAACAGATGGTATCGGCATTCCTACGGTAAAACCATGGAATCTTGACACGATCAAAGAAAAAATGGATCTGGTGCACTCATCAAAAGCATTTGCCGTAGCAATGGATATCGATGCAGCAGGTCTTCCATTCCTGAAGAATCTTGACCCACCTGCCGGAAGCAAAACTGTCGAAGAACTCCGCCAGATTATTAAGCTTGCCGGTGCCCCATTCATTGTAAAAGGCGTAATGACCGTTAAAGGTGCACTCAAAGCTAAAGAAGCCGGTGCAGATGCAATCATCGTATCCAACCATGGCGGTCGCGTATTGGATCAGTGCCCGGCAACAGCTGAAGTTCTGGAAGCTATTGTAAATGCAGTCGGTGATTCCATGAAGATTCTGGTAGACGGCGGTATCCGCAGTGGTGCTGATGTGTTCAAAGCTCTTGCACTTGGTGCTGATGGGGTTGTTATTGCCAGACCGTTTGTAACTGCCGTATATGGTGGTGAAAAAGAAGGTGTCCGCTCTTATATAGAAAAGATCGGTAGTGAACTGGAAGATACCATGAAGATGTGTGGCGTATCCAGCCTGGATGAAATTAACAGAGACTGCGTGTTTGTAGGTTAAGACTTGATACAATCGAAAAAGTGCCCGCTTTTATGCGGGCACATATTTTATTCTATCTCAAGTTTCTACATTGAGCTTCTCATCACTTGCTCTTTACGTACCTGTACAGCTTTCCATTGCTTATCAGATAATTCTTTCGGCTTCTCCATTCGATCCAACACACTCAGATCCATCTTCAATTCTCCCTGTGCCTTTACCGCAGCCTGCATAAGTGTCATATCCTGTTCCGTTGTCTGGGAATGAACATTTTTATACTCCGCAAATGCATGATCATGATCAAATAACGGTACATATCCTGTCAACTGACCACTTTCATTATCCATAATAAATCCCCAGTTCTGCTCATGCCGGTCATTATTATTTAAAATATAATCCGCAATCTGCATCTCCAGATATGCCTGTTTATCTATCTTCAAGGCTTCCTCATAAGGATTCATTCCATATGCATCACAAAACAACTTAAATTCTTCGAATGTCACAAGTGCCTGATCTTCCGTCGTAAAAAGTCTGGACTTTACAATCTTTTCTCCCACACCTTCAATCCATCCACGTCGTTCTTCGCTCAAATACATACGTATCTCATCTGCCTCAGATTCATAATAAGGTATATGTTTAATCTGAAGTGCTTCCAATATTTCAGAAGCAGGAAGTTCATTTTTACCAACTTTGTGAAGATATAACCCGTCTTTGCTGCGTATCCATCCTTTTGCATTTGCTCCTAACGTAGTCAGTTCCGGCGTATGGATTGTATCTTTCGAATACTTTTCAACCCTATAATGTGTATTACTACCGGATAACGACACTTCCGTGATGAAAAGTGACAGTTTATTCTTAAAAAGATTCACTTCTTCCCATTCTGCCTGATCATCTGCCTGACGTATCCAATAAGCATCCTCTAAGCTCACCGCTCGACAGGCTTTGCATACCGCATAACGGTTAACCTGAGACAAACGCAGGCTGTTAAGGATTTCCTTCGCATAACTTCTTCCGATCGATAATGTTCTGTTAGATGCCCATTCTATAAAATCAATTAACGCTACTTCCGGCTTACGAAGCGCAAATGGAAGTCTGTCAAAATCTTTTACTGTACATTGACCATTGCTCTCAATTGTCATGAGCAGATCGTCTTTTAATAATAGTTCCATTCAGATATCTCCCTCCCGGTTTGTCTGCATTATACCAGATTCTCCATGCAAAAAAAAGACTGCAAACCTTATGGTCTACAGCCTCATCATATATACCTTCAAAACCGTATACAAGAAACTCTACATCTTCTTACCTATCTCCGTCTTGGTTATGCCCTCGACC
>ERZ1034901.2017-NODE-2017-length-13343-cov-133.063666_pt1 | contig 13343 bp, 9 predicted proteins | sample MGYA00520628_ERZ1034901 | MGnify/ENA primary metagenome ERZ1034901 (study PRJEB33766, sample SAMN09781783) | gut metagenome | biome: gut microbiome | host: Homo sapiens | place: Madagascar | study: EMG produced TPA metagenomics assembly of the PRJNA485056 data... | reverse complement strand
GCTGCTTGAATAATTTTTACTTCAAAATATTGTCTAACTTTTGGGGGTCACTTCAGTGCCTGTGGCTTCTTTATTTTATATATCATACAACAATATTAGAATTGACAACAGGTACTTGAGTCGGAGAATGGTGAAAAAAGTTTTTATATCGGTATCGGAACATAAATTATGCTACTCTTGTGTAATCGCTTCCAATATTAAATAAGGGCACTTAGAATTATGCGGTATTGCCCTTACCCTCCTGCATCATGCCCCATTCGGGCAGCAGGCTCATGCACATACCCAGTGCAAAGAAAACTGTACCGATCGTGCCAAGGATCATAGCAACAAAATTAGACTTTTTCATCGTGAATTACTCCTTTAAATTCTATTATTGTTCGTTGTTTTCATCCTCGACTTTTTCGAGGAACCTGTCCACAAAAGCCGTCTCGATGGCCTTGTAGGCGTCTACCACATAATTTTCGACACCTTTATATGTGCCGACGGTCGCGCTCTCGATTTTCTTGTGCGTGTCAATGATGGACTGCCCGATTTTGCCGACCTTCAATTTGTACTGTGCCATTGTGCTCCACCTCCAATCCTATTTGGTCCGTTTGTAAAGGGCCGCCCATGCGAACGCAGCTGCGCCGGTTGCCGTAAGTGCCGATAAGCATAACAGAATTTTTTTCATCCTCAAACTGCACGGCCACGCTGCACAGCTGGGCGCAGACGTCATAGACTTCTGCTGCTGGGCGGATGGTTTGCTTTTCCAGCTTGTTCAGCTTGAACATGATAAAATGATCAGGAGCCGTTTCCAAGCTGATGTAAGCAAAGAAATGGCTCCGGGTTTTGTCCTGTCTGCGCTACAAAAGATATACATCGCATATTAAGGTGCTAATTTGTGAATAATTATCCTTGTTCTGCAATTTTTGTGTTCGCATCTTCGCACGGTTTCTTTATAATATAGGTAATACAATATAAAGGAGTCCCTTGACGATGCGAGCAATAAACCTTAAAACCAACCATCTGACAGCGCCTGTCGGTATTGACGCCGGGCCGCTGTTTTTGTCTTGGCAGTGCGCTGACGGCGTGCGCCAGACGGCATATGAAATTGAAGTAACCGCCAACAACAAAACCGTATGGCAGAGCGGCAAAGTACAAAGCAGTGCCATGCACGCCGATACCCCCGCCGTGGCCGATTCTCGCGTGCGCGGTGCATGGAAGATCCGCCTGTGGGATGAAAACGATGTCCCCGGCGCGTGGAGTGAGGCACGCTTTGAGACCGGCCTTGCACAGTGCGACTGGGTAGGGGAGTGGGTGGACCCCGAGACCGAGCCAATCGACATCCCCGGTGACGATGCCATCAACGCCTTTGCCCGCCCCAATTGGGAGCGCAAGCAGGCAGAAAAAGAAGCCGCGGGCAAGGGTGCAGCCGAGTCGTACAAGCCCCATCGTCCGGCATCGTACCTGCGCAAAAGCTTCACGGCGTCCAAGGGCGAGGCACGGCTGTATATCACGGCCAAGGGATTGTACGCGGCATGGCTGGACGGAAAGCGCATTGGTGATATGGTTTTGGCCCCCGGCAGCTTTACCGGGAACAAGCATCTTGGTGCGCAGACCTACGATGTGACCACGCTGCTGCACGAGGGCGAGAATGAGCTTTTAATTGCTCTCGGTGATGGCTGGCACCGCAGCACGGGCGGTGTGGATGGCGACCGTGATTTGTTCGGTGATACCCTGGGCGTGCTGTTTCAGCTGGAGGTGGACGGCAAACCGGTCTGCGTTTCCGATGACACAATGCAGGCAACGCAATGCGGGCCTATTCGTCAGAACGATATGCAGCAGGGCGAGGTATACGATGCACGACTTGAGGGCGAACTGACCGGCTGGCACGGTGTGCGTACCTACCGTGATGATCTGCCCATTACCGGTATGAATACCGTGCCGATTCTGGAACACGAAGCATTCCCCGGCAAGCTGCTGCAAACGCCCAACGGCGAGACGGTGCTGGACTTTGGGCAGAATATCGCCGGTTATGTGGAGATAACGCTGATCGCCCACACCGGACAGAAGATCAAGCTGACTTGCGGCGAAGCGTTGGACGAAAACGGAAACTTTACCCAAGAAAACTTTCAGGACCGCAACCGCCACAAGGAGGGCGGCACCGCCCAGATGCTGGAGCTTGTCTGTAAAGAGGGGAAAAACCACTTTAAGCCCAGCTTCATCATTATGGGCTTCCGCTACGCCAAGGTCGAAACCGACGCCGATTTGACCGATGCCGTGTTTACTGCCTACGCCGTCTACTCCGATATGGCGGTGACGGGCGCGTTTACCTGCGGAAATGACGCGGTGAACCGGCTTGTCAAGAACAGCGTCTGGAGCCAGAAGGGCAACTTCTGCGATGTCCCCACCGACTGCCCGACCCGCGAACGCGCCGGCTGGACAGGGGATATGGGCGTGTTTATTGAAACCGGCTTGACCCTGATGGACTGCTACCCCGTGGCGGAAAAATGGCTGGCGGAGTGCCGCCTGAACCAGTACCCGGACGGTCGCATGGCAAACATTGCCCCGCCGAACGCCCGTCCCGGCTATATGACCCCGATGCTCTGCATGTCGGCAGGGTGGGGCGATGCGGCGATTTTGGTGCCGTATGCGATGTACAAGCGCACGGGTGACCGCAAAATTCTGGCGGACAACTATGAGATGATGCAGCGCTGGTACACTTTTTTGCTGGGGCGCGCACAGCAGACGACCGATGAGCAGCAGGGCGGTGACTACGCCAAGTTCACCGTTTTAAACGGCATGGACTACGGCGAATGGTGCGAGCCGGGCATCACCCCCATGCAGGCAATGATGAACCCGCGCAAGAGCGTGGGAACGGCATATCTGGCCTACTCTGGGCGCTTGCTGGCAGAAGTAGCTGATGAACTGGGCAAGGCGGACGATGCTGCCAACTACCGCGATACTGCCGCCAACGCAGTGAAAGCCTACCGTGCAGCGTTTACCGAGAACGGCGTGATCCACTCTGACCGCCAGTGCGAGTATGTCCGCGCCATTGCCTTTGCCCTGCTGGGTGAGGAAGAAAGCAAAGCCGCCGCCGAAACGCTGAACCGGATGGTTGCCGAGAACGACTACCACCTGAACACAGGCTTTTTGTCCACGCCATTTTTGTGCGATGTGCTGGCAAAATACGGCTATGTGGACACTGCCTACAAGCTGCTTTTGCAGCCCGACGCCCCCGGCTGGCTGTATGAGGTCGGCAAGGGCGCCACGACCGTTTGGGAAACCTGGACGGGCATTGACGAAAACGGCAAGCCGCACGAATCCCTGAACCATTACAGCTACGGTGCCATCTGCGGCTGGCTGTTCGGCGGTGTGTGCGGCATCCGGTACACGGACGGCGCACTGACGATTGCACCTACGCCCGACAAATCGCTGGACTGGGCAAAAGCCACCTACGATTCTCCAGCCGGGCGCATTGTAAGCGGCTGGCGGTATGACGGCGATGTGGTAACCTATGAGTTTGAGATCCCTGCCAATCTGACCGCCGATGTCACCCTGCCCGATGGGCGTAAGTTTACCCTTGCCCCCGGAAAGCACACAGTATAAGAAGAAAGCGCCTGCCCTGCCGTAAAACTTACGGCAGGGCAGGCGCTGTTTTTGATAAACTGGAAGTTGTCAGCATCCTTCTTTTTTATCTTTTATATCGTCTTTTAACGATTTGATTTCTTCCAGAATGAGTTCAGTACAAACGACTATAATACCTGAAAGAAGGATAATTCCACCAAAAATCGGATAAATAAAGGATTCTCGGACTCCACCGCCAATGATGCCAGACAAGAGCTGCCACACACCGCTGAACGGCCAAACAACTAAAGCAAATACCACAATCATCATAATAATAGCTTTTTTCATTGTACTTTGCCTCCTTAAATTCCAATTTTCTGCCCTAAGTATATCACACAAAAAACCGAGTTTCAACGCAGGAAAAGCAAATCCCCTGTCCTTTCGGGCAGGGGATTGCGGTTTAGCCATGCTGTTTGAGATATTCGGCGCTGAGTTGCAAACTCTTTATGGGGGAGTTATCCACCCAGTTGCGGTGGCTTTCCAAAATCACGGCATCTACGCCGATAGTAAGCGCCTGTGCCATCAGGCTGTCGAGATCCATATTGCCGGTACCCAGCTCCATGCTGTCGGTTTTCAGAATCGGCGTCACGGCGCTGCCCGAAATGCGGGTGCCGCGGTCGTTGATATGCCACAGCTTCATGCGGATCCCCAGACGCTGCATCCACGCAAGGGCGTTGGCGCCGCCCTCGGTAAACCAGTAGCTGTCAAACTCAAAGTTGACGAACTGCGGGTCGGTTTCCTCCAGCAAAATGTCGTAGGCACGCTTTTCGGCGTTGACATGACGCAGCTCACAGTTGTGGTTGTGGTACAAAAGCTCCACGCCCTCGGCCTTCAGCGCCTCACCCGCCTTGTTCAGCCGTGCGGCAAGGTCGTGCATCGTGGCTTCATCGCCGTAATCAAAGCGATACATTCCGGTAATAACGACATACTTAGTGCCAAAGCTTTTGGCTTCGTCCGCCACCGCTTTGGCATCGCGCTCCAGACTGCCCAAATCGGTGTGCAGGCTGACGACCTGTAGGTCGGCGTCCTTGACCAGCTTGTGCCAGTCAAGGTTGCCGCCCTTGCCCACGGGCATACCCGCTGCCTTGGTCAGCAACCGCACCATAAAGCCGATAGGGTGGATCATAAACCCGCACAGCTCAATGCCATCATAGCCTGCGGCTTTCATGGCGGCCAGCGTCTGCCGTGCCTCGTTTTCGTTGCTTAAAACGGTTCCCAGCATAAATTGCTGGACTGCCTTTGTGGGCATGGTTCAGCCCTCCATCTTGATGATTTTTCCCGTTGTGATGCCGTTTTCGTTGAAGCTGTCCACGCAGACGTAATATTCCTGCCCAGCCATCAGGGTGGACAGCGTCACTTCGTCGGCATCGTAGACGAGCCAACTCTGGTACAGCTTATCCGGGGCAATGCCGTAACGCACGTTGCAGCCCTGCGCGTTCTCGATGTGCTGCCAGCTGATTTTGCCGTCCAGCGCATCCACGCGCACGGCTTTGGCGTCGGCTTGGGCAGGGCGGTCACCCTCGCCGTTGCCGAATACACGCAGCCCGCTGATGCGCAGGGTCTGACCGTAGGGCAGCTCGCCGCCCGTCACGCGGATATACCGTGCGCGGATGCCGTCGACATATTCATAATAGCCGTTGGAGCATTCGCGGGCGACATCCTCGCGCAGCGTCCAGGTCTCGCCGTCAAGACTGGTTTCCACAGTATAGCAAGAAATCTGCAGGCGCGTCTCGATATGCCGCGTTTTGCGGTCATCGCCGTAGCTGTCGGCAGGGAAGTCCACGACGAGTTTTTCATCGGCCATGTTGACCTGAATCGCGCGGACATCATAATCACGGCCTAAATCCACACACAGCCATTCGCCGGGCTGGTCGCTGCCCGCGCTCCACCAGCGGCGGCAGTCCTCGTCCACGGTATTCACCGGGGCGCTGCCCGTTGCGGTGGAGGATGCGGTCACCGCCTTGCGATAGCTTAACAGCATCCATTGCGGGGCTTGCGCGGCGGCATCCAATTTGCCAGCCGGAATTTCGTGCGGGTAGTCGGCAAAATTCTGGTTGCAGTACAGCACGCCGTCTGCGTCAAACCCGGCAGGGAACAGCCCCACGCGGCGCTCAAAGTCGTAGTTGACCGAAATGCGCATCGTGGACGCGTGCCAGTAGTTGCCGTACTTGTCGGCAATGGTGCTGCCGTGTCCCGCACCCGTCATAAAACCGCCCGGCTTGGAGGAAAACGGGTTGGACGCTTGCAGGGTGAACGGACCCAGCGGGGACTTGGACGTGTACACGCCGTCGGCGTAGGTGTTGTACTGGGTGCCGGGGCAGGCGTATTGCAGATAGTACGTGCCATCATGTTTTGTCATAAACGCACCCTCAATATAGGGCTTGTCGATGGCGTGAAACATAGCGGTCAGCGCCTCGGCGTTCAGCCCCGGCATCTGCGCCATCTGGGGCGGCAGCTCCAGCTTGCCGGTTGCCTCGTTATAGAAAGGCTTCATGGCTTTGTAAAGCACGCTTTCCTCTTTATCCACAATCCCGTTGTTACCGGGGCGCTCATAGCCCAGTTCTTCTTCGCGCCCGAAAATCAGTTCTTTCTTTTCTCCGATGGGCATCATGGTATCGGGGTCAAGCTCCACGCCCCAGATGGGCGAGGTGTTGGAGCAGCCCCAGTAAAAATATACACGCCCGTCATCATCGCAGAACATATCGGGATCCCAAAAGGCGAACGGGGCGCTGACCTCGGTAAACGGCTCGATCAGTGGGTCGGCGGTGCGCAGAATAGGACAGTTGCGCCCCTTGCGGCTGGCAGAAAAATACAGGTAGTCGCCGACTTGGCGCACATCGGGTGCGTAGTCGTAAATCAGCAGATCGGGGTCGGCGTGGAAGTCCCAGTGCAGCAGATCGTCCGAGTACCAGAACCCTGCCGACATAGAAACAAACAGGTAGTATTTGCCCTTGAAGTACACCAGCGTCGGGTCGGCGCCTTCGCGGAAGCCCGCGGCGCGCTCACCCTCCTTCATGTGCTGGTAGCGGTAGCCCAGATCCAAGGGGTTGCAGTAGGTTTTCATCGTATTACACATCCTTTTTGATGCCCTGCAAAACGCGGTTCAGCTGCTTGATGCTCTCGGCATCTGCGCCGGCCTGCTTGAGCATTCCCTCCACGGTCATGCGCTGCATGGCGCGCTCCATCATGGCAACCAGTGCCGGGTTATCCTTGACGGCGGCAGCTACATCACCGCGGGCGGCAGCCGCCTTGTCGGTGATGGCCTTCAAGACAGGCCCCACCTTGGCGTCCGCCATGGCAGCGGCCATATTGTCCTTGACGCTCCAGCAGGTTTCGTCCAGCTCGCCGTCAAACCAGTTGTTCACGATCTGACGGTTGGACATCGCGTAGGCGGGGTTCGGTTCGACAACCTTGTTGACCAGAATCACGCTGGAATACGCTCCCGCGCGGGCCTCAATGCTGTGCTTGCCGGTGATGGGCACATTGAAAACAAATACTTTGTCGCCTTTTTTTGTTTCGACAAGGTGCCCGTCCTTGTACAGAGAAACCTCCGGCAGGTTGGAGTATACTCTGACCTCGGTCACATCCTCCGTGCGGTCCACATAGCGGCTGCCGCAGGTATGTACAAAGGGCTGCTTGCTCCAGTAGGCCTTGTACAGGTAGAAGGCGTCCTTCTTGATTTTGCGGTCAAAGGTGACAAGTCCTTTCTGGTTCTCGCCGTTTTTGCCGCCCTCATCGCGGCCATCGGCAGCAAAGTCGAACATATTCCAGACATGGGTCGCCCACAGCCACGGGCGGTCGGCAATCATTTTTGCCATGTGCTCGTGGTAGACGCACTGGTAGGTTTCGGTATAGTCGCCCTTTTCGGGGTGGGCGCTCTGGTAGGCGGGGTTTGCGTCCGCGCCGTACTCCGAAAAACCGATGCAGCGGTCGGGATATTTGGCGTGGTAGGTATCAAAGAAGTCGTCGTTCTGGTCCAGTTCACCCAGATACCAGCCAAAATACAGGTTGTAGCTGTTCACATCGGGGATTTCCAGAATCGGGCTGGTAATCTCCAACATAAAGACATTCGCCATCGTGGTCGGGCGGGTCGGGTCGAGCTTGTGCGCCAAATCATTCAGGGCGCGGTGGTTTTCCAGCAGCTCCTCATTGACAGCCGATGCGGCAGTAATTTCGTTGGACAGCCCCCAAACGGCAATACAGGGATGGTTGTAGTTCTGAACAATCAGTTCTTCCATCTGGGTCAGCGTGTTGGCGCGCCCGTTGTGCATATGCATTGTGATGTAGGGGATCTCGGCCCAGATGACAAGACCCTTTTCGTCGCACAGGTCATAGAATGCCTGCGCGTGCTGGTAGTGGGCAAGGCGGATGGTGTTGGCGCCCATCTCCAGAATCAGCGCCATATCCTCTTCCATCATCTCTTTGGTGATGGCTACACCCGCACCCTTGCGGTCCTGATGGCGGGAGACACCGCGCAGGGGATAGGGGCGGCCGTTCAAAATGAAGCCCTTCTGCGGGTCAATCTCAAACTTGCGGCAGCCGAAGCGGGCGGTCTCGGTCTCGCCATTGTCCAGCCGCGCAGTTACGGTGTAGAGATACGGGTCATCAAGACCGTCCCACAGGCGGGCGTGCTCCAGCGTGAACACGGCTCTGGCGGTGCCGTCCTTGACGGCGGCGATCGTCTGCTGGCCGTCAAGCGTGAAGTTGACGCTCTGCGCGCCGACAACGAACGCCTCAACAGTCACCTCACAGCGGCGCTCGGCAAGGTCAGTCACAGCAGGCGTGACCTTGACGGGCACAGCGCCGTTTTCGGCAAGGGCAAAGTGTGCAGCGGGCACAACATGCAGCGTTACATCGCGGTAAATGCCGCCGTAGAAGGTGAAGTCGGCCTTCTGGGGGTAGACGGTGTCGTTGTCGCTGTTGTCCACATTCACGCGTAGCAGGTTGCTGCCGTTGCGCAGCGCATCGGTAATGTCCACGCAAAATGCAGAATAGCCGCCCTTGTGCTCAGCCAGCTTTTGCTCGTTCAGATAGACCTCGGCGGTCATGGCAACGGCGTCAAACTGCAAAACGGCGCGTCCGCTTTCCGGCAGGACGATGTCAGGCAGCACGGTGGTGTAGCTGCAGGTGCCGCGGTAGTAGTCATTGCCGCCGTCCTGCCCGTCGATGGCGTTCCAGGTGTGGGGCAGGGTGACGGGTTCGTCGTGTCCTTCTTTGGAAAAAATCCAGTTTTGGTTCAAAAAAATAGTTTTGCTCATAGAACGACTCCTTATGGGTGGTTTTAACTTCAAAGAGCCGAAAAGGCTGCAAACCCTTTCGGCTTTTGTGGGATGGGCTTACTGAAGCTGTTCCTTATAGAACTCAGACTGCGCAGCAGCCTTTTTCTCGGCAATGCGCTTTTGGACGTTGACCATTTCCTCTTTGGTCAGCGGGCAATTGCGCATGGCAATCAAGGTGATGACCCAGCCGATGAGTGGCAGACCGAACTTCAGGCTCAGCGTCATCCAGAAAATCGCGCTTGTGCAAGGGTCGGTGGGCTGAGGCATCGTGGTGGTGTAGCCCAGCAGTGCAACAGCGCCGGTAGCAATTACAGCGGCAAAGGAGGTGATGAGCTTATCGACCAGGCTGTAGGTGCCGGATACAACGGCGGGGATATAACGTCCGCTGCGGTCCAGCTCAAAGTCGATGGCATCCGCCATATACGAGGTGTTGGAGGTGGTGATGCACATGTTGGAGCCGTTCTGCAAAAGGGTCAGCACCACATAGAGAATCATGGAGGGGCTGCCCATAACGCCGATTTGCGTGGGGTCGCCAAGGATAAAGAACAGAACCAGCGCGGCGGTGATGGTCATACTGACATAGGTCCAAGTGACGATGCCCTTTTTGCTGCCGTGCTTGCCGACATACTTGGCACCGAACGCCGCAAAGAAGATGGAGGGAACCATGCTGATGACGGTCAGAATGGTGGCCAGACCCATATTGCCGATCAAAATACCGTTGAACAGCGTGCTGATGATGGCTTGGCTGGCCACCTGCTGAGCCAGCTTATCAGAAGCATTGGAGGCAATGTAGCACTGCAGGGGCTTGTTGTGCTTGAGAACCTCGACAATGTCGGACATCTTCAGCGGTTCAGACTTTTTGGTGCCGACAAAGGTTTCCGGCTTATCGTAGGCAGAAACGCCCAGGCAGACCAAAACGGTGCCGATACCCGCGGCAAGCAGCGTCAAATTGCAGGCAGCGGACAGGAAGGCCTGGTTGTAGGTGCCGCCGCATTTGGGCAGCAGCACAACGTTGAAAATCATCGACATTGCCATCGGCACCAGATAGTTGAAGGCAGTTGTCCAAACGCCGATGGTCGGGCGCTGGCGCGGATCATTCGTCATGATGGCGGGAATGGTCTGCGCGGTCATGTTGCTGACAGTGTAGCCGATGATGTACAGGACGTACAGCAGGGCAAACACCGGCAGCCCCAGCCCCTTGGACGAGAAGCCGGTGAACATTCCGTACAGGGCGAGCGCCTCAATCAGGAAGCCGGCAACCAGCAAAATGCGCAGCTTGCCGAATTTGGTGTTGACGCGGTCATAGACAAAGGCAAGCAGGGGATCGGTGATGCCGTCCAGAATACGGGAGCAGGTCAGAATAATGCCAACGGCAGCGGTCGTGATGCCGTAGCCGATGCTGGCGGAATAACTCGCCATGCCGATGAGGGAATAGACGCTCATACCGACAAGACCGTTGCAGGCATAGCAGATGATTTGCCAAAGCTTGGCGCGGCGGTATTGTACGCCGTCAACTTCTGAAGCAGTGGGTTTCTTTTTGAACATTTTGTTTTCCTCCTAAAAATTCCGCAGTGATTTTTCTCGCTGACACCACTATACCAGAAGCAAAACGGCAGTAGGGGATAAAAATCAGCAGATGAGGAACAAAAATTCACGCATTATTTCAAATAACACGAAATATTGTTCTGCTTTGCTAAATAATGCCCTCGTGGCTTGCGCTTGTTATGTTATGATACAGGTACAGAAGTTTCTTGATTTGCTTTAGACAGCACAGGTAAGGAGAAAATCATGCAGAAATTTGAAAAAGGCTTCTTTGTCGGCGCGGCCACTGCCGCCCATCAGGTCGAGGGCAACAACATTCATTCCGACTACTGGGCGCAGGAGCAGCTGCCGCACACAAGCTTTACCGAGCCGAGCGGCATTGCCTGCGACCATTATAATAAGTATGAGGAGGACATTAAACTGCTGGCCGATGCGGGCCTGAACGCCTACCGCTTTTCCATTGAGTGGGCACGTATCGAGCCGGAGGAGGGTAAGTTCGACCCTGCCGAGATCGAGCATTACCGCAAGGTAATTGCCTGCTGCAAGGCGCACGGCGTTGAACCCGTTGTGACGCTGCTGCACTTCACCAGCCCCAAATGGCTGATTGCCAAGGGCGGCTGGGAGGCTGAAAGCACGGTCGAATATTTCAAGCGCTATGTCAGCTATGTGATGGAGCAGTTGGGCAGTGAGCTTCACATCGTCTGCACCATCAATGAGGCGAATATGGGTCTGCAGCTGGCGGATATCTCCAAGCGGTTCCGCCTGATGGCAGAGCAGGCCGCCAAGGCTGCTGCCAATGCAGGCAAATCCGCCGAGGGCAGCGTGCAGGTGGGCATGAACTTCCAGAAGATGATGGAGAACATGAAGTACGCTGCCGCTGAAAACGCCGCCGTGTTCGGTACGCCGCAGCCGAAAATTTTCGTCAGCGAGCGCACGCCGGAGGGCGATCTGCTGGTTCTACGCGCTCACGCCGCCGCGCGGGAGGCCATCAAGACAATCTGTCCTGAGGTTAAGGTCGGTCTGACCCTCTCGCTGCATGACCTGCAGGCCCAGCCGGGCGGTGAAGCCTTTGCCGCCGCTGCGTGGGAGGAAGAGTTCACCCACTATCTTCCTTATATTAAGGAGGATGACTTCCTCGGCGTGCAGAACTACACCCGCACGCTGTACGGTGCGCATGGGCAGTTGCCCGCACCGCAGGGGGCCGAGCTGACCCAGATGGACTACGAGTTTTATCCGCAGGCACTGGAAAATGTCATCCGCAAGGTGGCGCAGGATTTCCACGGTGATCTGATCGTGACCGAAAACGGCATTGCCACCGCCGATGATACCCGCCGCGTGGCGTTTATCGAGGCCGCATTGGCTGGTGTGCAAAACTGCATCGCTGATGGTATTCCGGTCAAGGGATACTTCCACTGGAGCCTGATGGATAACTTTGAGTGGCAGAAGGGCTATGCTATGAACTTTGGCCTGATTGCCGTAAACCGCGAAACGATGGGGCGCACCCCGAAGCCCAGCCTTGCGGCGCTGGGAGGATACGCCAACGCATAAAAATATCAGTGGTTGTCTGTACGGCAGCCACTTTTTTTGGTATACTGGCATAAAATGAGGGTGATTTGATGGATGTTTTTCAAAATATGGAGCTGTTTTCTGAGCTGATCCAGTGCGGCGGCAACATTTATACATGGTGCTATAATGCCGATGGCAGTCTGCTGCAGAGCAACTGCCCGGAGGCGGGGTTCCTCTCCGGCGCATTTGAGATATTCGGCTGCAAGAAAAAAATGCTGGACTACGGCAGCCAGCACACAACGCCGGTCACGCTCGGCACGGCCATTGGCATGACATGGGCAGCTGCCTTTGAAAAGGACGGCGACACGTTAAAACGTGCGTGGGTCATCGGTCCGGTGTTTTATCAGGATGTTTCGCTGCGCGGGATTGAGCAGGGGCTGCAATACTATAACCGTCTGGAAACGAGCGTGGCATGGACCATGCAGCTGTACGAGACGTTGAAAACCGTCCCTGTGCTGCAATGCACGGTCTTGCACCGCTACGCGCTGATGATGCACTATTGTCTGACTGGCAACTACCTTGCGATCAGCGACATCAACAGCGAGTTTTTGGCGCAGGTGCGCAATACAGTGCAGCAGCCCGCTCACGATCGCCACAAGGTCTGGATGGCAGAGCAGGGACTTCTGCAGATGGTGCGCACCGGTGACTTGAACTACAGGCAGGCGCTGTCTGCCAGTATGGGCATCAGTGCGGGCGTGCCTGTGCGCAGCGATGACGCTTTGCGCCAGAGCAAGACCAGCATCATCGTGTTTACCTCGCTGGTGTGCCGCGCTGCCATTGAGGGTGGGCTTTCGCCCGAGGAAGCCTACGCGCTGGGGGACAGCTACATCCAATCCGCTGAAAATGCAAAAACATTGGATGATCTTGAACCGCTCGGCCTTATGATGTATGACGATTTTGTCCGGCGCGTGCATAAATGCCGCACCAACCCGCATCTCAGCCAGCAGGTGCAAAAGTGCGTGGACTATATTGAGATGAATCTCGATAAAAAAATACGCGCTGCAGATATTGCAGCGCTGGTGGGCTATACGGAATATTATATGACCCACAAATTCAAGGAAGAAACGGGCTTGAGCGTGACAGATTACATAAAATTTGCCAAGATTGAGCGCGCCAAGGTTTTGCTGAAAAGCACCAACCAGACCGTGCAGGACATTGCCGCTGCACTTTCTTTTAGCACACGCAACTATTTCAGCCGGATTTTTCAGGAGGTCACTGGCCAAACCCCAATGGAGTACCGTGAAAAGTAAAGGCAATACCGCATAATTCTAAGTGCCGATACAGCGAGCGAGGCACGGCAGCTGCTAAGCCAAAAGCGCAGATAATACTGGATGCTGCAAAGGTGAGCGC
>ERZ1034901.2015-NODE-2015-length-13346-cov-35.504176_pt1 | contig 13346 bp, 19 predicted proteins | sample MGYA00520628_ERZ1034901 | MGnify/ENA primary metagenome ERZ1034901 (study PRJEB33766, sample SAMN09781783) | gut metagenome | biome: gut microbiome | host: Homo sapiens | place: Madagascar | study: EMG produced TPA metagenomics assembly of the PRJNA485056 data... | reverse complement strand
GCATCGAGCAGGCATTGCAGCAGTTGAAGGATGCTCACAAGGCAGGTGATGTTGCTGCCATCGATTCTGCTATCAACAACTTGAACACCGTCATGCAGGCAGCTTCTCAGCAGATGTATCAGGGCGGCCAGCAGGCAGGTCCTCAGGGTGCACAGGGTGGCCAGCAGGCACAGGGTGCTAACGATGGCGCTCAGGACGTTCAGGACGCTGACTTCGAGGAGGTTAAGTAAAGTCAATAAAAATGACATAGAAACAAAACAAATATTATCGAGAAAGCCGTGTAACTCAATGAGTTGCACGGCTTTTCTGTTTCTTAACAATTCTAAAGTTTTTTGGTTGTCTCAGAAAAATTACCAATAGTTGCCACTATGCGAAGTTCATAAAAAAAATACATGATTCAAAAATAAGAAAGTTAGTATTATGGCAACAGCAAAAGTAAAATTCAGAGCATCCTCGGTGCCAGGAAAGGAAGGCACATTGTATTATCACCTCATCCACCAGCGCAGTCTGCGCTGGATTAGTACCGACTATCATGTCTTTCCAGACGAGTGGAACGACAAGAAGTCGGCTATCATTGTTTCTAACCGCAACAACCGACAGGCACATCTACAGCTCATCCAGTCACAAATAGATTGGGAGATGAAGCAGATGCAACGTATCATCCGTGATAAGGATGCAGAGGGCATCCCTTATTCCATTGACGACATAGCCAAGGAGATACAGCAGTTGCCACCCAGCCAGAGCGTCTTTACCTTCTTCCGCCAACAGATAGCCAAAAAGGAGCAGATGCAGTGCATTGGTACCAGGAATAACTACGCCAATGCCGCCAATCGCTTCATGGAATTTCGTGACAATGAAGACCTGACCTTCTCTCAGATGACCAGCGAGATGATGGAAATGTATCAGGCATGGCTATGGAACAGAGGTGTTGGACAAAACACCGTATCCTTCTATCTGCGAACCCTGCGCACCATTTACAATAAAGCAGTGGAAGTAGGCCATGCGCCAGCCAAGGACATTTTTTCCCATGTTCAAACAAGTAACGTACGAACCGCCAAACGAGCCATTACTGTAAAGGATATTCGCAAGATAGAAAAGTTGGACTTGCCAAGAGGATCATCCCTTGACAAGGCACGAGATCTATTCCTGCTCAGCTTCTATCTGCGAGGCATGGCATTCGTAGATATGGCGTTCTTGAAGAAGACAGACATGAAATGTGGTTTGGTGAGTTATAACCGTCGCAAGACCCACCAAAATATCAATATCGAGTGGATGAAACCGATGCAAGCCATCATCGACAAATATGCCGAGCAAACCAAGGATTCCCCCTATATGCTACCTATCCTGACAGGAAAAGAAGTTACGCCCTATGCAGCCTATAGAAAGGTGGAGCACAACACCAACTACAATCTGAAGAATATCGGAAAGATGATAGGCATGAAGATACCATTGACCACCTATGTGGCACGCCACACGTGGGCAAGCGTAGCCTTGCACATGAACATACCGGTAGCCACCATCAGCGAGGGAATGGGACATAATTCCTACAAGACAACACAAATCTATCTGGAGTCAATAGACGTAGCAACCATCAATGAGGCCAATAAGAAAATCATCCAACAGGTGATTACTGCCCGTTTTTAGAGCAAAAAGCGGTGAATACGCTAGCATAGAAAAGAGTTATCAGAACAGGTTATTGCTTTTAGACCTATTCTGATAACTCTTTTTTTATATATAAGAAAAGTGTACACCTTTGTAAAGGAACTATCATAAATTCACCCGCAAAACCACTTTGTGGAAATGTTTAGCAAACTTCGCCCATTCTTATTAGAAATGATATAACTAATTGCAAAAATACTAATTTTCCCTGAATTATCTGTCAAATTTTATCATTTTTTGTATATAGCTCCCCAAATATACTACAAATGTTTAGCTAATCGGCATTATATGCTTCCTCTAAATTGCGGATTTTCGTTTGTTTCCGAATGCTTTGCCCATTCCTAATAAGAATGAGCAACGAATGTAAAATAAATAAGCATGTGCAAGATTATATCGACTAATGCTCATAAGATATTAAGATTATGCATAATTACATAAAAGTAGCTAGGCTTCCTCAATCATCATGTATGGTTGTAGCCAAGAACATAAAGTAGAACGAGAATATGACGCAGGACTGCTTAAATTCACCTTCTACAGCCGACGTAAGCAAGCACTTACCAAAGGGCATCAACATTACTGGGGCTGATAAAAAATCGGATCCAGGTATAGAAGGAATGCCTTGGGGTTATCTGTTTATCCATAACAAGACAGCACAGGTTTTTGAGAGAGAAATGGAAACCTATAATAAGAAAAATCCCAATTCTTCCCATGCTTGTTTTATCCATCGTTCTTTCACATACAGACAAAAGAACGAGAACGGAGGAGTAAAGAAAGAATTGAAGCCAACCATTAGCGGACTTGTATTCTTGCAGGGCGAAACTGGCGACTTGCAAGATTTTCTAAGAGCATATTACCCACAATACCATTTAGTAAATGACAGATGCAAGGGTGAGCCTGCATCTATTAGCAATAAGGTGATGCAACCTTTCATGACTGTCTTAAAAGACAATCCTGAGAGAGTGACCTTTCTTAGAGACCCATTCGAGAAATTTGCCAAAGACCATGTAAAACTACGTGTGAAAACAGGCATTTTCAAAGGATGCGAGGGATACATCGTCCGTATCGACCGTGACCGTCAGCTCGTCTTTGACTTCGGAGGCTACGCTGTAGCCATTCGTGGATTATACAAAGAGGACTTTGCAGTGGTGGAAGAATAAGGCATGGACTTGATGATAACGTATATCACCAAGTCCACGAACACTAATCACAACTCTTCTATCCACCCGAATACGGCATGGGTATCAAGACAAGGACATTCCTTAGGTATGGTACCCGGCAAGTCACGATGCCCCACAATCTTCGCTTTCGGGAACAGCTTATGAAGACGAGTCAAAACATCTAAGATTCTTTCGGTCTGCTCTGGAGTGCGAGTATCACAAGGCTTGCCTTCCTCATCCAGACCACCCTCATAGCAGATGCCGATAGAGCATCTATTATAAGGTCGGGCATGCGCACCCACCTCCAGCAGCTTACGGTGCTGCGTCATCGTACCATCCTTACGGATGTAGAAGTGATAGCCGATGTCATAAAACCCACGAGCCTTATGGTCACGTCGCAGCTGTTCAACACTATAGTCCTGATTGCATCGGGTAGCCGAGCAATGCAGCACCAGAAATCTCACAGAGTCGGCAGAAGTCATGTATTTGCCGTTTTCAACTCCGGCGAGGAGTGTACGCTCTCTGAGCGTACTTTCTCCTCACCGATGATCATTGGAAATGTATCTTTTATCATAAGAGACAATCTTAATTATAAACTATTAATTGCACTCGCGCACGAGCTTACTCCCAATGCCGTAAGTGCAGCAATCAGAGCTTGCACGACGGCATTCACAATCTGTACCCAAGAAATTTTCTTGGAACCATTAGAATCATTCATCATCATGGATCAATTTAAAGGGTTAAACAATACGGCTTAGAGTCCAAGATCGCCGCTATCACCGTTCTCAGAACCGGTACCTCCCGTATTCTCACTGCCACCACCTTGTGTGGTATCACCAGTAGTAGGCTTCTTCTCATCATCGGTAGTACCGTCAGTCGTCTTGTCCTTCTTCTCTTCACCGTACTTGACGAGTTCTATGGAAACAGGAAGCAGGTTGTAGAGACGAGTACCATTCTGCAACTTGGTGAAAGAAGGACGGAAGGCAGGAACAAGAGTCTTGACGAGTTTGGCGTTCGCCTTGCTCTCATCTTCTACGGCTTTGCCGGTAATGAAGCGAATGAAGAGCTTGCCGAATCCAAGCAACTCGATGTCGTAACCCTTCTTTAGGTTCTCCTTCACGTAGTAGGCATAGCGGTCAAGCACTGCCTTTACGTCTGCAGGAGTAGCAGTTGACTCCACAGCAATTTGGTTAGCAACCTCCTCGGTAGTCAAGGTGCCGTAACTGTAAGGGCGAACGCTATAGACGGTCTGACCCTTCTTGTCACCCATGTTAATGGTCTTCTTTGCAACTTTGTAGCTTTTACTCATAATTTAAAACATTAAAGAAATTAATAATAAAGTTCAGTCATCGTCAGTTCAAAGAGATTAGCAATCCCGTTTGTTCTGATTGACGCTGCAAAGATACAACATTGGCGAGGCGAAAACAAATGCCTTCACTGACGTTCACCATCTGTTTACTACTCATTCACTATACGTTCACTTTTTATAAAAATCATAGCAATGGAAGATACCAACAAGGCAAATATCGTCTTTAATATCTCTGGCGGTAACAACCAGATTCTGCCCAATGCTATCAAGGCTGAGCAAAACTTTTATGGCGACAAGTACATAGAGGAGATGATGAAGGCGAAGACCAAAAGTCAAGAGCCTGTTCTCTCACACGAAACAACCCGTCTCTCCTTATATATTAATAATGTGGAAGCATTAGCAGAATATGTAGCCAAGCTCTCTGCATGCACCAATGCCAAGGAATTGGCTCAGGTGGTGATGGATATGGTGAATGATACAGATGTAAAGGTTGACCAAGATATTATGGTGAAGCAGGAGTTCATCGAAGTCTTACAGCCCTTGGCTCCTCAGGTTACTACAGGCATCAGTAATATCCGCAAGTATATCAATGAAGCTTGGTATAAGTGGAAATGATCACCAATGAAGTAGCGTGAGGAAAAATACTGACAAAAGGCACTTTTACGCACTCCATAATTTCAGAATTTTCAATGAATCCAAATTCAATTTGTAGAATTGAAAATATGCTAAGGTTTAGTAAGTTGCTGGTAATCAACAGTATACGAAAATGGAAAATATGCTAGAGCTTTTGAAAATCTATAGTTGTACGACTATGACCCCTATAGTTGTACGACTATAACTCCAGAGTTGTACAACTATAGCATGTATAGTCGTACAACTGTAGCTTTACAGTCGTACAACTATAGAATTTTCAACTCGCAAAACTTGCGGATTGTGGTCAATAAATGCTAAAATAAGGCTTTTATTGATTCTAGATGGTTAGTTTAGTATGGAGGATAAATATTTGTACATGATACGACAGGCACAGGAGTTCATGAATGAGAACCACTATGCCGACATCTCCCGTTTGCATTGTCTACTACGCAAGATGATGCCCAAGGAGTATCATTACCTCATTGATCAAATCAAGGAGTGCCAGGATCCTCATGTCATCTTCAATATTCACGGAGGTAACAATCTCATTGCGCCCAATGCCAGCCAGGCAGAACAGAAAGTGGTGGAGAAACCTGCTGACGAGTTAAAAAACAAGATAAGAAACAATCAAGAAAGAAGACCTATGGACTTACAAGTACAACGATTTTCAGATATCAATCTCAATGATTCCTTTTTCGATTCATTGAGAGCCAGCTATCCGGAGTTTAATGAATGGTATAACAAGAAGGCTGCAGCAGGAGCCACAGCTTATTGCTATTATGTAGATAACGAGTTGAAAGACTTTCTTTATTTGAAGATAGAGGAAGAGGAACTTTCCGACCTTACCCCAGCGCTTCCTGCCAAGAAACGCCTGAAGGTGGGTACCTTCAAGGTGGACAATGAAGACCGACATACCACTCGTGGTGAGCGATTCATGAAGAAAATCATGGATAAGGCGATAGCTGAAGATGTAGATGAAATCTATGTCACCATGTTCCCGACAGAGGAATTGCAAGGTTTGATTCGTATGTTTGAGAAATTTGGCTTCTCTCATATTGCAGACAAGCCACATGAGGGCGGTAATGCGGAATATGTATTGATAAAGGATATGACAACCCATGTTGATGACTTCAAACTCGACTATCCTTTCGTAAAGAAAGCTAGTTCAAATAAATATGTACTTTCTATAGTCCCAGAGTTTCATACGCACCTCTTCCCAGACTCCATCTTGAAGAATGAAAAAAAATATGATCTCATCCAAGATGTATCTGAAACCAATAGCATCTATAAGATTTATCTCTGTTGGATGCAGGGTACACGTAATTTAAAGGCAGGAGATAAACTAATTATTTATCGGACCTCTGATGAAGAGGGAAAAGCGTACTATCGTAGTGTTTGTACATCGGTATGTACGGTATGTGAGGTAAAAACATACAGAGACTTTGAAAATGAGGAAGAATTCATAAAATATACCAATCGCTATTCTGTATTCAAAGAACATGAATTGCGAAGATGGTACAAGTACAAAAAATATTTCATCGTCATTAAGATGGTGTATAACATAGCCTTCACCAAGAAGGTCATCAATAAAGTAATGAAAGAGCAGGTTGGTTTGAATCCCAAGTATTGGGGATTCTTTAAACTTACCGATGCTCAATTTGATAAACTATTGGAATTAGGAGAAATAGATGAACGTTATATTGTCGATTAAACCTGAATTTGTAGAGAAGATTTTTTCGGGCGAGAAGCAATATGAATATCGCAAGATTCTCTTCAAGCAAAAGGTAGATACCGTATATATTTACGCCAGCCGTCCCATTAGTAAGATAGTCGGTGAATTCAAGATAGACGAAATCCTTTGTGATACCCCAGAGAACATCTGGAAAGAAACCAGACGCCAGTCTGGCGTTACCAGGAAGTTCTTTGATAAGTACTATAAGGGAAGGGAGAAGGCAGTAGCATTGAAGATAATGGATTGTAAGGAATATAAGGAAGCAATTAATCCCGAGTCTTTGATTCCAAACTTCAAGGTTCCCCAGTCGTTCATCTATATATCAAAAATACGATTATAACTAAGTAATGAAAGAAACATTTAACATACTCTCGTTATCTGGTGGAGGAATAAAAGGTATCTTCCAATCAACTTTTTTAAAGTTCTTGGAAGATTTGTACAAAGTTCCTCTATTCCAAATATTTGATTTAGTAGCAGGAACTTCTACAGGTTCTATCGTAGGAGCTGCATTGGCTTGCGGCATACCCATGGATGAAGTAACATCTTTATACAAACAACATGGCAATGATATTTTCAAAAAGAAAAAAGTAGGTGTGAAAGGATTTCGTCCTTCGTGGTACTCAAATAAAGAACTGAAAAGACAGTTGGAAAAAGTGTTTGACAGAAAGAAACTCTGTGATGCCAATACAAAGTTGCTGATACCTTCAACAAGTCTCGAAAATTATAAATATAACATCTTTACGCAAGATGGTAATGATTCTATAGTTGATGCTCTTATGTCTAGTGCCGCAGCCCCATTTTATTTTGACGCTTACCAAACATCTGGTGATATAAGCCATTTCTATATGGATGGTGGTCTTTGGGCTAACAATCCAACCCTAGTGGGCAGTACTTTATTGCGTTAATGAATTGGATGTGCCCTTAGATAGGATACGAATTCTTTCTATTGGAACATCATGTATGCCTAATGGCAATGATGCTTCTCATTTTAATTCATTGATAACGGCGAACCCTGAAAAAATCAAGAGCGTAATTAGTGCGATGTTCAATTCTTCTGAGTCTTTTACACATGAATATTCTGAAGAGCTTGTAAATGAATTAAATATAATACATATAGATCCATCAAGTGCTATCCGTTCAAAAGTCGAATTGGACGATGTTGATACTGCAATCGAAGAATTACCAGTCATAGCTCAAAATGCTTTTGAAGAAGCAAAGGAAAGATTACCAAGTCTATTAGGCGGAGAAGGGCGCAATTCATGTTCTCTCAAGCGCAAAAATTATATTTCAGAATCTGCGTTATTAAAAGTTGGACTCGCAGATTTTGTGCCGACAAGAACTCATTACCGGGAGAGTGACAAGGATTCAAAGGTCTCGGATTATCTTAAAAAAGCGACCAAAACTCTTAGGATTATGAGTGTTTCTTTGTCTGACGGAATTAGCTATCATGGAATGTGCAAAACATTGGAAGATTTATTAAAGAAGCAACATGAATTAACTATTACGATTTCCTTGTTGGATTTTCGAAATGAAACTCTCATAAAAGTGATGGCACCCATACTGAATATGTCCGAAACAGACTTGGTATCGAAAATTAAGGTCTCTGTTAAAGCGCTATATGATTTAGCTTTCAAAAATAAGCAGCGACTTAATTTATACCTTCATAATACTATTCCATTTGGTACAATTATCGCATTGGACGAAAATTTGCCAGAAGGTTCTCTAATAGTAGAAACTAGACCCTATAAACTCCATTCTGCTACAAGTTTTTCCTACAAATTACTCAATGCAGAGAACTCTGTTTTATTCAAAAATATTATAGAGGGGTGCAAAAATATAGAAAATGGTTCAACAAAAGTAAATAAAAGACTCGTCTCATTATGGAAAAAATAGAATATATTAGAACATTGGTGACTGATACTCAATCGTTACTGCTGATTTTAAGAGTACAGCAAGAATGCTTCCTTTCAGAGATTAAGTTGGTCTTTGATGATGAAGAAAGTATTAAATTACCAAAAATCAGAGTGAAGAAAGGTGACTTTATTTGGATTACCAATATGGATAATGATGAAGTTAACCAAATTGTTTCTGGTAATTCTTCAAAAACACAGACGCTGATTCTCCAGATGGTAAATAATAAATACGACTTGCAAAAGTTCAAAATGTTGGAGGAAGTGAAATGTTGAAAAATCCATTTTCCTTTTATGATTTCTTGGGCTATTTGTTTCCAGGACTTGTCTGTGTGATATTCCTAAAAATGATAGTCTCAATAGATGAAGCTATTACAATAGATTCCATATTTCTTCATGGTCTTGTATCTTCTTTTTCTTGGAAAGATACAGTTCAATACACTGTGTTAGCGTATGTCGTAGGTCATCTTGTTTCATATTTCTCTTCATTGACTGTTGAGCCATATTTGATATGGAGCTATGGATATCCGTCTGTATTTCTAATGAAGGAGAACTATGACAAGAAGTTCTACGAAATAAACCATAATGTAGGACCATTCGGTACGTATTGTTGGAAGACATTAGTTTGTATATTAATTTTTCCAATATGCTTAGCCTCCTTGTTCTTTGGACGTTTGCTGCATTTCAAGTATTATGTTTTAAAGCCATTGGATTCCTACTTACAGCAAAATATCAACAAAAAGATAGATTCTTTATTGGAAAAATTGAAATTATCACAAAGAGATAATGATGCTGATGTTCATCGAGTTCTTATGCACTACAACTATGAACATTATGCAAATCATGTTAGAAAATATGATAATTATATAGCTTTATATGGATTTCTAAGAAGTTTGAGCCTTTTATGTAGTTCTATATTTATATTTCTATTTGTTATAGAAGTAAAAACTATAGATTTTGACGCATCTATAGACTGGAATGCTGTAATTATATTAGCAGCACTTTTTTGTGTAACATATCTTTACTATTTAGGATTTATAAAATTTTACAGGCGATATACGCTTGAAAATCTAATGAGTATATTGGTAGATGAGCAACTTAATGGTGCTATTGATAATCAAGCAAACAATGATAATAATAATGAAAATGTGGCAAATGGAAATGTGGGATAATAACATATTCAATTATGCTTTTTCTTCCTTATGCACTTTAAGATGATGGTGTCGTTATATACGAGCGGTGTCATATAGAATCTGAGCCTTATGCCAGGATGTATTACCAGCAGTTTGATAATTTCCAAAACGTTGCTGGTTTCTTTGGATTTGCAGCAAAGTTAAGGAGGAGATAATAACGATATTAGTATTCATTTAAATATAAACAATTATGGGAAGTAGTGGACCAGGTAATTTTAGCGATTACTCAAATTATCCAAGAGCAATAAAAGGTGTGACAGGAGCGGTTGATTCTGAAGACAAGTGCGCTCTTGCGTTTTCAACTCTTATTGAAGATGTTGATACTTGTGAGTATTACAGTAAAAATGGGGTGCTCCCGGCTGTTGGTACAGAAGTCTATGTTGACTTCAAGGTCAGATTGGTAGTGAAAAGCAATGATGGACTCATTATTGGTTATTTACCAACAAAATACAATTACTTGCGCAACTGTATTGTGAAAGGTTTTACATATACTGGCGTTGTATCCAATGTTAGTTCGACTCCTATCAATACAGTTATAGTTGATATCACTCCAAGTACAGTATGAGTAAGTTCTGTATTATAGGCTATATCTTTAATGATGTTACATTAAAGTCTACTGCAACACCTCTAATAAAGATGAGATTAGGGGGAATAGTACATGCTGCCAGAGGTATGTATGGAGTTGGCGAAGAATATAGCGTTGCATATTTTGCTCCTTCTTATTTAGATAGTCATATAGAGCATTATCTGAAAGAGATAGGATGTACAGAGGTTATAAAACTGGGGAATGTAACAAATTCACCAAATACGGTCTTGATTCATGAGGTTCAAGAGGTTGGCGACCAAGGTTATAACTTTTTGTTGGATGAAAACGTAGAGGTAGTTTATGATGACTCGCAGTTAGTTAAGCTTGACAAGTTTGAAAAAATTTTGTTGTTCGCTGGTGATTTTGATATGTCTATGGTAATGAGGCATAATACACATGCTCAATACTATCTGGATGTAACGAATGATGTAAAGCGTTTAGCTGACTTGGGAGGGGCCCATTTTAGAACTCTTTTTCTCTCTACTTCTTCAACTTTGTTCAAGAATGATTATTCCGATATCGATTCATTGGTAAATGACTGTCAGAACATTTGTGAGCAATTTGTATTGAAAGAAAACAGAGGTGGCAGTAGAGCTTATGATTATGCTGTGAAGAAGATTGTATCAACACCATCTATGACAGTTCCTGTCGTGCATTCTGTAGGAGTTGGAGATGTCTTTGATACGATAGTCACAATATATGACCATCGTTCATCCTTTGAGCCCAATCTGCTCAACGCTTCTTATGTTGCTGCGGAATATGCACAGACGACTTTCATAGATGAATTTAGGACTATGGCTCAACATTATCTGAGCTTACCAATAGAAGATAAGCAAAAGCATGATGGAGTTTTGTTGCCATGGGATGTCAGAAAGGGAATCAATATATATGTTGCTGCTCCAGATTTCGACTTTGTTGATACTAAACCAATTGACTTCATATGTCAAGCTTTAGAATATCATAATTTTACACCACGAAGACCCATTAAGGAAAATGGTCAAATGTCGAAAGAAGCAGGCAAGGTAGAGAGGCAGAAACTGTTTCAATCAGACATGGCATTGATAAATTCTTGCCAGATGATGCTTGCAGTACTCTTGTATAATGATCCTGGAACATTGATTGAAATTGGGGTTGCTGCAGAAAGGGGGATGCCGGTGTTAGTGTATGATCCTTACTCTATTGCAGAAAATTGTATGCTGACGGAAATTCCGAATGTAGTGTCTGCCTCTGCAGACCAAATAATTTCAGAACTATTTAAATATGCTTCAAAAATATGGAAACAGAACTAACTAAGGGAGTTGTCCTGGTATCTGGGGGATTGGATTCAACGACATTGATGTATCAGTTTGTTGCACAGAATGTGGAGTTTGTGCCACTTTTCATCAACTATGGCCAGCATTGCGCCAGCAAAGAGTATGATACGCTTTTAAAAGTTATTCCAGAGAAATACAAAGACAAAATAGAAACAATAGATATATCTTCAATCTTCAAGTATTCAAAGTCCAAATTCATTCGTCCTGTTGATTTGTGGAAAGATGATATAAAGGCAGAAGATTTATATATACCTTATCGTAATGTGCTGTTGATGACAGTTGCAGCCTCTTTTGCCCAAACTCTGGGATTAAACAAGGTATATGCAGCTTTCATTAATAGTAATCATGCAAAAGAAATAGATTGTTCTTCAGCATTTTTTGATAAGCTGGAAGGACTATTGTCAGAGTATGGATCTGTTAAGATAGAGATGCCTTTCCGGAACCTCTCAAAATATGAAGTTGCGAAATTAGGTATAGAGCTAAAGGCACCTATTGGGGCAACTTTTTCATGTCAGGCTTCTCCGGATATTCCTTGCGGGGCATGTCCTAATTGTGTGGATAGATTAAATGCATTAAAGGAACTTAGTTTAGAGTCTATAAACCATGGATAAACCTTTAGCCATTAAGGTTCGTAACCTTATCACATATATAGGTAATGCACGAGGTTTCCAACTGATTGCAGCTCCAGATTGCCCCTATAGAAATCATATAGGTGCATTGCTTACGGATGTCGTGTTATAAGCTGGTTTAAACTATCAGCATGTTGTAGCCCCGAGGGTCTATAAGGTGTTAAACGAATATCCTGTAGCCCATACCATAAACAGATTTTCAGCTGTATTACAAAAGCATTCTATAGAAACAGTCCTTGATTGGCATGATTGTGAAAAGCAAATTAGGATGATTCGAATCTTAGAGTTTTGTAAGGCTCAGGGCATTCAAGATACTTATCAATTAAAGCTTTATCTGGTAAATAGCAAATCAAATTCCGATAAGTTCAAGAGCATTAGGGGTATTGGAGATAAAACTTATGATTATTTGTTGAAACTTCTGGGTGTAGAAAGTGTTGCAGTTGATAGGCATGTATATAAATTCGTATAGGATGCAGGAATCATTTATAAAAATTATAAGGAAGCTAAACAGATAGTTGAATATGCTGCAGATATGATGCAAATATCAAGAAGAACTCTAGACTATAGTATTTGGTTGTATATGTCAAATAAAAAACGAGCAGTTCAGTTTGAATTATGTTTTGAGTAGTATATCCATTGCTGATAATTGAGTTCTTTCATTTGATAGAGATAGAGGATACTACAATTTGGTAGAATGAAAGAAATGAGTTTTTGAAATCAATAGAATAGTAAATGCCAGCGCAAACATCAGATAATAACAACCGAATAGCGAAGAATACTTTGCTTCTTTATTTTCGAATGCAGGTCTTGATGGTAGTATCATAGTTTATGAGACGATGTTTATAGCATGGATGTTGAAATAACAAAGAATATTATGAGTGAGGAACAATACAACGAATTGCAGAAAGCCTACACAAAGGAAGCTTTGGCAAGTATGATAAAGGCAGATATACGCAATAGGTTTCCCGAACCTTATGCAAGTATGTATTGCCAACAATTTGATGATTTCAAAAATGTTGCAGATTTCTTTGAATTTGCAGCAAAGTTAATGAGGAGATAACATTTATGAAAGGAATCGTATTAGCAGGTGGTAGTGGTACACGCTTGTATCCTATCACAAAGGGAATCAGCAAGCAGCTGATACCAATCTTTGATAAACCGATGATATACTACCCAATATCAGTATTGATGTTGGCAGGTATCCGTGAGATACTCATTATTTCAA
>ERZ1034901.2013-NODE-2013-length-13350-cov-6.256111_pt1 | contig 13350 bp, 6 predicted proteins | sample MGYA00520628_ERZ1034901 | MGnify/ENA primary metagenome ERZ1034901 (study PRJEB33766, sample SAMN09781783) | gut metagenome | biome: gut microbiome | host: Homo sapiens | place: Madagascar | study: EMG produced TPA metagenomics assembly of the PRJNA485056 data... | reverse complement strand
CTTTTGAATAATATTTTCATGATTTTGCATGACACATTATAATCTACAGTATAGCGGATTCCCTTCACCTCGTCAAAGAAAGATAATGGCAATCAGTGTTCTTTTTCCTCTATACAGTGCACCTCTCGGCCATGAACAATCAATTGACAAGGTTCATCCCCCGTTTTATACTTAATGTGGATTCTAACCGATGGTGCATTTTTAATTTACACTACTCACGTCGCCTGCTTAGTCGGGCGTTTTTTATTAATAAGAGGAGGCCTGTTTTTATGAGTGATAACACATTTTATGTCACAACCCCGATTTATTATCCAAGTGCAAAGCTCCACATCGGTAATGCTTACAGCACTGTTTTAGCCGATACCATCACCCGCTACAAAAAGATGCGTGGCTTTGACACCTATTTCTTAACCGGTAGTGACGAACACGGTCAAAAAATTGAACGTGCGGCAGAAAAAGCCGGCGTAACACCAAAGCAATACGTTGACGCCATCGTTGAAGGTGACGGCGGCTTTAAGCCACTTTGGAAAGCGCTTATGATCGACTACGATAAATTTATCCGTACCACTGATGAATTCCACATCGAAGCAGTACAAAAGCTCTTTACAAAAATCTACGAAAAGGGTGATATCTACAAGTCCTCTTACTCCGGTCACTATTGCACTTCTTGCGAAACCTTCTTTACCGATTTGCAATTAGTCGACGGTGACCATTGCCCTGACTGCGGTAAGAAAACAGAAATTCTTTCCGAAGAAAGCTACTTCTTCAAAATGAGCAACTATCAAGACCAATTGCTTCAATACATTGAAGACCATCCAAGCTTTATTCAACCGGAAAGTCGCCGCAATGAAATGGTGAACTTCATCAAAGGTGGGCTTGATGACCTTTGCATTTCCCGTTCCACCTTTAACTGGGGCATTCCTGTACCAATTGATGAAAAACACGTTATCTACGTTTGGTTCGATGCCCTCTTTAACTATATCTCCGCATTGGGATGGGGCACTGACGATGAAAGCCTCTTCGAAAAATTCTGGCCTGCTGATGTACACATCGTAGGGAAAGATATTGCACGTTTCCACGCTATCATCTGGCCTACCATCTTACTTGCTGCAGATATTCCGCTACCTAAACAAGTATTCGGCCACGGCTGGGTACTTTCCAACGGTGGGAAAATGAGTAAGTCTAAGGGCAACGTTGTTAACCCATTCGAACTCATTGATAAATATGGCGTAGATGCTGTTCGTTATTACCTTCTTCGCGATATTCCATCCGGTCAAGATGGCAACTATACCGAAGAACTCTTCATCACTCGCTATAACACAGACTTGGCCAATGACTACGGCAACCTTGTTAGCCGCACCATTTCCATGATTGACAAATATAACAACGGCATCATTCCGGCACCTGAACAAGAAGAACGCATCGATGAAGGCCTTGTTCGTTTGGCCATCACTACGCCGGCTCATGCTGCCAAGGAGCTTGACAAGCTCAACTTCCCTGGTGCCTTGGAACAAATCTTTGCTCTCATTGGTCGCGCCAACAAGTACATCGATGAAACCACCCCATGGGTACTCGCAAAGGACGATAAATATCGACCACGCCTCATGAGCGTGCTCTACAACTTGGCAGAATGTATCCGCATTGTGACCATCCTCTTGAAGCCATTTATGCCGGCACTCGCACCACGCGTCTCCGCACAGCTCGGCGTTGACTTGACCAATGCCACCTGGGCAGATGCCACCACTTGGGCAATGACCCCAGCCGGCACCAAGGTTAGCAAAGGCGATGCATTGTTCCCACGCGTTGACCCTGCTAGCATCGAAATCCCTGTAGAAGAAGTCGCACCGGCAGTAACCTTCAAGGATGAAATCAGCTTTGATGATTTCTCCAAGCTCGACATCCGTGTGGCTGTTGTTAAGGATTGCCAACCTGTCGCAAAAGCAGACAAGCTCCTGCAATTTACCCTCGACATCGGTGGCGAAGAACGCACCGTTGTCAGTGGCATCCGTAAATTCTATAGTGAACCGGCTGACATGATTGGCAAAAAGCTCGTTGTCCTTGCAAACCTTGCACCAAAGAAAATCCGCGGCATTAAGAGCCACGGCATGATTTTGACCGCAGCAACCGATGACGACAGCGCCCTTGAAGTATTGCAAGTGGCAGCAGACGCCATCCCATCCGGCGCAAGCATTTCCTGAGGCACGCCATGCAATATTTAATGGATACCCACGCCCACCTCATGGACCCAGCCTTCACCGAAGACTATGATGAGGTCTTGGCGCGCACCCTTGAACTCCATGCAACCATCAATATCGGCTGCAATTTTGAGGATGCGGAAAAAGCGGTGCAATCCGCTGAAGAACATGCAAAAATTTATGCCGCCGTTGCGCTCCATCCGGAGGATGCACGCAAATACGATCCACAAAAGTGGGAACGTTTGGTAGAACTCGCACACCACGAGCGTGTTATTGCCATCGGTGAAACCGGCTTGGACTATTATTGGGACACTGCGACACCGGAAGAGCAAAAGATTCTCTTCAAACGCCACATCGAACTCGCAAAGGCCCTCGATAAACCACTTATCATTCACGATCGTGAAGCGCACCGCGACTGCTTTGATACCCTCTGGGAAAACGGTGCAGAGGCAGTCGGTGGCGTCTTCCACGCCTACTCCGGTTCGGTTGAGATGATGCGAGAAGCCGTTGAACACGGTTTTTACATCGGCCTCGGTGGCGTGGTCACCTTCAAAAACGCCAAAACGGCCAAGCAAGTGGCCGCAGAAATTCCCCTCGATCGTTTGGTGATTGAAACAGACTGCCCTTACATGACACCGGTACCGTTCCGCGGTAAACGCAATGAACCAAGCTACGTACAATACGTCGCCCAAGAAATTGCCAAACTCCGCGACATCAGCGTCGAAGAAGTGTGCCAAGCCACCTACGAAAACGCTTGCCGTCTTTTCAAAACCACTTTCTAAAAAGCAACAGCCGCTATCAGCAAATGTACTGATAGCGGCTGTTTTGTTGCACTTTTCTTTTTTAAGGCCTTTGCTTATAATAAACATAACATTTCCTCGCAAAGGAGGTTCTTCTATGAACCATTACGATATGATTGTCATCGGTACCGGCGCGGCTAATATTGTGCTCGAGGCCGCTCAGCTGGCCGGCAAGCGTTGTGCACAAATTGAACGTGGTAAATTCGGTGGCACTTGTCTAACTCGTGGCTGTATCCCGACAAAGGTGCTGGTCACCGCCGCAGACCGTCTTTATGAAATGAAAGAAGCCGGCGACCTCGGGCTTTATTCAGACAACATCCGCTTTGATTGGCAAAAAATCTCTGACCGCGTCTGGCACAAGATTAACGATAGCATCTCATTGCGCGAGTTTTATTTGAATGAACCGCACACTGATGTGTACGAAGGCACCGCTCATTTTGTGGATAACCACACCATTGAGGTGCATTATGCTAATGGCACGGTGAGTGAACCAATGACGGCTGATAAAATCTACATCGGTACCGGTGGCAAAACAAAGATTCCAGCAATGAACGGTGTGGAAAACATCACCTATTATACCAGCGAGCGTTTCTTTGGTGACATGTATCCCAAAGAACCATTCAAAGATATCATCGTGGTTGGTGGCGGTGCCATTGGCTGCGAATTTGCCCATATCTTCCGTGCCTTCGGTGCTAGGGTACAGCTTGTACAACATAATGTGCGCCTTTTACCTAAGGCGGATGCAGACTGCTCCGAAGCCTGTCTGCAAAATCTCCTTGCCGATGGCATCACGGTGTATTTCAATAAAGAAACACCTGCCGTCAAAAAGGAGAACGGTCGCATCGTTCTCACCCTGAAGGACCGTGCTACCGGTGCATTGGATGACATCGAAGCAGCGGATCTTTTTATCTGCCCGGGGATTGTTCCTGCTACAGACGGTTTAGGTTTAGAAAATACCGATATTTCCTTGGATGGCCGTGGCTGGATTCGCACCAATGAATTTCTCGAAACCTCTGTGGAAAATGTCTATGCCCTCGGCGATATCAATGGTCGCCAACAATTCCGTCATAAAGCCAACTATGAAGCGGACATTCTTGCCTACAATCATTACAAGAGCCAAGGACCGACTGACAAGCGTTGGACGCGTTACGACCTCGTACCGGCAGTCACCTTCACCCATCCCGAGGTCGCCGGTGTCGGCATGACCGAAGCCCAAGCCATTGAACATGACCATCATATTCGCATCGGCAAAAATCCTTACGCTGCCACTGCCAAAGGCTATGCTTTAGGTTTTGAACCGGAAAGCAGTGACCGTGCCTTTGCTAAGCTCATCATCGACGCAGAAACCAATGATATTCTAGGTGCCCACGCTGTGGGCCCATTTGCTTCCACCCTAATTCAACCATTTCTCAATTTAATGAATAGTGGAGAAACCACTCTTATCCCACTCAATGAAGATATTGCTTCCGAGGAAACCAAACATCTTCGTGCCATCCATCTCACTCGCACATTAAATCCACACAAAGCACAAACCGTTCGTGAAACGATGGTTCCTCATCCTTCTCTTTCTGAGGTTGGTATCTGGACCTACTATCCGCTTGAAGAACAAGACCAATAAAATAACGCCTGATGCACTCCTGCATCAGGCGTCATTTTATTATTCGTTTCTTATAAAAGCGCTCCTATCATTAACGATAGTGCTCTTATTTTACACCCAGCTGCCACGCAATAAAGCGTTCCAGCATGGCCGCCGTTTGCGCACGTGTTGCTGTTCCTTGCGGTGTCAACGTATCCGCTGTTGTTCCGGCAATAATTCCTTCATGCACCGCCCAGATGACCGCATCCTCAGCCCATGCGCTCACTTGCTGCGCATCACTAAAGCTTTCGACATTGCCGCGCACCGCAGGACTGCCTGCATAACGGTATAACATCGCAGCAAGCTGTTCACGAGTGATGGTTGCATTTGGGTCGGTACCATCGGAAATACCTTCAGACACTGCCCAATGTTGACTCAAAGCATACCATGGTGTACTTTCTTCTAAACATGCATTATCCATTCGAGCCAAAATGCTCCATATCATGGCTCGGGAAGTTTGCATATTTGGTGCAAAATGCGTTGCTTCTATTCCTACCAAAAGGCCACGAGCAGCAGCAAAGGTCACAGGCTCATACGCCCAATATGTTGCTGTCACATCAGAAAAAACAGTGTGTTTTTGTATGATTTCTATCGTATCGCCGTTGTGCACTTTAAGCACCAGCCCTTGCTGGGTCGGCACTGCGAACGGCTCTAAACGAGTAACTCCACTTGCATCTGTCACCATCGCTACAGTCTCCGCCTGTGGTGATTCGATTGGCAAAATAATCAATCTTGACTCATCACCCTCCAGCAACACCGAAATCATGCCACTTGTTTCCGTGGTAAGCACCAAGCGATCCCCATTTGGGTACTTGATTGTTACAACAACTGTACCGTTTGGCTTGGTCACCGTTGTCGTTACCGAACCATCTGGATTAATGACCAATTCTCCCGGTTTTTGAGTTGATGGTCTATTTGGTGATGCCGGTGGATTCACCGGTTTTTCTTCGTCTTTTTTAACAGTCACCGCCACGATACGCGACGCTGTCTTGTCGGCAACACCATCACGACTTGCCGTGACCACACAATAATAGTAGCTGGTGCCCGATTGTGCATCCCTTGCAATGGTAAGTGTTGCATTGGTTGCACCATCAATCGCTGTGCTGTTTTCGGTGCTTGTACCATCCTTCGCTTGATACCATTGATAGCTCACGGTTGCATCTGCTTCTGCACTTGCTTCTACAGACAAGGTGCCGCCTTCACCATATTTCAAGTTCAAGCCTTCTGGTTGCTTGGTAATCACCGGTGCTTTCACTTCCGGCTTTTGTACTGTCACTGTTGCCGTATTAGAGGTGGCTGTTTTGCTCACGCCATCACGACTCGCTGTGACCACACAATAGTAGTAGTTGGTGCCCGGTTGTGCATCTTTTGCAATGGTAAGCGTTGCACTGGTTGCACCATCAATTACCGTACCGTTTTCGGTGCTTGTACCATCCTTCGCTTGATACCATTGATAGCTCACGGTTGCATCTGCTTCTGCACTTGCTTCTACAGACAAGGTGCCGCCTTCACCATATTTCAAGTTCAAGCCTTCTGGTTGCTTGGTAATCACCGGTGCTTTCACTTCCGGCTTTTGTACTGTCACTGTTGCCGTATTAGAGGTGGCTGTTTTGCTCACGCCATCACGACTTGCCGTGACCACACAATAATAGTAGCTGGTGCCCGGTTGTGCATCCCTTGCAATGGTAAGTGTTGCATTATTTGCACCATCAATCGCCGTACCGTTTTCAGTGCTTATTGCATCTGTTGCTTGATACCATTGATAGCTCACGGTTGCATCTGCTCCTGCACTCGCTTCTACGGACAAGGTGCCACCTTCGCTATATTTAAAGTTCAGCCCTTCTGGTTGCTTGGTAATCACCGGTGCTTTCACTTCCGGCTTTTGTACAGTCACTGTTGCCCTATTAGAGGTGGCTGTTTTGCTCACGCCATCACGACTCGCTGTGACCACACAATAGTAGTAGTTGGTGCCCGGTTGTGCATCTTTTGCAATGGTAAGCGTTGCACTGGTTGCACCATCAATTACCGTACCGTTTTCGGTGCTTGTACCATCCTTCGCTTGATACCATTGATAGCTCACGGTTGCATCTGCTTCTGCACTTGCTTCTACGGACAAGGTGCCACCTTCGCTATATTTCAAGTTCAAGCCTTCTGGTTGCTTGGTAATCACCGGTGCTTGCACTTCCGGCTTTTGATTGGTCAATACCGCTTCACCATTTTCCTCACTAACCCAGAAGCCTGTTTGGTCGGCAAAAAAATACTTTGACGGCGCCTGTCCGCTCATTTGCGTTTGCCAACCATCTGTAAACGTCCCCGGATTTGCCATCCCAATACCTATTGGTGCACTTGATTGAAGCAATCCGGTTATTTCAATCGGCTTTCCTTCAAGAAAAACATTATTATGTCCGTCTTTGCTGGTATTATCTTTGATTGTCGGTTGCCCACTCAATTGCAAGGTCGCATTCTTGGTATTTTGAATAGCACCAGCCCCGGAATCTGATTGATTAACCGTTATTTCTCCTCCGGTTACCGTAAGCGTGCCATAATTACTGACAATGGCCGCCGGCGCGCGATTCTTTGTAATTTTGCCACCGTTAATCTCGCCACAACCGGCTTCAGTTTTCCCACTGCTATCGCTGTCTATCTTCATAATAGATGCTAGGTTTCCCACACAGGTTCCACCGTTAACAACCACCTTGCCTTGATTTTGTGTGCGTAGTATAGCAGCCTTATTATTCGCTATCGTATTGCCTGCAATATTTCCTGATTCCAAATAAAATTCACCATAAGATGATACCAATTGTAACTGACTTGAACTTCCGGTAATCACGCCTCCGTAAAGCGGCATATCAGCTTCTCCCACCGCGGCTTTCCCTTCATGCCATAAGCCATTGGCATCCAGATGCCCTTCACGCATCGTATGATCACAATCACAGATTGTCAACTTTGCTCCTGCCAAAACAATAATTTGCAAAGACTTTCCGTTAGCGTCAATTTTATGACCATTTAAGCAAATCGTTGCATTTCCTGTAACTCTGATAGTTTGAGCGCCCTTTAATAACCAATCTTCATTTAAATAAAAATGTCCGGTTCCAATTGATGGTCTAGGTGGGGACAACACATAGTCATGTTTATGCGTTGCACCACCTGTTTCATCCGTTTCTGCTAGCGCAGGCAATGCACTCCAACCTACCGTGCTAATCAGTACACACAGCGCAAGGAGCGCACTAAACACCTTTCTTTTCACTGACCTTCCTCCCTTTTCCATCATAGCTATGGTTAAACATACCATCCTTACTATATCATACTTTTGGGTATGAATCACTGGTTTTCGCACAATTTTCATTCTTTACTGTAATATTTTTTTATCGTGCTTATGGTAGGAAATCGCCTTTCCTAAGCCAATCACGCCCCTTTCTATTGAGAAAAACTACTTTTAATGCTATAATTTTCTCGTTGTCTATTGAAAGATTACGAATTGATTCAAACCAGCACGCACGAGAGTAAGTGCATCTGATACACTTTTGACAAATATCCAAGGGAGTTGTGAATTAAACATGAAATTAGGCATTGTTGGTTTACCAAACGTTGGTAAGAGTACACTTTTCAACAGTATCACAAAGGCAGGCGCAGAATCTGCAAACTATCCATTCTGCACCATCGACCCAAATGTGGGTGTCGTATCTGTACCTGACAAGCGTTTGAACGTTTTGGCTGAAATGTCCAAATCTAAGAAGGTTATGCCGGCAGCCATCGAATTCGTTGATATTGCAGGCTTGGTAAAGGGCGCATCCAAAGGGGAAGGCTTGGGAAACCAATTTCTTTCCAACATCCGCGAATGTGATGCCATTGTTCACGTTGTTCGTTGCTTCGAAGATTCCAATGTTGTTCACGTAGACGGCAGCGTTGATCCAATCCGCGATATTGAAACCATCACCCTCGAATTGATTTTCTCCGATATGGAAATCGTTGAACGTCGCATGCAAAAAACCGCAAAGGGCTCCAAGATTAACGACAAAAAGCTGCTCCACGAAGATGCGATGTTAAAGCGTCTTTATAGCCATCTTGAAGCTAGCCAACCGGCACGCACTTTTGAATGCAAGGATGAAGAAGAAGAATTCTACTTTAATCAATTGAATCTCCTCACTGCAAAGCCAATTCTCTACGCTGCCAATGTTAGCGAAGACGATGCCGCTGATGGCAACGATTTTGTGGAACGCGTGCGTGAATTTGCTGTTAACGAAGGCAGCGAAGTATTCATCATTTGTGCACAAATTGAAAATGAAATCGCACAGCTTGAACCGGAAGAAGCTGCTGAATTCCTCGAATCTCTCGGTCTTAGCGAAAGCGGCTTGGACCGTTTAATTGCAGCTTCCTACAAGCTCCTCGGTTTGATTAGCTATCTCACCACCGGCGAAAAGGAAACCCGCGCTTGGACCATCACCAAAGGCACCAAGGCACCACAAGCAGCCGGCAAAATCCACTCTGACTTTGAACGTGGCTTTATCCGCGCTGAAGTTGTTGCTTATGATGACTTTGTTGAAGCCGGTAGCTATGCCGCTGCACGCGAAGCCGGCAAGGTTCGCCTTGAAGGTAAAGAATATGTCGTAAAAGACGGCGACATCATCGAATTCCTTTTCAACGTATAATCCTACAAATATACAAACGCCACGCTCTGAAAGGATTGAACTGACCCTCAATTGTTAGACCTAAAAATCTAACGATTGGGGGTCAGTTCATTTTTAATTCGAGGTCTATTTTTGATTTTCTGGGCATAGAAATAGCTCCCTTCATGATGACAGTATTTTTATTATTTCACTGTCTTTCATAAAGGGAGCGTGTCAAAAGTTGCAGAGGGATTTATTCTTTTACTTATTTTTTTGGTTGAATGCAAGCTGTTTTGCCGCTTGTTGCTTGAGCCAAGCGTTGATAAACTCGTCAATTTCACCGTCCATCACAGCACCGATATTTCCTTTTTCGTAGTTGGTACGATGGTCTTTAACCATGGTGTATGGATGAAATACATAGGAACGAATTTGGGAACCCCAACCGATTTCTTGTTGTTCACCTTGCAAACGTGCAATTTCTGCTTCTTGTTCCTTGATTTTTTCTTCAACCAAGCGAGAAATGAGCATTTTCATCGCTGTCGCACGGTTTTGAATTTGGGAACGTTCATTTTGGCATTGTACCACAATCCCGGTTGGCAAGTGAGTGATACGAACGGCAGATTCGGTTTTGTTAACATGCTGACCACCGGCACCGCTGGCACGATAGGTATCCACCTTGAGATCCTTATCTTCAACTTCGATATTGGTGTCGTTATCTACTTCAGGCATAATTTCTACAGCCGAAAAAGAAGTATGACGACGGCCGGAAGCATCGAATGGGGAAATACGCACCATGCGGTGTACCCCTTTTTCGCTCTTCAAATAGCCATAAGCATTTTCCCCGCTAATAAGCATGGTCACGCTCTTAATCCCAGCTTCATCGCCATCAAGATAATCAAGCACTTGTACCTTAAAACCGCGACGTTCTGCCCAACGCACATACATGCGGTAAAGCATTTCTGTCCAGTCCTGACTTTCCGTTCCGCCGGCACCAGGGTGGATGGACAGAATTGCATTGTTGTTATCGTATTCACCATTCATAATGGTTTCAAGCTCGAACGCATCAAGCTCCTTGTTGATTTCCGCCAAGGTATCGATGATGTCCTGTTCCATATCCGGATCGTTTTCTTCTTTTGCAAGCTCAAACATCACATCCAAGTCATCAAGCTTTTCTGCAAGCGCTGCGTGGTGTACCACCTTGCTTTCCAAGCGTTTCTTTTCTTGCATGATTACTTGCCCAGCTTCAGGATCATTCCAGAAATCAGGAGAAGAAATAATTTCATCGATTTCAGCAATACGCTTTTTGCGCCCTTCAAGGTCGAGGGATTCGCTCAAGTCGCTCAATGTTTGCTTTGCCTCTTCAAAGGCTTTGTGTACTTCGTAGTCCATAAATGTACTCCTTTTTCTTATCAAAAAGACAAAGCCAGAAACTCCGGCTTTGTCCACTTTTAATCATTACGCATTTTTGCCGCAGCAATGCTTATATTTTTTACCGCTGCCACATGGGCATGGATCGTTACGACCAACCTTTTGAACGCTAACCGGTTTTTTCTTCACAGGTTCTTCATCACCATGGCGCGCATTCAAAATATCTACACGTTCCTTTTGTTGGGATTCTTCCTGTTGCACTTCTTCTTGACGCTTAATAGTCACTGCGAAGAGCATACGAATGGTATTGTACTGAATGTTATAGGTCATTTCGTTGAACATATCGTAGGATTCGTTACGATATTCATCGATTGGTTTATGTTGCCCATAAGCACGCAAACCAATCCCTTGACGCATTTGATCCATTGCATCCAAGTGATCCATCCAGTTGGTATCTACATTGCGCAAAAGAATGTTGCGTTCGAAATCATGGAAAATTTCTGGCCCGATTTCTTCTTCCTTTTCAGCATAACGTGCATGCGCCTTTGCCTTGAGCTCATCACGCACTTCCATGCTGTCCATGTTTGGATAGTTGGAGGTATCCACCCCATCCGGGAAGTTGAAAATTTCCATCAAACGCAACGCGAGCTGCTCTAAATTCCAAGCTTCAGGGAAGGTTTCACCATGTGCTGCTTCGTCGCATACAGTATCTACCAGCTTATCAATCATCCCGGCAATGCTTTCCGCCATATTGGAGCCTTCAAGCACTTGACGACGTTGAGAATAAATAATTTCACGCTGTTTATTCATAACATCGTCATATTCGAGAATATTTTTACGGGTTTCAAAGTTACGAGATTCCACACGCTTTTGTGCATTTTCAATGGTACGGCTTACCATACGGTTTTCAATTGGCATATCATCGTTCATGCCAACCTTATCCATAATGGCAGGCAAGGTTTCAGCACCAAAGCGACGCATTAAATCGTCTTCCAAAGAAATATAGAATTGGGTGTGACCAGGGTCACCTTGACGCCCACTACGACCACGAAGCTGGTTATCAATACGGCGAGATTCGTGACGCTCAGTCCCAATAATATAAAGCCCGCCAACGTCAACTACCTTTTTCTTGTTTTCATCGCAGATTTCTTTAGCCTTGGCAACCGCTTCTTGTTGCATTTCATCGGTTACCTCTTCATCAGCCTTGTGAGAATTGCGAAGAATCTCATCAGTAATAAGCCCCGGGTTCCCACCCAAGATAATGTCGGTCCCACGACCTGCCATATTGGTTGCGATGGTAACGCTCTTTTCTTGACCGGCTTGAGCAACAATAATTGCTTCTTGTTCGTGGTACTTCGCATTCAACACTTTATGAGGAATGCCACGCTTATTCAAAATATCGCTGAGCTTTTCACTCTTTTCGATAGAAACAGTCCCGACAAGCACCGGTTCACCCTTTTCGTAGAGTTCTGCTACCTTATCGGCAACCGCTTCAAATTTCCCATTTTCGGTACGATATACAATATCCGGTGCATCTTCACGTGCAATCGGCTTGTTGGTAGGAACAATAACAACGTCCATCCCATAAATAGCACGGAATTCATCTTCTTCGGTTTTTGCAGTCCCGGTCATGCCGGCAAGCTTTTTATACATACGGAAGTAGTTTTGGAAGGTGATGGTTGCCAGGGTTTGGCTTTCCTTTTCGATGTTCACACCTTCTTTGGCTTCAATAGCTTGGTGTAAGCCTTCACTATAGCGACGTCCATACATCAAACGCCCGGTAAATTCATCGACAATGATAACTTCCCCATCTTGAACCACATAGTCACGGTCGCGCTTCATCAGCACCTGTGCCTTTAATGCTTGGTTTACATGGTGAGCCAATTCTACATTGGCTTCATCGGTCAAATTATCAATGCCAAGTAAACGTTCAACATGCTTGGTACCTTCTTCTGTCAATGCCACAGTTTTAAGCTTTTCATCAAAGGTATAGTCTTCTTCATTCTTTAATTGACGAACAATCCCAACCATCGGCGTATAAAGATCCTTTGCCTTGGCAGCAGGACCGGAAATAATAAGTGGCGTACGCGCTTCATCGATAAGAATGGAGTCCACTTCGTCGACGATTGCATAATTCAATGGACGTTGTACCATGTTGCGTTCATGCATAACCATGTTATCACGCAAATAGTCAAACCCAAATTCATTGTTCGTCCCATAAGTAATATCACATGCATACGCATCTTTACGTTGGACATAGTCCAAACCATGCACAATCAGACCAACAGAAAGTCCCAAGAAATTGTAAAGCGGTGCAAGCTGTTCAGCGTCACGGCGTGCAAGATAATCATTGACAGTGACAACGTGCACACCCTTGCCCTCCAAGGCATTCAAATATACCGGAGCGGTTGCAACGAGGGTTTTCCCTTCCCCGGTCTTCATTTCAGCAATACGCCCTTCATGAAGAACATGGCCCCCCATGATTTGCACATCAAAATGGCGCAAGCCCAAAATACGATCAGAAGCTTCACGTACTACTGCAAATGCTTCGGCCATAATATCGTTTAAGGTTTCACCCTTGCCCAGGCGTTCCTTAAATTCATCGGTCTTTGCTTGCAAAGCTTCATCAGACAACGCTCTAAAAGGTTGGTCATATTGGTTGACTTGTGCAGCAAACTTTTCAAGCTTTTTTACATCTTTTTTATTGTCATCTAAGATTTTTTTTAAGAAAGTATCGATACCCA